>Ga0214919_10001708_pt1 | contig 35495 bp, 31 predicted proteins | sample LL1503_MetaG_FD_177994 | JGI IMG/M metagenome (GOLD analysis project Ga0214919, IMG submission 177994) | Freshwater microbial communities from Lake Lanier, Atlanta, Georgia, United States - LL-1503 | ecosystem: Environmental > Aquatic > Freshwater > Lake | place: USA: Georgia | collected...
GGCCTAATGGTGATAAAGGGCCTAATGGTGATAAAGGGCCTAATGGTGATAAAGGGCCTAATGGTGATAAAGGGCCTAATGGTGATAAAGGGCCTAATGGTGATAAAGGGCCTAATGGTGATAAAGGGCCTAATGGTGATAAAGGACTAGTAGGGGATAAAGGACCAGTAGGTGATAAAGGACCAGTAGGTGATAAAGGACCTAATGGTGATAAGGATAAGTAGATAATAATAGAGCAGTAGGTAATAAATAAGCTTAATTAATTTTATAAATATTTAATCAAGTGATAATATTATATCAAATATATTTATATTTTTTAAATATTCATTTGTTAAAAATAATGAATCTATTAAATTTGAAAATTTATCACATTCTTTAATAAGATAGTCTTGAGTTTTATCTTGTAAATTATTAATTTCAAAACTTTCTAAATTTTTGCGACTTAAATTAATATTTTGTGTCATCGATGATAATTTATATAATGACGATTCTTCATTTTTAAGTAGATAGTATAAACATTTTTTATTAAAATTTTTAATATTTCCTATATAATAAAAGTTAGTACTTTCTTCATGTTTAATTGTATATAAATTTACATTTCCTGCTAAATTACTATTTTTATTTATATATATAAAAGTATCATCATCAGGTGATGTTTTAATACTACATATTTCTGATAATTGTATTTTTTCAACATTAACAAGTGATATGTTAATTAATTTATTTATCATTTGTTTATAGAGAGTTATTTGATTTAAATTATCATTAATTAATTGATTATTAATATCATAATAAGAACCTACATTTTTTTGAATTTTTAATGAAGGTAGTGCAATTTTATAATTTAATAATAAATCTATATCAATTTTATTTAATTTTCCTGTTGTAATTAAAGTTTTATCTTTTGTTAAATTATTAAATAAATAATAATTTAAATATTTTTGCAAACATTTATTTTTATCTTTTATAATTAATGTAAATGAATCTTTTTCTAAAATTAATTCATTAAAGATTAATTGTAATCCATTTTCATTAAAATATTTAGAAAAAACTAAGAAATTAGATTGATTTTTATCAATAGTATTTATATTTTCATTAGTTACTATATTAATTATTTCATATAAAGGTGTTGTTAATTCTATACTTATATTTTTATCTAAATAATTATATTTTTCATAAAATAAATTATAATTTTTAAATTTAATATTATTTATATCAATTACTTTAATTAATTTTAATTCTTCGTTTTTAATTATTTTAAAATTAATATTTTTTGTTATACCATTATTTTTAAAATAAATTAATGAATTATTAGAATTTTCAAGTGAAATTATATGAATAACATTAAAATTTTCTAATAAATATTTTCTTGTTTCAATATGTTGTTTAGAATCATTAAATAATAAAGAATTTGGTATAATTAGTATAGCATCACCATTTTGTTCTAAAGATGACATTATTAATTGTAATATTAATGGTTCTGATTTAGTACCTCTTATTTTTAATTTTTTAATTCTTTCACAACATTCAGCATGTATAATATTTTTAATTCCTTCAGGAAAATAACTTATAATCAAATCATATAATTTATTAATACAGTTTTCGTGAATGTAATCTTTATTTTGACAATTTATATCATTTTCAATAAAATTATTATATGTTTGTAATAAAGAAATATTAGTTGGATCCAAATCAATAATATCAATTTTTTTATTTCCATAAATATCTAATAAATTATCTTCAAGAAAAATTAAAGGTGAATTTAAAAATAAGATATTATCATTATCAATGTTTAAATTAGTAAACTTAATTATTTTTTCAAAATTAATTTTTTTATATAATATATTAATTTCTTTTTGATATTTAATTAATTTTTTATTTTGTGATATTTTAATAATATTAATTATTTGATTAATACTATTTTTTTTATCAAAATTTTTTATTTTTTCAAATAAATTCATTATTTTTTCAAATTCATTAATAGATATTTTTTTTTGATTATAAATATTCGATTTAGTTAATAGATTATATTTATTATCAAAATTTTGATATTCATAAATTGTAAAAAGAAATATTATATATTCTAATAATTTATTAATACACATATTATCACAATCAATAATATTAATTATATCATTTATAATCATATCATTTACGATACTATCTTTTTTATTCAAATATAAAAAATTATTATGCATATTAAAATTATACTAGATGTTTCTTTAAATATAATTATTAAAATTTTAAAATATATAAAAAATTTAAAAAATAATCTTTAAAAATTTTAAAATTTTTACAAATTATTTTCTAAATATAAGTATATAAATGTCCTCCCGTGAAAAATCTCATCACAGACGTCATTCATCTCCTACCTGTAATTCTGACCATTCCGACCATTCCGACCATTCCGACCATTCTGATCATTCTGATTATTCAAATGAAATTGAAATATACTCTAATAAACATAAAAAAGATAAAGATTTAAAAATAGAAATAAGAAGTCGGTGTCACTCTCGTTCCTCTAGTTCTTCTAGCAGGTCTTCAAGCCGTTCAAGTAGTTGTGAAAGAAAATATAAAAATAAATCACATAAAAAAACCTCACATAAAAAAGATTCTCATAAAAAAGATTCACATAAAAAAGAATGTTCTGAATCAGAACATCAAGATAAATGTAGTTTTGAAGAAATTTATAAATATTATAAATATAGAATGTTAAACGATAAAGAATTAATGGTAACTGGTTCTACATCATATTTATGTATGAATAATAATGAAGTTACTACTATACCTAAAAATTATGAAGTTAAATTAAATAATGTTTCATTAAAAAAAAATATTGATTTAGGTTATGTTAATGTACCTTATTATGTAAGAGAAGAAGGTGTATATATATTATTTTTTGTTATTAATAGCAATCAATCATCTCAATTTGCATTTTATGTTAATGGATTAGAACAACCTTTAACTAGATATGGTAATAATTCTGGTTCTGGTCAATTAATTTTAAGAACAATGTTAAAATTAAAGAAAAATGATGCTGTTGTTATAAGAAATTCAAGATCTTCTTCTGCAACTGTTTCGGCTGATTTATATGTTGGTGGTATTTTACCTGGTAATAATTTAACTTATTTAATGATGAAAATTGCTCCATATTGTCAACCTAAATGCGAAGAATGGGATGATAAACATTTATCAAAGAGAAAATTATATTTATTCAAGAAACTTTTAGATAAATTGTTACTTGATAAAGATTTAATGTTAAAAGGTTTTGATATTCATGGAACATTTCATAGATCAAATGGTGTAATAGTACCAACTGATACAGATGTTCCTTTTGAAGCTACTACTAATGTTAATGGTTTATCTTGGTCTTCGGTTGTTCCTGAAAAAGTAAATATTTTAGAAGATGGTGTTTATAAAGTTTTCTTTTTAGCTAATACAATAACTGCAGCACAATTAGCTTTCTTTGTTAATGGAATAGCTATTGAAACAACAACAGAAGGTATTAATATGGGTGCCGCGCAAGTTAGTTTAAGAGCTTTATTAGAACTTAAAAAGGGTGATATGTTAACTGTCCGAAATCATACTTCGACTAATGGTTCTATAGAAATTTCACAAAAAACAGGCGGAAAACAAAATGATGTTGATGCTATTTTAACAGTTATGAGAATTGCTCCATTAGTTCAACCTACAATGGATGAATGCAAATTAAATGATTATCATAAAAAATACTACTATAAATTTAAACAATATTTATTAAATCAAAAATGCTTACAAATCGCTGGTTCTAATTCATATTGGAATGTAACTGGTGACACCAAACAAATATTACATGCTAGTGAATCTTTAGATTGGCCAAATACTACTTTACAAGAAAATATATGGCATTACCAAGGGTCGCCTAAATTTACAATTATGGAAGATGGTATTTATGATTTATTTGCTGATTTAACTAGTAATCAACCAGCACAATGGTGTGTTTTTGTTAATGGAACTGCTGATCTTACAACATGTTTTGGTAGAGATTCTGGTGGTGCTAGAACATTATTAAGACAATTTGTAAAATTAAATAAAGGTGATGTAGTTACTGTTAGAAATTATGAAGCTAATTCTGTTGTTATAGAAACAAGTACTAATGCAGGAGGTGAATTAGTTGGTCAATCTGTTGTATTTATGGTATTTAAATTATCACCTATTACCGAATGTGTTCCTTGTTTACCACATCACCCACCTCACCCACCAAAATGTGATTCTAAAGATAAATGTAAAAAACCAAAGTAAATAAGTATAAAAATAATATGAACTTAGAATAATTATATTTCTTAAATTTCTTTAATGCTTATCTAATAAAAACTAAATTAAATAATTTTATGTTAATTTATTATTTAATTTTTTCATTTAAAATAAGTTTTATATTCGCTAATAAAATCTTCCCACAAGTGTCTAATATTTTTACATAACATATTATGTTTTTTATTTTTATAATTTTGCACTTGTAGAGTAAGCCACGCGCCATATTTTTTTTCATCTTTGTTTTTTCTTGTTGGTCTTTTTTTATTTTCATTAATATATTTTTTAACCCATTCTAAGTTTAATTTCCATATATTATTTCTATTTTCTTGATTATTACAAAGTGGTAATATATTTGTAAAATTTTCTGCTGTTTCAATATATTGTTTTTTTGTATCTTCTACTATTTTCTGTGTAGTTAATACAATTTCACCTATTAACATTTTTGTATTAATAATTAATACTAAATTTTTTTTTAATATTGTTAAAAACAATGATATATAATTAGTCTCATCTTCTTTAATCTTTACTAATTGTTCAATAATATCTAATTTTTCAATTGTAATATTATTAATATTATTTAAATTTTTTGTTTCAATTATATTTACAAGTTCATATGCATCATTATTTATATTACTTAAAGTTGATTCAATTTGTTTTCCTTGTTCCATTAGTGATTGTATTTTATTTTCTTCTCCTATTATTAAAATAGGTTTTATAATTTGACTTAATACAAATACTATCTCTTTCAATAATATAATAATTTGTAATATTGTAGTATTCTTATCATATATTTTATTTATTCTCCAATTAAGTGATGACCATCCCACTCTTATTATATTTGAGTATTTCATTAAATTTATGTATGAACCTAATATATTATTAATACTTTTTTTATCAGGATTTTCTATTTGTAATTTATAAACTGTTAGTTTTATATTTGAAATAGAAATTATAATACTAGATTCATCTTTTATTACTTCTTTCCATAATGGAATATTTTTAGTAATAAGAGCGTTAGTTGCTTTTTCATTAACTTCTTTAATTTTTTTTTTAACTTCTAATATTTCGTTATTAATATTAGAAATTTGTTTATCATAATTCATTGTTAACCAATATATTAATAATAAAGAATTAATTAAGTTATATTATTTTCAATTTTTCTATTTAAAAATATTCTTTGTATTTGTCATCATTAATAAAATCTTCCCATAATTTTCTAATGTTATCATCTAACATAATTTGTTCTTTTTTTTGATAATTTTGTTGTTGATGACTTATCCATGAACCATATATTTTTACATCATTATTTTTATCTGTTGTTGATGGTCTTTTTTTATTTTTATTAATATATTTTTTAACCCATTCTAATTTTAATTTCCATACTTCTTCATTAGAAAGAAAATATTCTTTGTATTTGTCATCATTAATAAAATCTTCCCATAATTTTTGAATGGTTTCATCTAACATAATATGTTCTTTCTTTTGATAATTTTGAAGTTGGTTACATATCCATGAACCATGTATTTTTATATCTTTATTTTTATCTGTTGACGATGGTCTTTTTTTATTTTCATCAATATATTTTTTAACCCATTCTAAATTTAAGTTCCATACTTCTTTATTAGAAATAAAATATTTTTTGTATTTGTCATCATTAATAAAATCTTCCCATAATTTTATAATGTTTGATGCTGACATACTTTTGTCTTTTTTTTGATAATTTGTTACTTGGTGACTAATCCACTTACCGTATGTTTTTACATCTTTATTTTTATCATCATCTGATGGTTTCTTTTTATTTTCATCTATATATTTTTTAACCCATTCTAAATTTAATTTCCATACTTCTTCATTAGAAAGGAAATATTCTTTATATTTGTCATCATTAATAAAGTATTCCCATAATTTTCTAATTGTTTCATCTAACATAATTTCTTTTTTCTTTTTATAACGTTGTATTTGAGAACCTATCCAAGAACCATATATTTTTATATCCTTATTTTTATCATGTATTGATGGTCTCTTTTTATTTTCATCTATATATTTTTTAACCCATTCTAAATTTGATTTCCATACTTCTTTATTACAAATAAAATATTCTTTGTATTTGTCATCATTAATAAAATCTTCCCATAATTTTCGAATATTTAATACTGACATATTTTCTTTTTTATTTTTATACTTTTCTAATTGTTGACTTATCCAATTATAATATGTTTTTATATTTTTATTTTTATCGCTATTAGATGGTCTCTTTTTATTTTCATCAATATATTTTTTAACCCATTCTAATTTTAATTTCCATTCTTCTTCATTAGAAAGGAAATATTCTTTATATTTGTTATCATTAATAAAATCTTCCCATAATTTTATAATTGTTTCATTTGACATAATATATTTTTTCTTTTGATAATTTTTTACTTGACTACCTATCCATCGACCATGTGTTTTTATATCCTCATTTTTATCTTCTTTGGTTGGTCTCTTTTTATTTTCATCTATATATTTTTTAACCCATTCTAATTTTAATTTCCATTCTTCTTCATTAGAAAAAAAATATTTTTTGTATTTGTCATCATTAATAAAATCTTCCCATAATTTTCTAATGTTTTCATCTAACATATTATGTTTTTTATTTTTATAATTGTGCACTTGTCCACTTATCCAAACACCATGTATTTTTACCTCCTTGTTTTTATCATGTTGCGATGGTCTCTTTTTATTTTCATCAATATAATTTTTTATCAATTCTAATTTGTTTATCCATATCTCATTACCATTTTTAAGTATTCCCATACTATCATAAATCATTTCATATCTAAATTCTATATCTTTATTATCTTCTTCATCATCGTTATCATCGTCGTCATCTTTAATTTTAATAATAGAAATATAACCACCATTATTTTTACTTTCATATGATTTTCTAATTCTGGTGTCATTTAATGCTAATATTTTTAAGAATTTATTTATATTTACTCCTTCATCATTACTAGAAAATGGTAATATGATATTTGCAATTGTTTTTAATGGATGTAATCTTAAAGCTCTTCCCATAATTTGTATAATAGTTGTTTTACTAGTAGGTAAGTGAATAAAGTATACACCTTTTGTAATTGGTGCATCAAATCCCTCAACTAAAATACGAACATTAACTAAAAACTTTATTTCACCTTTTTTATATTCGTTTATAATTGTATCTCTTTTTTTCTTAGGTGTTTTACAATCAATATATTCAGAACAACCTTTTTGTAATGTATTTAATAATTTATTAATTTTCTTACCTTCTTTTTGAGAATTACAATAAACAATAATATTTATATAATTATTTATTAAATATTCACATATGTTCTTATCTGATGGATCATCTGAAAATATTGGTATATTAATAGTATAATCACACAAGTATTTATTATTAATCATATCACGAATATCTTTTTTATAATATGTAAAATCTTTTATCTCATCTATAGTAGCTGAAAGATAAACATTATTATTATATTTACTTAAACTTTTTATGATCTTATTATATCCAGTTGTATTTTTAATCTCATCTTCTGTATCATCTTTTAGAATACTTTCTGTTTCTTCATCTATTTCCTCGTCTGTTTCATAGTCTGTTTCATAGTCTGAACCATCTGATTCCTCATTTGTTTCTATATCATCTATATCATCTATATCATCTATATCATCATCTATTTTATAAATTTCCGGAATATTAATATGATGTGCTTCATCTATAAATATCTTATCAAAAGAATCACAATAATTTTCTATAATTGATACACTATTATAAACACAAATAGTAATATCTTTAGTTTCATCATAATAATTATGACTATCTCCTATTGTTTGAATTTTATTTTTAAATTCTGGTTTATGTTTAATTATTTCCGTTTTAATTTGATTCATTAGAATAATTCGCGGAACTAAAATTAAATATCTTTTATTTTCACTCATTGAAAAAATAATAACTATATTTTTACCACTACCAGTTGGTAATGATATTATAACATTTCCATTATTTTTAATAAGTTCAATTGATTCTAATTGATAATCACGTAATTTAAATGGTTCTTCTTTGTTAATTTTAATTACTGGAGGATTTTTAAGTAAGCTATTACAATAATTAATAATTTCATCACGAGAATAAGTGATATCTGTAAATAATTCTTGTTTTTCTTTAAAATTTTTAGATAATTGAGATTCTTTATTTCTAGTAATAATTAGATTATTCCATCTAACAATAGTTTTTTTAAGAGTTGAATCAAAAACATTTTGACTACCAAAAAATGTACTACATTGTCCCCATGTTAACGTATCTTTTCTAAGCTTACATTGAACAATAGTATCAATTAAATTACATGCATCAATTCCTGTATCATTACGCGACATTTTATTTTGTTCTTTAAATTCTGGATGAATATCATCATATTCACGAAATTCTTGATTATATTTTTCAGTCAATTGAATACATGAATAATATTCAAAAATTTTACTTAAATTATAATTATCAATTTCATTACCTGATTTTACAAGACTTTCATATTTTTCTTTAATATATATATTATATCTATCTAATGTATTCATTAGTATAATCAATAAGTATTTTTTATTAATTTAATTCAATTTTATTTAATAAAAAATGTTATAAAAAGACATTAAAATAATTAGTATATTTATAATGTGTGGAATTTGGGCTTATATTAAATTATTAAAATATAAAAATGTTGATAATTCAAAGTTGTTTCAAGATTTTTGGAATTTAAAACCAAGAGGTCCTGATAACTCTTATTTAGAAAATTATGGAGATGTTTGGATTGGTTTTCATAGATTAGCTATTTTAGATACATCATTTAAAAGTAATCAACCTTTTGTTTTCCAAGAAAAAGATAGAACTATTATATTTATTTGTAATGGTGAAATTTATAATTTCCGTGAATTAATTGAAAAATATGATTTACCAATTAACACTAATAGTGACTGTATGACTATTCCAGAATTATATCTTAAATATACTAGAAATGAAGGTGATGTAAAAGATTTTTTTGATTTATTTCAAAATAATATCAAAGGTGAATTTGCTTTTGTTATGTTTGAATTTGACAGACTTAAAAATTTAAAGAAAATATTTGCTTCTCGTGACCAAATTGGTATAAGACCTTTATATACTAATACAAGAATTACTGATGAATTAATTTTTAGTTCTGAAGTAAAAGGCATTAATTCTTATGATGGTGAAATTGAAGAATTTCCACCTGGTTGTATTACATTATATAATTTTGATGATTTAGGTAAACAAGTTGATAAAACAATATACACATTTAAAAATGTATATGTACAAGATAATTTTACCAGTTCTGAAGAATATCATTTACAAAGTGTAAAAAATGCAGTTATTAATAGTGTTAAAAGGCGATTAGATTCTGACCGTCCTCTTGCATTCTTACTATCCGGAGGAGTTGATTCAAGTTTAGTTGCTTCTATTTCTGCAAAATTATTAGGTTATCCTATTAGAACTTTTTGTTGTGGTATGAATGAAGGAACTGATTTAATCTATGCACGAAAGGTTGCTGAACATATTCGTTCTAATCATACTGAAGTTTTATTTACTCCACAAGACGGATTAGATGCTATTCGTGATGTAATTTGGAAAACAGAAACGTGGGATACAACAACAGTAAGAGCATCAGTTGGACAATATATAGTGTCAAAATATATTGGAACTAAAACGGATGCTAAAGTAGTTCTAGTTGGTGAAGGTCCTGATGAAGTATGTTCATCTTATTTATTTAATTGGTATGCTCCCTCTGGTAAAGCATTACATCAAACTGCTTTAGAATATGTTGAAAATATTCATTACTTTGATAGTCGTCGCGGTGATAGATGCCTCAGTGGATGGGGATTAGAAGGACGGGTGCCTTTACTTGACCCTGAATTTATTGAAGCATATTGGAATATTCCAGCTGAAATGCGTATGCCACAATATAAAGGAATTGAAAAATGGTGGTTACGTAAAGCATTTGATGGAACTGACCTACTTCCTAATGAAGTATTATATCGCACCAAAGAAGCTTTTTCAGATGGTGTATCATCAAAAGAAAAATCTTGGTTTCAAATTATTCAAGAATATGTAGAATCACTTGTATCTGATAAAGATTTAGAAAATGCAGCTAATATTTATCCTTATTGTACACCACAAACAAAGGAAGCTTTTTATTATAGAAGAGTGTTCTGTGAATTTTTTGGTGAAAATAGACAAACTATTATACCACATTATTGGCAACCAAAATGGAATGCAGATGGTGAAGAAGTAACTGAATATGTTGATCCATCTGCTAGAACATTATTTGCAACCAAAATGGAATGCATTTAAAATTATAATAATTATAAAGAAAATTAGACTGGAACACAACAAGGGTTGTTATCTACAATAGTTCGATAACATCGATTTATTTTATTAAAAATATCAAGATAATAAATATTACTAATATCTTGAGGTTTTTTAATTGTAATTTTAATTACATATAATTTCATATCTTCATTCTTTTGCATCCACCAAGGAATCATACAATTTAACTTGGTAATAATATTAAGAGGATTAAATAGAGGTACTATATCTAAGCGATAATTGGGAATAGGTTTACAAAGTTTTAATTTGTCAAGTGTTTCATCTTTCCATCGACATACCCAATAAGAAGGATTAGTAATATCATCTTTAGTTTTCGTAATTTCTTCATGTGTTTTCGATTCTAGTTGATATCCATCATCTATCATTTTAAGAACATTAGAATCAGGATTAATTTCTTTAATATATTCATATAGTTCAGTTCGTGTAGGTTCCAAGTTAAACAATTCAACTAATTTTCCCTTATATGAAACCAATTGTGAATACCAATTTGAAAACTCTTGTGAAAACTCTTGTTCTTTTAAGTCATATTCATTTTTTGTTTGATAATATTTTGCTAACAAATAATGAATTGGTTGTAATTCAGTTTCTACGTATTCAAGTTCCAAAAGTTCAAATGATACAGAATCAATAATAATTTGTTTTTGGTTATCATCACAAACTACATATTCGTTAATAACAGATTCAATTTGTTCCTTAATCATTTCTTCTGATAAAATTCCTTGAAAAGGGATACCTTGAACGACACCTTTATCATTAACACCAATATATAATTCACCATATGGAGCTTCTGATAAAGAGTCCATAAATCCCACAATATATTTTGGAAGATAAATACGTAAATATTTTTTAAAATTCATTATAATTAAATCATTATAAATCCATTCGGATGATTTAATTAATTTTTCGGCAGTTTCTGAATCAAAAGCAAGACCTATATGATTAAAGGTAAATTCTTTATACTCACATACAAGTGTTTCGTTACCAATATATTGATTATAAAACATATTAATTCTATTTTATAATTATTATAATTTAAATATTTCAATTTTTATATAATTTATTAAATATAATTAAAAAAATTGTAATATTTATTTTAAAAACATAATGTATTTATTATATAATGTCAGAAATTCCTTATTATATTATTATTAACAAACCAAATAAACAAATGAAACTTGAACAAAAAATTATTCATAATACTGGTAAAAATTTAGAAGAAATTAAAAATAATATTATTTATGTTATGCAAGAAGAAATTCAACCTTATTCTAATATTTCAGATGATTATGAAAAATTTATTTCTGAGTGTTGGTATCAAAATTATTCAGCTGATGTAGAACCATTTGTATATAGTTTATTTGACAAAAAATGGTCTCAGCCTTGGGCTATAGAAGAATTATTTGAAGAAGTTTGTGAAGTATTACATAAACTTGAACTACTTGGTGCACATATTACAGATGCAAATAAAGAAGAAGAAGAATTTGATGAAACAGAAGATGATGTAACTCAAGAATAAAAAATTGAAATATTAAATCTATATGTATATATTATTTATTTATTATGTCTCTTTCTATAGTAGATGATCTTTCTATAGGAGACAGTCTTTCTATAACAGAAGTTTATAATAAAATTGCTGTTGAATTTGATGTTACCCGTGTTCGTATTTGGGGTAGTGTAAAAAAATTTTTAAATGAAATTATAATTGATAGTATTAATCTTGATAATGGTTGTGGAAATGGTAAAAATATGTTATATCGACCAGAATTAACATTTAAAGGAATTGATATTTCTAAAGAACAAGTTAATATCTGTCAAAAAAAAGGTCTTGATGTAATTGAATCAACAATGACATCTTTACCATTTCAAAATGATACATTTGATAATATAATTTGTATTGCTAGTTATCACCATCTTGATAATGATGATGACCGTAAAAAATCACTTGATGAAATGTATCGTTGTCTTAAACCTAGTGGAAAAGTATTAATTACCGTTTGGGCTATGGAACAAGGTGAAGATTCTAAATTTCATTTTACTAAACGAGATGAACAAGTTTCTTGGAAATCTAAAGATGGTAATATCTATTTAAGATATTATCATATTTATAATAAAGGAGATATTGAAGAAGAAATTACACGACTACAACCTAATTTTAAAATTACTAATGTTGGATGGGAAGTAGGTAATTGGTGGATTATTTTAGAAAAATAACTAGAGTTTCATAATGTATTCAACTAGAGTTTCATAGTGTATTCAACTAAAGTTTCATAATGTATGCTAAAACATAAAAGGGTGGCATTTTATCAAATGATTTACCATTTCCTTTACTCTCTCCAGCTTCCGAAATTATACTATTGTATGCATCTATTAGGGTACCCGTTCCGCCTTTACCTCCATTCCAATATCCAGATAGAGCTGTATATTGATGAGAATGAGGTGGCAATTCAGTTATAGTTAATTGCTTAGTTTCACTACCACTAATATCACCTAATGATCTATTAGTTAAATTTGGTCCTTGTCCTTGTCCTAAGATAAATCTTCCTCTTAAATCAGGAGTTCCCTGTGTCCCATCACAAAATGCCCATCCAGAAGGTGCAACATTTTTATTCCAAACAGTTATCATACCTCTTGGTAAAAGATTAAAACTACCATCAACATTTAAATTTCTAACAGCCATATTAGCATGTTCAGTTGAATTAGCAAATGATTTTAATTTTAACCAATCATCATTACCTGATGAAAATACATGCCTATATCTTAAGACTAAATCACTCGGTATTAATATTCCAGTTGGTGATTGTAACTCTTTAGCTAAATTTGTTAATGTAGTAATATCAGTATTACAATCGGCGAGTGAAGTAAAAGTTTCTTTATTATCTTTTTGATTACAATATAAGCAATAAAATACAATAATTATAATACTTAAAATAATTAAATATTTTTCCATTAATATATATTAGATAAATTAATATTTTATTTTAAATTATATAAATAAATTGTTTGATTTACATTACCTATTAACAATAATTTTAATAATTCATAGTGTATTCAACTAAAGTTTCATAGTGTATTCAACTAAAGTTTCATAATGTATACTAAAACATAATAAGGTGGCATATTATTAAATGCTTTTCCTTCTCCTGAAGACCAATTATTTACATTTCCTGTTGAATAGTATACTTTTTGTCTATCATCCATATCACCAACATTAGCGCCATTTTGTGGCTTCCAATATTTATGATTATGAGAAGGTATTTGATTTATATTCAATGTTATATTTTCGTAACCACCTGTTTTAAGATCTGCATTCAGATTAGCTACATTGAAATTGTTTTCTGGTTTACCTAAGATAAATCTTCCTCTTAAATCAGGTGTTGGGGATGTTCCATTACAAAGTGCCCATCCAACAGGCACAACAGGATTATTCCAAGCAACTATTATACCTCTTGGTAAAAGATTAAAATTACCAATAACATTTAAATTTCCAACAGCCATATCAGCATTTTGAGTTAAATTAGAATATGATTTTAATCTTAACCAACCATCTGAATCTGATGATAATATATGTTTATTTTTTAAGTTTAAATGAGTATTTATTATTGCATCTTCACTTGTTGATTGTAAATTTCTAGCTAAAGTTGCTAATAAAGTAACATCAGTATTACAACCGACGAGTGAAGTAAAAGTATCTTTAGTATCTGTTTGATTACAAAATAAGCAATAAATTACTATAATTATAATTATAATAATTAAAAATATTAAATATTTTTCCATTAATATATATTAGAAAATTAATATTTTTCTAATATATAAATAAATATTTTACTAATAGATAATATATTTATTAAAGTTTCATAGTGTATTCAACTAAAGTTTCATAGTGTATTCAACTAAAGTTTCATAATGTATACTAGAATATAGAATGGTGGCATATTATTAAAAGGTAATGGTGGATTCCCTCCAATATTAGTGTCACCTTCCCATTTGGAATTTTCGTTAAGTCTTCTTTCATTTGTATTTGCATATCCTCCAAAAGAAGGCGCTGGCTGCTCATTATTAAAAACATTATTAAAATCATTTCGTCCAATCGTAGTATTGGGTTTATCATATATATGAGAATGATTTGGCATTTCGTCTATACTCAATCTTATATCTGCACGACCACTAATATCACCTAATGATCTAATAGTTAAATTTGATCCTTGTCCTTGTCCTAAAATAAATCTTCCTCTTAAATCAGGAGTTCCGTATGATCCATCACAAATTATCCAACCAGTAGGTACAGTTTCACCTGACCAAGCAAAAATCATACCACTTGGTAAAAGATTAAAACTACCATCAACATTAAAATCTTTAACAGCTAAATTAGAATTTTGACTTAAATCAGTCTTTGATTTTAATCTTAACCAATTATCATTATCTGATACTAATACATGTCTATTTTTAAAGTTTATATTACCTGGTATTAGTGTACTATTTGATTGTGTTCTAGTTGTCATGTAGTCTTTAGCTAAATCTCCTAGTGTACTAATAGCATTATCATCATCAATACCAGTAACTGATGGTGTTACACTTGTAAAAGTATCTTTAGTATCTGTTTCAGTATAAAATAAGCAATAAATTACTATAATTATAATAATTAAAAATATTAAATATTTTTTCATATATAGTATATTAGAAAAATTAATGCTTATTTTAAATTATATAAATAAATTGTTTGATTAATATTACCTATTAACTCATCTCGAATATTTAATAAGTCAGAATCAGTAATTTTATTATTTAACAATTCTAAATAAGTACGAATTTGTAATAATAAGTCCATATTACCCTCATCTGATAAAAAAGTTTTTTCCATTTTTATTGAAGTTATAATTGGTTTTACATTATATCTTCCAATAAATATTTCAATAAATTTATCAACATTTTCATCTAAATTTGTTAAAAGTTGTTCTGATGCTTTATGTCTAGCAAAAGAAGTAGTAGACCAATGATATTGTTTTAATATCAGTTGAATAGTAAAAAAAAACTTTACTATTTCATTAATTTTAGTTTGATTATCCATCGTATTAATTAACATTATAAAATAAATTTTTATTAATTTAAATATTTTAAAAGGTTTTTTTTATAATAAATTTAATAAAAAATTGATATAATTTATTATAAAGTAATAGGAATATAATGTAATATAATGTCAAAAATACTTGTTATTGTCGAATCTCCTGGTAAAATAAAAAAAATTAATGAAATTTTAGGTTCTACATATATTGTTAAAGCTTCATACGGACACGTCCAAGATTTGGATAAAAAAACGATGTCTATTGATATTGAAAATAATTTTAAACCTTTGTATAATATTTCACATGATAAATTAAAAGTTGTAAAAGAATTAAAAGATTTAGCCAATGAATGTATAGAAGTTATTTTAGCTTCAGATGAAGATAGAGAAGGAGAAGCAATTGCTGGTAGTTTAAGAGATGTTCTTAAACTAAAAGACCCAAAACGTATTGTTTTCCACGAAATTACTAAAAAAGCAATTACTGAATCTATTACAAATCCTAGAAGTTTAAATCAAAATTTAATTGAAGCTCAACAAACTCGTCGTTTATTAGATCGTCTTATGGGTTATAAAATTAGTCCAATCTTATGGGCTTTTAAAGTAGGTGAAAGTGCTGGACGAGTTCAATCAGTTGTAGTAAAAATTCTAGTAGATAAAGAAAAAGAAATATCACAAGCTGTTGCTCAACCATTTTTAAAAACTACTGGTGAATTTTCTATTAAAGATACTAAATTTAATGGTGTTTTTAGTTATCAATTTAAAAAGTTAGATGATGGTAAATTATTTTTAGAATCATTAGATAAGACGTGTTCTTATATTGTTTCAAGTGTTGAAAATAAAAAATCAATTCGTAAACCATCTCCTCCTTTTATTACATCTACATTACAACAAGAGGCTTCAACTAAATTAGGATTTCCAGTAAAAAAAACAATGGATGCTGCACAAAAGTTATATGAAGCCGGTTTAATTACCTATATGCGAACAGATTCGACTAACTTATCAGAAGATGCATTAAAAGCGGCAGAACAATATATTAAAACAACATTTGGAAAAGACTATTCTGATCGAAAAACGTATACTACTAAAAGTAAAGGAGCTCAAGAAGCACACGAAGCTATTCGTCCAACATATTTAGAAAAAACAGAAGCTCCTGAAAATATGGAAAAAGAGTGTGTTAAATTATATTCTCTAATTTGGAAAAGAACTATTGCCTGTCAAATGGCAAATGCTAAATTAAATATTCAAACTATTAATATTGATATTTTAAAGAATAAAGATAGTCTACTTATTTTTTCTAAAAAACAACATTATTTTGTTTCTACATTAGAAAATATCGAATTTGATGGTTTCTTAAAAGTTTATGATAATACGTCTGAAGATGATGAAGCAGTTAAAGGTAAATTAGAAATAAAAGAAAATGATTCCGTTAATATGAATAAAATAAAAATAACTGAAGAATATACTAAATTACCATTACGATATAATGAAGCAGGATTAATTAAATACCTTGAAAAAAATGGTATTGGACGTCCATCTACATATGCATCTATAATTAGTAAAATTATTGATAAAAAATATGTTGAAAGTAAAAATATAGATGGTATTAAAAAAGAATCTCAAATATTAGAACTTTCTGATAAATATAAATTAAAAGAAAGTAAAAAAGAAATTAGTATTGGTAAAGAAAATAATAAATTAGTCCCAACCGATTTAGGAAATAACATTATTGAATTTTTAGTAAAAAATTTTGAACCAATTATGGAAATTAAATTTACTGCTGAATTTGAAGAATATTTAGATATGATTGCAGAAGGTAAAGCTAAATGGTTCAATATTTTAAATCAATTCTATCAATTATTTAATCCTATTTGTATAAAACTATCAAAAGAAGTTAAAATAAATCCAACTATTGCAAATGCAGATAAATTACTTGGAATTGATGAATCTACTGGACAAGAAATATTTACTGGTTCTGGAACATATGGACCATATGTAAAATGTCTTGAAGATAATGAATCAAAAAAATGGAAATATGCTTCAATTAAAGATTCAGAAAATATAAATTTAGAAGATGCTATTAACTTACTAAAATATCCAATAATATTAGGTAAAATAGGAAAAGCCGAATTATCTTTACACAAAGGTCAATTTGGATTTTATATTAAATATGCTAATAAAAACTATTCAATTAAAGATAAAGAAGAAGATAAAATTACATTTGATTATGCAAAAACATTAATTGAAGGTGGAGATAAATATGCAATTAAAAGTTTTTCAGTTAAAAATAAAATAATAAATGTAAAGATTGGACAATATGGTCCTTATTTACAAATTATTTCTGGTAAATCAAAATCAAATATACCAATTCCTAATGATTATAAAGCAGAAGTTTTAACTGTAGAAGAAGCTTTAGAAATTATAGCTGATAAAAATGGAACAATAAGTAAACCACCATCAGACAAAAAATTAACTAAAAAAGATATGAAAATATAAATTTAGTAAAAAATTTTATTTATTCATCTGATTTATTTAATTCTTTATCATCAATATCATCAACTTCATTTTTCAGAATATTACAAAAAGTGTCAGAAGTTGCATATTTATAGATTATATAAATATAAGGAAAAAAGATAGCCATTAATAAACTTAGAAAGTCAAAACCCTCATTACATTTAAAAGAAAGATAAATTGCAAATAATGTTAGGATTAAATGAAAAATAATATATATATATTTTAATGGGTTATAATTATTTTCTTGGGTCCCAGTTGTATTAGGAGGTAATCCACCACATTCATCCCAACCTGGTTTACATTCAGGTATTGTTTTTAAATCATCTGCAACAAATGATGTTGGTACTTCTGAATTAAACTTATTTTTATATGTGAATACAAAAGAAGCAGATAATACGGAACCCCCTTCATATAATGTTAGTAAAGTTAAAGAATAAGGAGTATTATTTGTTAAACTAATTGTTGCTATATTTGTTGAGGAATTAAATGATTGTAATATATTATTATTATTTCTTAACTGATAACCTGTTATATAAGAACTATTTTCTTTAGGTTTATCCCATAATATAGTAGCTACAGAAGTATCATCATTAATATTTAGGTTTGTATAAATTGGTCCATTAGGTATTGGTGAATTAGAATTAGGATTAGGATTATATCCGAAAGACCAAGATAATTCGGTTTTTTCTTCATATAGTGTTAGTAAAGTTAAAAAATAAGGAGTATTTTTTGGTAAACTAATTGTTTCTGTATGTGGTAATGAATTAAATGATTTTAATATATTATTATTATTTCTTAGCTCATAACCTTTTATATAAGAACTATTTTCTATAGGTTTATCCCATTCTATAGTAACTGTATCATTATTAGAATTAAAATTTATGCGTGCTGTAATATTATAATTAGGTATTGGTGAAGTAGAATTAGGTTTATATGTAAATATTGTACGGTCGCTTGTTATAAAACCTCCTGGAAATATTGCTGCAATAGTTAAAGAATAAGGAGTATTATTTGTTAAACTAAGTGTTGTTATATTTGATGATGAATTAAATGATTGTAATATATTATTATAATTTCTTAGTTCATAACCTGTTATATAAGAACTATTTTTTATAGGTTGGTCCCATTGTATAGTAGCTACAGAAGTATCATTATTTATATTTATGCGTAGATTAATGGGCATACTAGGTATTAGTGAAGTAGAATTATCAGTTTCGTTTGTAAAGAGATCCATGTGTTAATTATATATTAAATATTAGATTTAATTATCTTATTAATACTTTATTTTAAAAGATTAGTTATATAAAATCAATATTAAACTTTATGATTAAGAACTAATAAATATCAATTCCTAATGATTATAAAACAGAAGTTTTAACTGTAGAACAAGCTTTAGAAATTATAGCTGATAAAATGGAACAATAAGTAAATCACCAACAGATAAAAAATTAACTAAAAAAGATATGGAAATATAAATTTAATAAAAAAATTTATTTATCCATTTATTCAACACTTTTTTTAATATCACAAAAAGTTTCATTAGTTGCATATTTATAGATTATATAAAGATAAGGGAAAAAGATAGCCATAAAGAAACCTCCAAAGCTAAAACCATTATTACATTTAAAAGAAAGATAAATTGCAAATAATGTTATGATAGAATGAAAAATAGTATATATAGTTTTTAATGGGTTCGAATTATTATATTCATTATTATAATTTTTATTACATACACATTTACGGTAAGGGGGGCAAATGGGGCAAGTTACACGCGCAGGGCAAGTTATAGGTGTAGGGCAAGTTATAGGTGTAGGGGAAGTTATAGGTGCAGGGGAAGTTATAGGTGCAGGGGAAGTTATAGGTGTAGGGGAAGTTATAGGTGTAGGGGAAGTTATAGGTGTAGGGGAAGTTATAGGTGTAGGGGAAGTTATAGGTGTAGGGGAAGTTATAGGTGTAGGTTCTAATGTTGTTGTATTTGAAAAAGGGTCATAAGTAGCCGTCCAATTTAAAAGATTATCTAGATAACTTCGCATACTACCTAGTGTAGTAGGTGGATGCGTGCTTCTTGTTATATACCACAAGAATATCTCATTCATATCTTTAACTATTCGCTCATAGTGTTTTGTCATAGATATTCCTAGTTGTGGTGCTTTCCATACAACTTGTGCTCGTACTTCGTTTTCGAATGCATTTATTATTAGCTGTCTATGATTTGTAGTCTGGATATTACTTGAAATATCATTTCGTGCTAGAAGTGTTGTAATTTCTTTAGCATATACTGCTACTTGTTCCGGTGATGAGAAATGATATGGTAGTGGTGGTTGTGCGTAAATATTAGGTGGTGGTGGGTGAACTAGTGGTGCGAGTGCATTAGTTGGATTAAGTGCAGTCATCGATGCTGCTACTTTTTGAGTAGTAGTATTTCCCATTAATATAATATATAAATTAAATTTTGATGACATAATTATTGAGTTTGAAAATAAAATAAAAATATTATAAATTTCTAAATACTTTTTAATTTCTAAATACTTTTTAATAACAAAATACGGTTTATACAAATCAATTGTTTTGACTACCTGATTAACGTTTGATATAAATTATAGTTATTTATATATTTCAATATTATTGATTATTAAATATTAGATACTTTATTTTCATGAGATTCTTTTAGTAGTTTCTTAACACAAATTATTACACCTTTTTCACTAAAAAATGGGACACTTTAATTTACATTTTTATTTATATAATCATTAGCTTGAGTAAATAAATAATTAAAATAATTTTTTAAATGATCTTTAGTTATTTTATATTTAATAATATTATCTATTGTTTTCTTTAACTCTTCAAAATTATCAGGGCTTTTATTTTTTACATGACTTTTAATTTGACTAAATAAATTTTCTATCGGGTTAAGATTTGGATTATTTAGATTTTGTAATATTATCAATTACAACTTTTAATTTATAAAATCTACCATTATCAAAAATTAGTAAATTATCTTCATATTTATTTTTAATAAAATCATCATAAAATTTATTAAATTTAATATTATTTATTTCACTTTTTTCTTTTTCATATAATTTATAACCAATAATTTTACCATATTTAATCCCACATATAAAATTAAATTTAACAAATGGATACTTATAAACTGTTTTATAACATTTCTTACCTTTTTCACATCTACCATTATGCTTTGTCATATTTACACCTTTACACATTTAAAACACCGACTTAACTTTGAAAATAAAACCACTAGTATTTTTTTGTTTTCCTCTACAACAATTATTAATACTTGAATATGAAATATTTAATATATTAGACGCTTCTTTTTGTGATTTAAATTCATTTATTTTATTCATATCAATATCGTATTGAATAATACTTTTTGTATTAGGATTTAATCCATTATCATGTGCGTGTTGTGAATTTTCCTTATTAGAAAACCATTCAAGATTACTAGCACATACATTTTTTTTATTTCCATCTATGTGATTTACTTGTTCTTTATTTTTTGGATTTGAAATAAATACTTTTGCTACTAATCTATGTAATAAATACTGTTTTGGTGATATTGAAACCCATAAATACCCACTTTCATGATTTGAACCATTTGTAATTCTTCCTTTATGATTTTTAACTCTTCCATAATTAGATATTTTATATCCATTTACTCCATTAATTATTTCAGAAGGTATATCTTTCCATTCTTCATTATCATATTTATTATCATATGTATTGTCATATTCCCATTTATATCCATATGATATATTTCGTTTATTTTGACAAACCGCACATATTCTTGTTTTTATATTATTACCATTATTAAAATCAGTTATTGATGTTAATTTATTATCAAAAACCCATTGTGAAGCAAATCTTATTGTTTGGTATAATTCAAGTTTTTCATTAGTATCTTTATCAATTCTCCATACTGCTCTTGAAGAAACTAATTCTTGTATTTCTTTTTTACATTTTCGTTTATGGTTGTTTTGTTCTGTAGTAGTAGCCCATTCTAAATTATTTATATTATTATCTAATCTATTATGATTTATATGATTTACAGTTTCTTTATTTTCAGGATTTGGTATAAAATTTAATGCAACTAAACGATGAATCTTAAAACTTTTTCTAATACCATTATTATCAGTTAATGAAAGACATAAATAACCAGATTGTATAACTGGTTTAATATTTTTTTGAGTATTTTTGTTTTTTAAATTACCATAATTACTAATTTCATATTTAGAAAAATTATTTATTTCTTTCCATATTTCATTATTCATTTATATATAATTATTAAATAATATTTATATCATTTTTTTATAATAAGTTTCTTTTTAAATACATACACTCATTTTAAATTATATTCGTGCTTTTTATGTTTTTCTGTTAAATTATGTTTTTCTAATAAATCTTTAGAAAATGAACCATAATCACATAATTTACAATAATATTTAAAACCCTCTTCTCTTTCTTCTTTACTAGAATGATAATTTAAAATATGCTGTTTATACATTGTTTTGTTTGGTGTTTCATAATCAATACAAATAGTACATTTATAAGGTCCCTCATAATCCGACCTTACTTTTTTTTGTCCTGTTGTGTGTTTTACTGTATTTATATGCTTTTCCCATTTTGATTTTTCATTACATTTATAGTTACAATTAACACAATTATATTTAAATTCTGTTTGTTGGTCCATAATTATAATATATAGTATTTTTTTAAATATATTATTAAAAAAATATATAGAATTTTAAATTTATTATAAATAATATATATATGAATCCAAAAAAACCTCCAGATAAATATAGAACTGTTAAATGTTCTTTCCAATCTATAATTAAAAATCAATTGGATAAAGGTAAATTATTTGATGCTATGATGCGAACTCATAAAATAATTATTCATACTTATCAATTTTTACGATTATGGATATTAAATAAATATCATAAAAAATTAGAAATTCCTATAATTACTGAAGAATTAATTAAAATGGCGTTCAAATCTTTGATTAAAGAAAGCCAAGGACCAAAACCAAAAGGTACTAATTTAGAAATATATGACGAATTTGTTAAATTTTATAATTCAAAATATAAAAAATTAAACTATGAAACAAAGATAGATGGCAAAAATTTATCCCAAATTTTAAGTTATATGGCAACTGATATGCTAACTAATATTGAAAATAATATTAAAATGAATTTTATTCAATATGTTAGAAGATTTGTAAATTCATCATTTAAAAAAGATCATAATGATATATTAGAAAATTGTCAAAAAGGAACTAAAACTAAATTAAGAAAAGAACTTAATAAAGATTTATATGAAATTAAAGAAGATTTATTAAATAATACATTAAATTCAAATGATAAATATCATGAATGGATTAATCTTCACAAAGTAAATATATTTCCATCTAAATATACAAATTCATATGATTTTGATATTCAAAATAATCCACAAAATTATATTAAATGTATGATTTATATGTGTTTGGAAATTGAAAAAATAGGAACAAAATCTTTTCAATTCTTTCCATTAAGAACAGATATTGCGCCAAAATATATTCCAATTGATACTAAAAGTATTATTGAACTTTTTGTTGAAGAAGATAAAAATAAATATTTATTAGATATTGAAAATTCAAAAGATGAATTATGGAATAAATATTTTAAATTGAATAATTCTATATTCAAACAATCACAATATAATTTTGATTATAAAATTTCAACTGATTGTATGGCTGTATCAATTCAATTACTTCATATTGATTCTATACAATCAGAAAAAAATAAAAAATTAAATATGAAAAATAAAAAAACAGTAATGAAAGAACACTGCAAAGATATGAATCAAATAGAAAAAGAAGAATATAAAAAAATATTAGAAAATAATAAAAAAGAAGCAAATGAAAAAATTAAATTACAAAATAAGTTAAAGAGAGATAAAGAAAAGGACGAATTTAAAAAATTATCAAAAGAAGAAAAAATAAAAATTAGGGAACAAAAGAAAGAATTAAACAAAAATAATAAAAATAGTAAGTATATTGAATTTCCTTATTTAGAAGATTTAGATGATAAACAATATCAAGAACTAAAAAATAATAATTGGGTTTCTAGTGATCCAGGAAAAAGATGTTTATTGTATATGAAAAACAAAGATGGTGTAAGATTTAGATATACAAATAAAACACATATGAATAAAACTAAAAGATTAAAATATCAAAGATTAATTAAAAATTATAAAGATAAGAATAACATAACAAGTATTGAAAATAAATTAAGTAAATATAATTCAAGGAGTTGTATTTATAAAGAATTTAAAAAATTTATTAAGAAAAAGAATGAATATAATCAAATATTGTTAGAAAAATATAAAGATGATGTATTTAGAAAATATAAATGGTATGGTTATATAAATAGAAAGCGGGCAGAAACTGATTTAGCACGAAAAATTAAAAATAAATTTGGTAAAGATACTATAATAATATTAGGTGATTGGAGTGATAAATTAAAAACATCACCATCTCGAATTCAATATATATCAACTCCAAATTTAGGATTAAAAAGAAAATTGGCAGAATATTTTAAAATATATAATTTAGATGAATTCAGAACATCATGTTTAAATTATAAAACAGAAAGTAAATGCGAAAATTTATATTTACCTGATAAAAAGGGTACAAAACGAAAAATACATTCAATTCTAAGGTATCAAACTGAAAGCAATCGAATGGGGTGTATTAATCGTGATGAAAATGCAGTAAATAATATGATAAAAATAATTAAATCATATTTAATAGATAAAACAAGACCAGAAAAATATAGGAGATATTATAAATTTCCTGAAATAATAAAAGATGATAACCCTAACATTGTTAGTGTCAAATATCATCACGCCTGAAAAGGTGCAATTATATTTTTTTCACTATTAAGTGTCCCATTTTTCAGTGAAAAAGGTGTAATAAGTAAATCAGAAGCAAATAAAAAAATTATTTATTCACTTTTTATAATATCACAAAAAGTGTCAGAAGTTGCATATTTATAGATTATATAAATATAAGGAAAAAAGATAGACGTAAAGAAACCTCCAAAGCTAAAACCTTTATTACATTTAAAAGAAAGATAAATTGCATATAATGTTACGATAGAATGAAAAATTAGGATAATTAGGATAGTGTAATAAATATTAGATAATTTTTTTAATAATTTTTTTCTTAATTTTTTGTAATTTTTTCTTAACTTTTAACATAATACTTTATTTTTAAGAGATTTATTCACTTTTTATAATATCACAAAAAGTGTCAGTAGTTGCATATTTATAGATTATATAAATATAAGGGAAAAAGATAGCCATAACGAAACCTAGAAAGTCGAAACCCTCATTACATTTAAAAGAAAGATAAATTGCAAATAATGTTAGGATAAAATGAAAAATACTATATATATATTTAAATGGGTTAGAGTTATTTTCGTTACTTACAAAAGGAGGTCTAGGACAAGCACACTCAGGACAAGCACAATCAGGACAAACACAAACAGGGCAAGTAGTTAAATTTCTAGATAAATCCATATATTAAATATTAGATAATTTTTCTAACTTTTTTTAATTTTAATATGATACTTTATTTTCAAGAGATTCTTTTAGTATTTTCTTAACGCGAATTATTAACCAACCATTTACTCCATCAAGTTTATTTATATATTCGCGCATTTTATCTTTATTTGCTGAATACCCACGTTGAACTTCGCGATAAAGAGCTAATAATGTTTCATCATATTCTGATGAAGTAACAGTATAATGATAAATACCATCACTAATTACAGAATTAAATGTATTATCATATTTATATATATCTTTAATATATTTATACCAGAGATGAGGAGGAAGCTGTGCAAGTGTAACACTCCAATGATGAATTGGTTGTTTATTATTTTTACTAGAACTAGGAATTACAGCTCGCCAACCATTAGCATAATCATCTTGAGTTAGTGGTTTACAAATTACTTTTTCAATACCTTCTATATAATAAGAAATTTCAGATTGTTTAGAAACTTTACGATGATTTACTTTATAATGACCAAATGGAAGTTTTTCTCTTTTTACTTTTTGTTCATTTTCATCTACATTTTCTATATAATTATCTCTAGTTGATACCATTTATATATTAATTTAAATTAATATTATTTTAAATCATTTTTTTATTATTTAGAAAAATGATTTTAAATATTATTATAATAATGAATTCTTACAAGAAAAATCAAGTTACCCAATCTGAATTAATTAAATGGAAATCTAATCCAGAATTAAATCCAAGAACTAATAGAAAAATTACTGAAAAAGCAGAAATATATAATTATTTAAAAAATTATTATGATAAAGAATTTTCAAATAAATTAATTGAATACTCATTAGATGATTCAATAGATGATAAGGACCCAATTTCACTAGCTGTTTTTTGGATTGAAGAATATGGAAAGAAAAAAGTTATGTATACTGATATTTCTTCTTTAATTTTTTATAAAGATTCATATAATTTAGTTAGATGTTTTGAAAGAGAATCATTAGAATATTTAAAAGCACATAAGATTACCAAACATCCAATTACAATGGAAGAAATTCCAAATGACGTTTTTAAAAATATATGTGCTAAAGATTTAGAAAAAGAAAAAAAAAGAAAAACTAATAATGAAATTGCTTTAGAAATATTTCAAAAATTATCATCTTTATCTATTTTTATTGATTCTGAATTATTTATGCATTTAAATAAAGAAAAATTAATTAAATTTAATAATGAAATAAGTGATATATATAAAAAAAATTTTTCTAGTTATCAATTAAAAGAAATTTCAAATAGAATCCTTTTTTCAAAATGCAATAATGAATTAGTATCAATGTCAATTGACTGCATTCAAAATTATCTATTACGTGATATGGATGATCTTTTATCTGTTAAAAAAGAAAACTTAATATATATGTGTAATTATTTATTAGTTGGTTCATTAAGTATTGTAATTCCAAAAGTTCGAAAATTATATCCTGATATTTGTTTTAATTTTATAATTTAATAATTAATAATAGTATAAATACATTCTAGTAATCCTTTAGAATTTTTATTAAATTCTAGATAAATATCTGGTGAAGTATAAGTGGTATATGTTGCTGAATGATTAATTATAATTTTTGCATTTATTAGTTCATTGATATTGTTAGCATTTAATATAGAAACGGTTACTTGATCTATTTTTTGATATAAAATGGAATCACTGGATGATATTAGATTGCCTTGATTATATTTTTTAATTTTTCTGATAGTGTTAAGTTCGTTATTATTATCTTTTAATATTATCTCAAAAATAAATATTTGTGAATTATTATCATTATTTGTAAAAAGGCATTTTGAATTTTCCTGGGTTTTCTTTTGAATAGTATATATAATTTCACTCATTACTATTCAAAAGAAAAAACTAAATATTTTTTAATTAGGTGGCGATATACACATTTTAGAAAAATCAAAACCAATAAATGATGAACGACAGAATGTTAAACCAGCCGAATTTTGTGAAAATTCAACATATATTTCATTTTCACGTTGAATATACGATGATTGTTCTTGATTAATTGTACCTTTTAATTCATAATTAAAAGTTGTATCATAAGGAAATTTTGTAACAAGTAGTTTAAAATCTTTAATATCTGAATATTTTATCCTATCATTTACTTCAATTAATTCTGTATGTTTTCCATTTTCAAGTTTTATGAAAATTTTTTTATTATTAGAGTTTGGATTAATTGTAAGATCAAAAAAGTATTTTTGAAATTTATCATTTGGATTAGAGACAGAGTGACACGATTTTAAATATTGAATAGAATTTGAAATTGGTATTGGAATAGTTTTAATTGCAGACATATATAGGCTTATTAATAATAAGATAATATTTTTATAATAATTATTTTCAAAGATATTATAATTATAAATGAGTATTCTACATCAAGAAGAATATAATTGTCTTACGTGTCATATTGTGGGTTTAAATCCTTTAATTAAAAAAGAATTAATTGAAGAATTAAATAAAAAAGTATTTAATCCTGTTGATCTAGATGAAATAAATCAACAAATAATTAATGATAATGAAATGAATAAAATGTACACACAATATCAAAAATTTAAAGATACCAAAAATGATAAATTTAAAGAGTTAGAAAAAAAAATGACATTTTACTGGGAAAATAAATTTTTAGAATTATTAAATGAAAAAGTAAAAATAGATAAAAAAAATATACTAATTGGACAAAGCAATCATTATAAATATTTAAATAGAAAAATTAATTTAAATACACCAAATAAATTTATAATTCAATCAACAGAAAATGATATTAAAAAATTAATTCAATATAATTTAGAAACTTATAAAGAAGATATTATTAATGGTAAATTTCCATTAGAATATTTAGATTTAAATTTTCTTTCTAAAAAAAAAGATACTTTATCACAAACATATCTTAAATTTGGATATTTAGAAAAAGATTATAAACAACTTAAAACAATATTAAATTTATTAGAAACAAAAATTATTGATATACCTGGATTATGGATGGCAATGAAAGAACCATATAATATTGGTTCTAAAATTCATCCAAAGAAAAATGATAAATTATTAAGTTATATTGATCCAACAATGGCTTTATTAGGAGCTTTTAATTTTGAAAAAGATGAATTAAGTAAAAATTATACAGGAAAAGAAATAAAAATTAAAGAATTAAAACCAGAAGCTTTAAATAAATTAAATTCGGGCAGATTTTTATATTTAGTTGGTAAAGAAACTTTTATACCTCATGAAAAAGGTGCTAATAAAAAATTCTTTAGTCAAAATCCAGTAACTATATTACAAAAAGAAAAAATTTCTAATGTATATAATTACCTAATTGATAATAAAGATATTAAAGATAAATAAAAAATACCTTTTATCAAAAAGTTTTTGTTCACTGGGGAAATACCAGTGTACGACTGCAAGTAGATGAGTTTTCGTTTGGCTCATCTGGGGTCTTCCGTTTTGCTAGCGCTCTTGGTGCTTTTGGTGCTCTTGGTGGTTCAAGGTCCTTGGGCGGTTTAGGCTGCTTAACAGGCGAATCATATGATCCGGGTGACAGAAGGGTTTCATGCGACAGAAGGGATTCGTGCGACAGAAGGGATTCGTGTGACAGAAGGGATTCGTGCGACAGAAGGGATTCGTGCGACAGAAGGGATTCAGGCGACAGAAGGGATGCAGGCAATTGAAATGTGTTCATTGTAGGTTAGTAGTTGATACATATATATATAAAACCTGTAAATGGTTTAATTTTCAATTTTTTTACTATATTACACCTTATATGAATTAAAGTATTATTTTACTTAATTACCAAATTTTTGCTCTTTTGTCTGGTTCAAGATATAATTCATCATTTTCTTTTATATTAAATGCAACATAAAATTCAGGAATATTTTTAACTATTCCATTTACTCTTAATAAAGGTGGACAATGTGTATCAGTTAATAATCTTTGTATAATATCTTCTGGTCTAGAACTAGAACACCATATACGACAATAACTAATAAAAAATCGTTGAATTGGATTTAAATTATTAAGGGTTTTATTTTCAGAAGGATTATCATCTAAATATTTTTTTAATCCTTGTAATGAAATAGTAACACCACCTAAATCAGCTAAATTTTCTCCTAAAGTTAATTCACCATTAACTTTCATTTCTTCAATAATATAATTATCAAATTGATTTTTAAGAATTTGTGTTTTTGATTTATATTTTTCAAAATCTGATTCTACCCACCAATTTTTAAAATTACCATAAGCATCATATTTACAACCTTGATCATCAAAACCGTGAGTTATTTCGTGACATATTACAGTACCAATTCCACCAAAATTAATTGCTTTATCATAATCTTCTGAAAAAAACGGAGGTTGTAAAATACCAGCGGGAAAAACAATTTCATTATATGAAGGAGAATAATAAGCATTTACTTTTTGAGGATTCATAAACCATTCATTTCTATCAATTTCTTTATATAGTTTATTTAATCTATATTCATTATTAGCTTTATTACACATTATGTTATTTTTAAAATAGGAATATTCTTTTCTAATATCAGAAGTATAAACTCTCCATTTATCAGGATGACCAATTTTAACTTTCATATTATTTAATTTATTTAAAGCTTTTGTCTTTGTGATATCTTCCATCCATTCTAAATTTTCAATACTGTTTTTAAATTCATTTTTTAAATATTTAATCATTTCACTAATAACTTTTTTTGCGTTACTAGAAAAATATTTTTTAACAAAACATTGACCAATTAATTGACCTAATTGATTCTCTGTATTTAATAAAACACGTTGATCTAAAGGTTTTATTTTTTGTGTTCCATTTAATACTTTTTCATAAAAATTAAAACATATTTTTTCTAAATTTATTGAAAAATAATCTTTTATACTTATTAAAAATTTAAAAGTATAATAATCTTTCCATATTTGCAAGTCTATATCATAATATAGCTTGTTTAAATTAAAAAAAAATGTAGGATTTATTAAATTAATTTTTCTAGGAGTTACATTCATTTTTTCAAAAAAATATCTAATAAATTGAAAAGAGGGATAATCAGCAATTATTTGTTCTAGATTGCTTATATTTTTAAGTAATTCTGGATTTCTCTTTTGAACACGGGTATAAGTATATTCTGCTAATTTCTCTTCTAATTTATAAATTTCTTTAATATTAAGATTTAAATTAAAATAATTATTAATTTTTTTTAAAAATTTTTTGTATTTATTTTGTTCTTTTTTTTTTGATTCTAATAAATAATAATCTCTATCTGGTAATCCTAATCCGTCTGTACATAAATGTAAAATATTCATATTTGCATCATCAAAATCACTGTAAATAAAAAAACAAAAAGGACTTCCAATATTACAAGTAATTTGATAATCAACAACTAATTTTAATAAATCATCTATTGATTGTTTGCTTTGTATTTCATTAATATAGGCATAAACATCGTTAATATTTCTTTTTTTTTTCCTTGCTTTTACATTTAAGCCTTGATTATATAAAATACTAAATTTATTAAATTCAGAACTTTCTGGATAAATAGATTCAACAATTTCTTTTACATATTTATTATTTGTTTCTTGTAAAACTGTAAAAGTTCCCCATCTACTAAATTCATCTGGAATTGGATTTGAATTAATCCAATTTTCATTTACATGCATAAAAAAATTATTTCCAGGTGCAAAGTTAGTTGAAAAGTCATTAATACTCATTAAATTAATATGGAAATAATATTTTAAATCTTTTCATAATAATTTTATAAATTAAACCATAAATTTGTATGATTATCTTCAAATTTTTTAAACTTAAATACTTTTAATAATTCACGTGGTAAAGGATTATTCATTTCTTTATAATTCTTAACCGATATCTCATATGTTTCTGAATTTACTGTTGGTTGTTTGAATGATAAATGACCATCTATAATATCTTCATAACGATTATTATATTGAGGAATATCTGTCTTACTTGTAATTGTAATTGTGTTAATAATATTTTGAATATCATCTATATTTAGAATAATAAATTGTTCTGGTTTTGTTTTATCTACATAAAAAATAAAACCAGAATCAAGAAATATAGGTTTATTATATGTTTTTACATTATCAATAATCTTTAATATACTGCTTTTTTTTAACATATGATATCCCATTGAATGCATAATTTTAAGAATCACATTACTATAAATTAGCTTTGGTTGATTCTTAAATGGTAGAATGAATCCAAATCGTCCAATTTTAACTTCAGAAATCCAAGGGTTAATAATATATTCTTTAATATATTCTCCCCATTCATTTGATTGATTACCTAAATCTTTAAGTTTTAAACGCCATGATTGAGTAAATACATTGTCTAAAAGTGGAAAGATTTCAAAACGCATTTTACCACGACGCGACCATTTTGGTGTGGTATCTAAAAAATATGGAATATTTTGAGAATGGGCAAGTTTAAAAATGTCATACTTATGAAAATCAAGAAATGGACGATATATATTTACATTGTGAATAGTGCTATTCTTTTTCATTACTTCCATATCAAGAATATTACTCCCTTTCATAGAATTAGTAAAAATATTTTCAATAATATCATCTTTATGATGACCTACAAAAACTCCACTACAACCGTGTTCATCTATAATTTGTTTATATAGATTAAAACGGATTTTACGGGATTCTTCTTCAAACTCTGTTCGAGGACACGAATTTTCTTTTTTTCTAGAATACCCATTTACTTTTGTTATATAAACTTTTATATTATATTTATTACAATATTCTATCAAAAAAGTTATTTCTTTTTGTTGTTCATCTCGCTGAGAGTAATCAATTGATGCTGCAAAAATTGGAAAATAATTATCTTTTTCTTGACTTAATTTGATTAAACATGCTAATAATACCATTGAATCAACACCTCCGCTTAGACTTACAATAGCCCCATTTTTAACACAAAATTTTTTCAGAGAATTATATAAATTATTTTCTATAGGAATACCAGATATATTTTCTTTACCAAAATAATAATTTTTTGGGCTTTCTAAAAGATTTTGTTTATCCAAAAGATTTTCTTTATCCAAATTTTGATTATATTTCATTACTATTTTGTAAATAAAATAGGCTGTAATAAAAGTAAAAATTAGCCATATATAATAGTAATTAATAAATGGCATTTTATATATAAAAAACACACATAATAATAAATAATTTTCAATTTTTATAATTAGTTGAAATCGTAATCTAATATTTTTTTAGTATCTATTAGTTCATTTGTTGATAAAATAATAACATATGTATTTTGTATAGTTTTATTTTTTGATAACTTAAAATTATGATCAATATATGTAAAATTTTCTTTTGCAATCATTCGAGTAACTCTATGAAATTCAGATTCTGTTATCTTTTTAATAATTTCAAAGTCTCCGTAATTAATATTTTGATATGATAAATTGTTAATAAAATTTTTTTTCCCTTCTAAATCCCAAATAGGGATTGTAATAATAAAAGTTAAATCATTTTTATTTTCTTTTGCTTGTAGTAAAAAATGTAATGATTTTATTAAAGCAGTTTCAATTATATATTTTTGATAAGGTGGATTCATTCCAAATGTTCCTTTTTTAGGTATTAAATTGTAAAAACTACCTACTGAACCAAAATATTGTTCAATATCTTGATAAATTGAACAGTAATGATTAAATGTATTATTAATTGTAGATGCAAAACATTCAAAATTTAAATTATAATCTTGTTTCATTTGCATCATAATATCAGATTTAACTCCTAATTGATGATTATTAGAACCAAGTAATTGATATCTAAATAATATAATCCATATCATATCATCTATATTTTTTTTTCCTGTATAATTATTTTTTAATTTATTATATTCATCAAAAGGTATTAATAAATTATCTAAAATATTAAGAAGGCGTTTATCTTTTATTTCAAATTCTAAATCTATATTATATTTAAAAAAATCATAATATTCTTCATTTCTTTTTTGTTTTATTTTTATTTTATTTATAATATATTTATTTTTATTTTCAAAAAAATAAGTTGATTTTTTATAATTAGATAATAATTTATGTTGATCATTAAAAAGTTTAATTAAAAAATTAATTAATACTATTATTAAATCATTTGATTCTTTTATATTTTCATCATATTTAACTAAATCATTTAGAGTATTTATTAACGATTGTGTTTCTGTATAATTATTAGGTAAAAATGGATCAATAGTAGAATCAAAATTATCAGAAGCATACAGTGTAAATATCCAAGAAGAAAGTAAATTTGTTAATGTTCGTGGGAATGATTTTTTTATACTAAAAATTTTTGTACCAAATAATAAAGTTGATTTATTGATAAATTCTTTAATAATAAAACAAAATAATTTTCCTCTATATAATTCTATAATAATACTAGTTTCATTTGTTGAATTTACACTATATTCAAACTCAATATTATTATCAATATAAGAATGTAATTCATAGACCATTATTATATTTAAATATGTTTCTTTATATTTATTTATAAATAAATAAACAGGTTTTACCAAATTATATAATGTCTTTTATAAATAATCTTCATATTCATTAATAAAATCTTCCCATAAGTGTCTAATGATTTTATAAGACATGAACTTTTGTCTCTTTCTATAATTATAATTTTGATCACTAAGCCACATACCAAGTTTTTTTATCTCTTTATTTTCACAAATTCTTGATGGTTTTTTATTATTATTATCTATATATTTTTTAACTTTGTTTAAAGTTAATTTCCATATTTTTATGTTATCTTTCAATAGTGATGATGGCAATCGTGGCGATCGTGGTAGTGGTGGTAGCGATGGTGATGGTGCTACCGATAGCAATTGTGTTTGTAATGGTGTTGGTGTTAATGTTAATGTATTTAGAAAATTAAGCAGATTATCCATGTGTTTCTTGGATTTTGTATCTGTTGGTTAATTATTTTACAACATACATAAATACTTAAATTTTCAATTTTTTTATATTTATTTATAAATATGTAGTGTTTTACTAAATTATAAATATATTATATTAAATATGTTTTAATTAAAATAAATTTTATATTGATCAATAAAATCTTTCCATAAGTGTCTAATAGTTTGATTAGACATGTTATTTTGGTGATTTTTATAATTTTGTAGTTGACGAGATATCCACACACCATATTTTTTATATTCTTTATTTTTATCTACTGACGATGGTCTTTTTTTATATTCATTGATATATTTTTTAACCCATTCTAATCTTATTACCCATTCTTCTTCAGTAGAAAGAAAATGTTTTTTATATTTGTTATCAGTAATAAAATCTTCCCATAATTTTCTATATATTTCATATTTCATATTTCTCTTTTTATATTTATAACTTCGTTTTTGTGTATTAATCCATTTACCTTGCTTTCTTGTTTCCTTAGTTTCATTAATTGTTGATTGTCTCTTATCATTTTTATCTATATATTCTTTAACTTTCTCTAAAGTTAATTTCCATTTTTTTATGTTATCTTTCAATAGTGATGGCGATGTCTGTGTCCAAACCAGATTATACATATTCCTAATTTTATTTATAATTGCTTTTATTGACGCTAATTTTAC
>Ga0214919_10001709_pt1 | contig 35480 bp, 36 predicted proteins | sample LL1503_MetaG_FD_177994 | JGI IMG/M metagenome (GOLD analysis project Ga0214919, IMG submission 177994) | Freshwater microbial communities from Lake Lanier, Atlanta, Georgia, United States - LL-1503 | ecosystem: Environmental > Aquatic > Freshwater > Lake | place: USA: Georgia | collected...
GCTCGTCGAGTAGTACCAAATGCGGCTCGTCGAGTAGTACCAAATGCGGCTCGTCGAGTAGTACCAAATGCGGCTCGTCGAGTAGTACCAAATGCGGCTCGTCGAGTAGTACCAAATGCGGTTCGTCGAGTAGTACCAAATGCAGTAAAAATCGCCCATAATAATATGATGGTCTACCAAATCACTAAATATACGAGAGATAGGGCAAGAGAACTCGGAGTAGTGGTGAAACATTCCACGAATCCGAGCAAGAAAATCGATGTGTTTAAGAATGGCGAGAAGATTGCTTCTGTAGGGGCGATGGGATACAATGACTATCCGACTTTTATGCGACTAAAAGGCAAAGAATATGCGGATGAGAGACGGCGATTGTATAAACAGCGGCACTCGAAAGACAGGGGGGTTGTGGGGAGTAATGGATATTATGCAGACAAGTTGCTGTGGTAAGCAGCGAAATTGCGTTCCCTTGTTAGTGACTCTTCTGTATCATCCGAAACAGCACAAACAATCCCACTACGGTCAAAGACCCTAAATAGAACTGAAATATATAATCGTCGGTGGTTTTTTCACGGGGTTTTGTCTGAGTGTTTATCGGTGGGTTAGGTTCAGAATTAATAACCGAATTCTTCGGTGCTAAACTCCTTCGAACAAAGTTCTCCGGAGTTAGATTGTATTCCTCCCGCGTCGCGTCCGGAATACTTCTCAAATCCTCGTCGGGTAATTTAGCAAGAACAATTGGGTCTGATAGACCGTCTGTCACAAACTGGTAATTCGACCCTAGAACGGTATTCATCGCTTCAATGGAAGTGTTGGTTATCATGGCAATATATTATCCTGCGAGACTTCCTTCGTCAGTTTCTCCGGATTTTCATTCGATGCTCCTGCGTCGCATCTCCTGAAAATTTCGGATTTACTACCTTCTTCGAAGTCCGTAAATCCTATAGAATCATCCAATTCCTATGCTCATTTTCATTCGATGCTCCTGCGTCGCATCTCCTGAAAATTTCGGATTTACTACCTTCTTCGAAGTCCGTAAATACTATATTCTTCGCTCAGGATTTGTCCAGATTTTGCGGTTATATATTATTTGCTCCTATAAACGATATAAAGCAGCAAAACAGTATGAATATAAGTTCTTCGGTAGCTCAGTCGGTAGAGCACGCGGCTGTTAAAGGATAACTGCACGATTTATTCGACGTACAATTTCCACAGGAAACCCTTACGTCGAATCATCCACGGGATTGCGTGTTTGTTTGCCCGAAAATCTCGAACATATATTATCCCGAGGAAGTGTGTTCGGATAATTAGTAGGGCACTTTATCTATGGTAACCGTGAGGTCGCAGGTTCGAACCCTGTCCGAAGAGACCCACAGGTCTCGACCGAAGAGAATGTCTCGACCGAAGAGAATGTCTCGACCGAAGAGAATGTCTCGACCGAAGAGACCCATCAATAAATGTTTGCTTTGTTGCAGCAAATATTTATTTCTAGAAAATTGAACAATATTTATTTAGAAAAAACATAAAGACATAACTCCAATACTATTATTCTCGACACCACATACCACTCCCATATACTATAAAAATGTCAACTCGTTCCGGACTTGTCTACAATAACCCATTCTCCGGTGAAACTTCCTCTGGAGAATCATCCAATTCCTATGCTCATTCTTCGCTCCGGAATTGTCCAAATAACACTTCTAAACCTGTAAGTTCAATCAGTAAGGTCTCAACTAGACCTCAACGCTCGACTCGCACTAAATTCACTGCTGAATTTATCCGCGAATTCTGTCTCGAATCCGACGACGACGACGATTCGCTCGACTACTCGCCCGAAGACGAAGAAGTTCAGCAATATACTCGTAATACATTTGTAAACATACCACCCAGATACGAAGTCAATATCGATTTCGACGACGCAAGCGAGGCATGGCGTGCAAATAAGCGCAGAATCGGACAGCAATGGGCATATCGCCGTCCCGTTAAACCACAACCGATTGCCAAAGAAATCGAACCCACCAGACGCTCGACCAGAGTCACTAAACCACCCGCATATTCATCATACAGGTAAGTAATCGAACTAATATTTTTTGCCGAGTCATTTTCATTCGATGCTACATAGGAGCATCGAATGAAAATGCAAAAAATTGAAAGACTTTTTATTCTTGATGAATTGGAAACATAATCAAACCAACTCAACATTCCCCACAAATCATTTAGCAAATCATTCCTATTTTACTCGAACTCGAACTCACATAGTCAATAACTCTCTATAGCAACTCGAATTAACTCTATTAGTATTAACCCATCAACAATGTCAATGTCTCGCAATCCTTCCATCTTCATTCGCTTGCCCAACTTAGGACCCCACAAACCCACGGTTCAGAAGTGGACGGTGTCCGATATCACTGGCATTATCGACGACGAAGATTTTGGCGAGATTCGAGAGGTCTCTGTCCGATTCGATAGTCACGGTGAACAATTTGCAGTGATTCACTTCGAACGCTGGTTCAGAGGTGCCGAAGAGACCGCGGAATTACTTTACGGCGGCGGCGAGGTCAAAATAGGTGCAAAATATGGTAAGCATTTCGTGCTGCGTATGTTTCGTATGCCAGTTAAACCCGACGCACCTAGACCTAGAAAGACCGCTAAACAAGACGTTCCTAAACCAGTCGCACCTAAATCAGTCGCACCTAAACGAGACGTGCCTAAACCAGTCGCACCTAAATCAGTTAACAAGGCACCAAGACCCAGACCAGAACCTTCAGAGTGGCATGACTATAGTCGATTTGCCTCGAGTGTCCCCAACTTCCTGCCTCCCCAACCACAGCAATATATGGCGCCCACTTATTATCCCACCAATACATTTGCTATGGTAGTCGAGCGTGCCGATGTCGATATGGAAGAAGGTGAGTTATAAATTTTGCAATACATCCATAACATTCTCCTACGAAACTTCCTACGTCAGTTTCTATCATCCAATTCCTAGTGCTTATTCTTCGCTTCGGAATTGTCCAATATAAAAACAAATACTACTAATAACTAAATAAAAATAAAAAATTGAAACACTTTTTATTTTTACAGAATGATGGCATAATTCAACCCCCAATATATTTAGCAAATCAATCACCCTATACACCAATACAATGAACCCCTCTATTATTATCAAACTACCTAAACTAACGGCGTCAGATGACCGCCAACATATATATGCAAAAATCGCGAGAGGTTCGCTGCTCAAATGGACGAAGGAAGAGGTCCAGACCATGATAGAGCGCCGAAACCTAGGTATAATCAGAGAAATCATTTTGCAGTCCGACGGCGATAAACAAAGTGCTATCGTGCACTTCAAGCACTGGACCAGACCGGAAATAGCAAAACATTTTGCGGTCGGCGGGAATATGACAGTGGACGCACTTTACGATAAACGCATTGTCATTGATATCTACAAACCCGCCAAAAAATGAACATTGAGAGGAGGAAGGTAAGTCACACGCAAACTCCTTCGAACTAAGTTCTCCGGAGTTAGATTGTATTCCTCCCGCGTCGCGTCCGGAATACTTCTCAATAACCAAAATAAAAAATTGAACACTTTTTTATTTTGCAATGATATTCGGCATAACAACCTCTCTAAAACATTTAGCAAATATACTTATACCAACCAATATATCAATTAACACTTCGCAATAATAATGTCTAATCTATTCGCTAAACCCGATAAATCTAACCCCGCCATTTACGTGCGCATACCATTTCTCGACCGTAGTCTATTCGACAGCGGAATAAAACAAATAAACCGTGCTCGTCCTGCCCTACATCCTCTCTGGACTGAGCAAGAAATACATGAAGTAATCGCCTCTTATAAACTGGGCGAAATCAGTCACATCGAACTCACTCGCCAGTCGTTCGACCAAGAGGCGATAGTCTACATGAATCGCTGGAACGCCAATAATCCGATGGCGGTCGACCTCTATAACGGAAACAAGCAGTCCGTCGACGCATTATACGGCAAAAGATTTATACTATTTCGACACGCCTTTCCGATGTGGGGAGAGGATGGGCACGCATCGGCACCACCACTTAATCACATACCTTCGCATAAACTGCCAATGTCCGAGCGCTAGCGTCTTTGGCAGAAACGTACTTCGGCATCCAGAAATACGGAACAACCTCTCCTAATCCCGGATAACATGACTCAAATACTTCTCTGTATAAATACTGCTCCGCCGTCTCAGGTAAGTTTATTTGCGGTTTTGTTGTTTTAATAACCCCACTTTTTCTCGCAAAACCTTCGGTGCATTTGGCAGCACAATATTCTTGCAGAATCTGGTACAGTGACCTCTCGTGTCCGCTCACGCCGTCGCTAAATGCCTCTTTTCTACGCCACAAAACTTCGGCGGGCAATAAGGCGACATTATCGAACGCCCGTCTCAGCAAATATTTTTCCGGTTCACCGCTACCGCGCCGAATTGCCGGATTAATAGACAGCACGTACTGTGTCCATTCGCGGTCTAAAAACGGAGTTCTCGGTTCTAAACCGTGAGAGGATATAGACTTATCCGACCGCAAGACGTCGAAGGCGTGGATGTCGGTCAACAGTCGCCGACATTCCCGGTCAAACTCAACGGCATCTGGTGCCATACTCATATAAAGATACCCCCCTAGCAATTCATCCGACCCGTCGCCGTTGAATATGACTTTTGCTTCACTATTTGCAGCAATATATTTACCAAGCAAATAATTGCCAATACTCGCGCGGACAGTGGTCGTGTCGTAACTCTCTATCGCGGCGATGACTTCCGGGATCGCATCACAGAATTCCGACTCTGTGAGCACAACCTCTGTGTGTTTTGTACCTAAATAGTCTGCTACCATTTTTGCGTATTTGAGGTCGGTGGATTCCGCTAAACCGATGCTATATGTCTCTAATACTGATAGTCCACAACGTCGGTGATAGTCGTTTACTAATGCTGCAATTAAACTGCTGTCTAGACCACCAGAGAGGAGACATGCGATCGGGCGCTCCGTAGTTGAACACCGTTTTTCCACCGCCTTCGTTAAATGTCGGCGGACTCCTCTCAATATTTCTTCTAAATCATTGGAACTGAACGAAGTGCTGAATGCCGCGCGATGATAAACCACGTTTTGTTGAGAGGCGCGCCATTCCGAGCATACTTTGTCCGAGAATATGTATTTGGAGTATGTGCCTGGTTTGAACTGGAAAATATTGTATTTGATATCTCCCATACTAAACGCAGCAAATCCGGACAACATCTTGAGTTCGGATGCGAACCCGATGGTGCATTCTTTATCTGGCGTGCCTGTATTAATTTGGCGCATTTCGTAGAGAGGACGAACGCCGTATGGGTCTCGCGCTAAATAAAGGGCAGGTTCACCTAACTGGAATCTCTGGTCTAATAGAGCAAACGCGAATACACCATCTAACATTTGCAGTGTCTGTTCTATTCCGTACCTCTCGTATAACCAGAGGATAACCTCGCAGTCGGATTGAGTTTTGGGGATTATCGACGAATCATCGGTCGACATGAGAGCATAGAGTTCTCGGTAATTATAGATTTCACCATTGCAAATCAATGTTATGTCGCCTTTTACGAGAGGTTGGTTGGATTCGTCGTTCAAACCGTTAATCGCGAGTCGGTGAAACCCGAATGTTATTTTGCAACCTACTTTCTGGATGACGGAATTCTCGGGACCTCTCGCCTTCCCCTTTTCAAATTGAATTTGCACGAATTTCTCACGGTATTTTTGTTCGTGGTTCAAGAGGGCAAATATTCCGCACATTATTGTTGATTGTTTGAGAGGATATGCATAAATATTTGCAGTAACAAATCTTTATGTTTTAGTAATATCTTTACATTCTTATACACCTTTGGACATTCTAAACGCCGACCGTAAAGGTCGGCGCATTGAATGTTGCTTAGGCATTCTCCTGAGAAACTATAGGATTTACGGACTTCGAAGAAGGTAGTAAATCCGAAATTTTCAGGAGATGCGACGCAGGAGCATCGAATGAAAATGACGTAGGAAGGAGAATGGTAGGCGTTAGAGGATTCGCTGGAGAGATTTCTTTAGCGCAGCTCTCGTAAGTCGAATAATAATTTGCCTTTTACACCTTTTCTCATTCAAAACGCCCCCTTCAGGGGCAGTTATGAGTGAGGAATGTGCCGCCAATTGCGCATCTTTGATGCGAAATGGTGTAAGTGTCAATAATGCCGCCGAAGGGCGGCAATTTAAATGTCCAAAGGTGTAAAAAGAACACCTCCCTCTAAAACTCCGCAGCAAAATCAAACACATTATTGTCGACCACTTTATTCGCCAAAGCATACTCCGAATTCGTCCTCTCGAAGAAATTGACTTTAGTCTCCACGCTAATCAATTCCATGAAATCGAAAGGATTATGAGACCCGTAAATCTTCTCATATCCGAGTTGCAAGCATAACCGGTCTGCCACGAATTCGACGTATTGCGACATTAGTCGCGCGTTCATTCCCATCAATCTATCCGGCAACACATCCTCCACGAACTTCTTCTCAATTTCCGCCGCGTCTTTCACGATTTCCACAATACGTTTCTTCGCCAACTTCTTCTCCAGTTTCGAGTACAGCAATATCGCAAATTCAGTATGCAGTGCCTCATCCCGACTGATGAATTCGTTGGAAAGCGTTAATCCAGGCATCAATCCGCGCTTCTTCACCCAGTAAATGGCAGCAAATGAACTGCTGAAAAAGATACCCTCTACGCATGCGAATGCCACTAGACGTGCCGCGAACGACGACCGGTTATCCCCTATCCACTTCTTCGCCCAATTCGCCTTCTGTGCTATCGACGGATGTGTCTGTACTGCGCGGAACAACTGATCCTTCTCTTCCGAATTCTTGATATAGGTCTCAATTAGAACGCTGTACATCTCACTGTGGATATTCTCCATCATAATCTGGAATCCGTAAAACGCACGCATTTCGGCAGACTGCACATCGTTCATGAACCGGGTTGCCAGGTTTTCCATTACGACTCCGTCGGACGCGGCAAAAAAAGCGAGTATTTTGCTGATAAACCGCTGCTCGTCGGTTGACAGTCGGTCCCAGTCACCCAGGTCTTTCGATAAATCGATTTCCTCTGCACGCCAAAAACTGTCCACTTGCTTCTTGTACATCTTCCACACATCTTCATGCTTTACCGGAAACATCACATACCGGGAATCGTCCTCTTTTAAAATCGGTTCCACATGCTCAACGCGCTTTATTTTTTCTGCTTTCGGTGTCGATGCTCCAGAATCGCATTTCTTGAAAATTTCGGATTTACTATTTTCCGTCACGTCGTATTCGAAGTTTGTAAATCCTTTAGATTCCTCTAAAAATGTGATTTCGGATTGTTCAATTGTTTTTTCGGTCATTGTTTCGGCAAATTCAACAGCATTTTTATGGTGTGGAGGGATTAGTTGCAATTCTGACATTTGTGCTAAATAATATATAGCGTCGATTTTATTTCCTTTTTCTATATATTCTATTACCAAATTGCAAGATGTTACGATATATGCAATTATCACCAAAATAATTATTCATTTTTTACGCATTCTCCGGAGAATCATCCAATTCCGAGTGCTTATTCTTCGCTCCGGAATTGACCACTTCGACTTACGAGAGCTGCGCTAAAGAAATCTCTCCAGCGAATCCTCTAACGCCTACCATTCTCCTTCCTACGTCAGTTTCTCCGGAGGATGAGAAGGTAGTAAATCCTAAATTTTCGGGAGATGCGACGCATGAGCATCGAATGAAAATGCGTTTTATTGTCAACCGAATGGGATTTAGAGTGTTTAACGAAATTTTCAGGAGCATCGGATGTAAATGATGTCGTCCATCCATTCGACTTACGAGATTCCCTCCGCTGCGCTGCAGAAATCTCTCCAGCGAATCCTCGAACGCCTACCACTTCGTGTCCGGCGTTCTACGCAAACTCCTGTTTCTCCGGAGTTAGTTCGAACTCTTACTGCTGCGCATCCAGAGTTCTTCACAATAATGACGACGATTTCCCCAAAAAATAAAGATGTATGATATATTCTGCAAATGTTTGGCAAAAGTTTGAAAAAACCCAATATCATAGGAACAGCAAAAGGTATTATTTATAATAAATATGTGCTATATGTTGTGTTTTTAGCAGCACTAGTTGATTTGCTATATTCTGCGGTAAGGGAAGACTACACATACTGCATATTATTCGTTTTAGTCGGATTTTTGGTGGCATTTTTCAATAAAAACATGACCGTCATTCTAACGTTGACGATTGCAGTTTCCACTATTCTTCGTAATTTGATAAGAGGTAATGAAGTAAACGTGGAGGGATTTGATGCCGAAGACCCTGAAATTCCAGAAGGAGCGAAAAAAAAGAAAACTGCTAACAAACCCGAACCCGAACCCGAACCCGAATCCACCAACATAGAAAAGTCCGGTTCAAAGGCAACCGAAACTCCCAAAAAAACACAGACCGCACTGATGAATTCGCTAAAAGACCAAGCACTCGATTTACAGGAAGCGCAGCAGAAAATTATTAAAGGATTTGAAGAAATCGAACCTTATATGAATCAAGCGGAGTCATTGATTGACTCGATTCAAAACACCGCACTGACTATTCAAGATATGCGAAATAATAAATAGTCGAAATAGACGTCATGACCTGAATTGTATTATATGCGAAAAATATAAATAATACAATTTTGCTGAAAAATGTTAAGACCATTTCCACCAAAAAATGCACCTACACAAATGCTTAATATTTTTCAAACTGAAAGCGACGCAATTTTGAGATCGGTAAGTTCATTGCCAATTCCCACGCCTGAACCAACCTCTCCGTATGATGACTTCAATTTGGACGATTTGACCAACTTGTCTAAAGAACTTTTAGCAGATTTCCAAAATCAACTTAATAAGTCAAATCAGTCTTTAAAAGATTCTGTAGTTCCCAAGTTTGTGTCTGATAGTGAAGCGGCACTATCAGCAATGAAAGAAAAAGCGAAGACGGTAAGCAGTGACACCGAAGATGGATTTATTTTGAAAATGGTGTTTGATATTGTTCCAATAGGAGTAAATATTGCAGCAAAAGGCAACACAATTGCTGCTGGGTTAAAAGACACCTCGATGGGCATAGTCAATTTACTGAAAAACATCGCATTGTTGACGGTGAATATTGGACTCGACTCAATATTGTTCGCTTTTCAGTTTGCCATTTATTTGTTTAAATTGCTACTTTGCACGGTTCAAGTTATTTCCAACTTTCCAAAGTGTTTGACTTTTTATTTGATTGACATTTTGATGTTTGTCGTTTTAGTGGCAATCGTTTCGATTTTGTTTATCATTGACATTTTTTTTATGGTGAAATACCTTACCGGCACGAGTTGCATAGAATTGTTTATAAAGATACTAAGATTCGTCGAAATGGTTGACAATGCAATTTACTCGACATTGTCGTTGCACGTGGTTCATTATCCGAACAAAATAATAAATTTGTGCTATACTTGTAGCATGATGGGAGATACTAGCGGGTTTAAAAAGGTAGCGTCTCGATTGTTTAGTGATATTTTCATCGACATTCCGTCGGATATTGGTGGTCCAATAGGAGACACATTCAATGGAATCGGCGAAATTTTCAGTTTTTTCAACATATAGGATTTGCTGACTTTGCATAAAAATAGTAAATATAACACCGCAAATATGTTCATTTATTATAAATTATTAACTGCCAGTTATAATAAATGTTGGGAGATTCAGAATTAGACCAACTCAAATCGTTTTCAAATCAATATAATGAATTTAAAACACTAATGTCGGGGGTTAGACCACCGAATTTTTCGCAATTTGGGGATGGGGACGTCGACCTAAATGACCTCAAAGACGGTCTCGACGATTTATTAAATCCAGACAAATCCGGATTGAATGTCGACTCGTTGATGAAAAATGTTTTAGGAGAATTTTCCTCTGCGACATCGGGTTTAGGGTCGGTCAATTTTAGTTCCCAAAAAAGAAAAATCGACGAAAACAAATTGTCAGGCGGAATAATATCAAAATTAATCCAATTGATTCTCACAATTGTCGAAATTCCTATGCGATTTGCGTACTTATCCATGGGATTGGTGCAAGGAACAGCGGCGTTCGGAATAGGAATCGGTGGGATAATGCAGTCCATTGCTTTGGGAACAGAAGACATTTCGATTCTGATTTTTGCCATTTTGAAAATCATGTTTAAATATTTCTTGTGTATTATGAGTTTTTTACTGACCACTATTGCTGGGTGTCTCGGAATACACATGGTGACAATGTTTTTCGTAATGTTGTACTTGTTTATTATTTATTTGCTGGATTCTTTCAATGAATTGACCGGTATTGACCTAACTCCGATGGTAGACAAAATCACGGACCAGGTCGCATGGCCGGAACCGATTGGAACTATTTGCTATAGTTGCTTCGGACAAAAAGTGCAACTACGAGAGGTTATTGCAGATGTTGCTGTCATAGAAGATATCGGCAATATGATTTCGTATGACTTCAATAACACAATGCCTCGGTATATGAATCCTGCTATTCCTATCGGAACTTCGGCAATGGACAGTATCGATAAAGCAATCAATTAATGACGCGGATAATCGCGCCATAATACATAATATGGCAAAGAAATGCATTCCCGGAGTTATATGTGTTGAAAATATGACGCTCTTTATATTGGCGATTTTAAGCATTAGTGTCGGATATTTATATTACAAGCAATATTCTGTGCAAGCGCAAGCACCCGCGTCTTATGTTTTCCCGTCAACTATTGTAGATAGCGGTGCAAATGCGCAGCAAAATCTATACATACCTCCTCTCAACACGATTGATGTGAGAGGACCCGTTGAATTACCACCGAGTCCATCCCCTTTAGTGGGACTACCCGTTAATATTCGAACCAGTACTGCAAATACGTCTTATCGCCAAATCGGTATTCTAACTAAGAATTCGGGGAGAGGAGGGACGGACCCTCTCATATTACCTCTTTTCGGACGCAATTTGCTAAACGGGCGCGATAAGTGGCAATATTATACGATGGCGAATAGCGGTGGAGTCGCTTTCAATGCGAAATTGCCGATTAGCGTTAATGGGCGAAGTTGTACGAGCGAATACGGTTGCGACAGCGTTTCCAATGGCGACACTGTTTATGTAGAGGGATACGACGCCACATTTAGGGCAACTATCTACGAAAACGCCACTCTGAATTACATACCATTTTGAGAAGTATTCCGGACGCGACGCGGGAGGAATACAATCTAACTCCGGAGAACTTAGTTCGAAGGAGTTTGAACGAAATATGACGTTTTATACTATATAGTTAATAGTATAAAACAGATGAGCAATCCCGTATATTATAATTTTCCTGAAATTATATTGCCCGTACAAGGTCTCGACCCTCCGTCAAAACAGGAAATACATTTGTCAATTCCTGGTTTGCCCGTCACAAATATAATGTTAAACGACAATAACTACAGTGCTTATTCGATTTTTCTTGCGAGTGATACCGGAAATTCATTGTCGACGATTTATTTGATTGTAAAATGTTATGCTGACGTGAATGACACCACATCAAATCTGATATATCTTGCAATTCCTACTAAATCAGACACATCAGACAATGATGTTGAAACTGATATTGACAATATAATCAATGCAACAACAAAAACCCCGGTGGTAACATTAAATTTGAATGATTTTATTAAAACCAATGTCGAGTGCTCGGTTACGTCTACGAACACATTCCCAGTTACAATAACATTAGATACCGAAATTCTTAGAAAAAAACTTATATCGACAATAAACTGCTACAATATACACAATATTCCACACTTAGCGGTCGACACTGATGTAAAATCGCATAAAAATGCATTCATGAAACAGCAAGATTTGGATTGGATAATGTCGTGCGAGTTATTGACAGAGGACGGTCCATCCAAAATCGAAAAACTAGACCCCGATAAAACCGCGAACACGATTTCTCTGTTTTTAATGTCGATTTTGATTGCCGGCACTGCGAATTTCATAGGACCTATTATCTACACCGGATTTGGCATGTATGCCGTCGCACATTCCCTCAATGATAATCATTATAGTGCAAATATATTCTGGGGCGCCACTCTAATTTCAGTCGCAATCCTCTGTATTGTCCAGGGAATCAAGTCAAAAGACACTTTATTCTATTTTATTGCAATTGGTCTAGTTCTTTCTTACTTTGCTGGCACAAGTGGTGTTCTCGGTCTAGGCAAATCCGAAATTACGAAAGACGGCAATAGTTTCGATAACACAGAGCAACCATTGCAAATATACTGGGAAATTTTGAGTTCGAATTGTAATTCAACCATTGGATTGATTTTAAAATATATATTATTTTTGCTGTTTATTGGTTCGTTTTGTTCAACTGCAACGGGTATCGCAACGGGGTCTGCACCCACATTTACAATTAGTATGTCGATTTATTTTTTACTTGCATTAGCACAATTCGGGTCGATATACTACCTGAATAAGAAAACGATTACGTAAAATATAGCAAAAAAATTATGCCACGGTCATTCCCAGTGACGATTTACCGTTGGCGGGATGAAACGAGGTTTCCATGCCAACCGGTAATTGTGATACACCCACTGGCGATTCTTTTGCTATAACTTCCTCCTCTAAAGTCGCGGATTTAATAGGATTCATGTTTTGCAATTCCGTGTCTTTCTCGGACTGTGTTGGAATCTTCTGCGGAACTCGGTTAGCAGAATAATGGGTTTCCGATACAATCGGACTAGCAGGAGGAATATAATGATTTCGTCGCAATAATTCATATGCTACGAAAATATACAATATGCCTAAAATTGGACTTCGGTAGACAAACAGACTGAGAGTCACCACGAAAATAGTCAACATGCCAAATGGTGAATCGATAAATGGAACCAACCATTGAGGTGTCGGAACGGGAAACACTATGTACACGACGAATAATGCGAGAAGAATTATGTCAAATGCGCCCAACTTTTTTAATTCCAAAATATTCATATTCATGGTCTTCTAAATTAAATATACTATACGAACACAATTTTACTGCTGCTACTGTGAAGAACTCTGGATGCGCAGCAGTAAGAGTTCGAGGATTCGCTGGAGATATTTCTTTAGCGCAGCGTAGGGAATCTCGTAAGTCGAATCCAGAGAAACTGACGAAGGAGGTTTCGCCGGATTTTCATTCGATGCTCCTGCGTCGCATCTCCTGAAAATTTCGGATTTACTACCTTACTTCACTTCGTATTCGAAGTCCGTAAATCCTATAGAATGGACATATCCATGACTAATACTAAAACGGTTGCAACCACATATGCATATCCTCCATCTTTTCGATAAATGGTTCGGGAATAGCAGGTCCCAATAATTGTGCTATAAACGTTCGTTTCATCAAAACAAACGAAAATAGCAGAATGCTAAATATAGCAAAAATCATAAATACCATTCTCATTTCCATTTATTATTTCCGGGGAAAGGAAAATTCAAATACTGAAAAAACATAAAGCGGTGCCCATGAAAACTATACCTCCAAAATATAGGCATTCTCCGTCGAAAGTCAGTTTCTCTGGAGAATCATTCAATTCCTACTCTCCGGAATTTCCCAAACTAAATACAAACAAAAATTCGAAATGAATCGATACAAAAAATCTTCGGGGTCGAGGTTTCAGTGGAGACCAGCAAAGGCGCCTGTGCCTTCACCAGTGTCTTCGTCTTCGACCACCTCAGTAGAAATACCACCCCCAGAATCCAATGAAAAACAACCGCAAACACTAAACACCTATTTAGGACCAAAAGGATACACCATTCCTAAATCGGAACTGACCGAGGCGCAACTCCAGAATATTCGGAAAACGCTGACGGTCCGACCTGTAACGGGAGGCGCAATGTTTGGGGCAGCAGACGCTGTCGAATACCCCATTTACCGCGAATCCAGCAATAAAATATATTTGCCGCGTTTCTACGGTAAATCTGTGTTCGGAGAAGTCAAGAGGATAGCGATACATCCTGGCGACGATATCGCCATCGAATTCGCCGGGGGATTACGTCCCATTCAAGTTCCCGTCGTCGAAGCATATTTGAATGCGGTCAATCAACCGGGCAGTGAGAAGTATTCCGGATTTTCCGGAATACAATCTAACTCCGGAGAACTTTGTTCGAAGGAGTTTGACATGGGTGGTGGTGGTCTCCTAGAACTCCCCTGCGCATTCGGCAAAACAGTCCTCTCGCTTAATATTATTGCCCGCCTGAAAAAGAAAACCCTCGTCATTGTCAACAAAGAATTTTTGCTAAATCAATGGGTCGAGAGGATATTGCAGTTTTTGCCGGGGGCGAAGGTCGGTCGCATCCAAGGACCCGAAATCGACATCGACGGCAAAGATATTGTGATAGGAATGTTGCAGTCGATTTCGCAAAAAGATTATGATGCGGAAGTGTTCTCGAGTTTCGGTCTTACCATAATCGACGAGGTTCACCATATATCAAGCGAGGTGTTTTCACGTGCACTATTCAAAATTGTGTCGAAATATATGCTGGGATTATCCGCGACGATGGAGAGGAAGGATGGGACGACATACGTATTCAAACAGTTCTTGGGAGAGGTCGCGTTCAAGGGTGAGCGCGACGGGGGTGAGCACGACGTCGAGGTTCGTGCGATAGAATACGTCTCCAAAGACGCCGAATTCAACCGAGTCGAATGCGATTTTAGGGGGAATCCTAAATACAGCACTATGATTGTGAAATTGTGCGACCATTGCGACCGTAGCGATTTCATTGTCCGCGTTATCGGCGACCTGATTAAAGAGCAACCGGGGGCGCAAATCATGATATTGGCGCATAATCGGTCGATTTTGACCTATTTACATGACTCGATTATTGGACGCGGCATTGCTACAGCAGGATATTATGTTGGAGGAATGCGAGAGGCGTCTCTAAAAGAGACAGAGGATAAACAGGTGGTCGTGGCGACGTATGCTATGGCAGCGGAGGCACTCGACATAAAGACGCTAAATACTCTGGTGATGGTGACACCGAAGACGGATATTGTGCAGTCTGTTGGTCGTATATTGCGAGAAAAACACGACAAACCTCTCGTGGTTGATATAGTGGACGGACACGATGTTTTCAAGAACCAATGGGTGAAAAGGCGCAGGTATTACAAGAAATGCGAGTATACTATCAAGTCGATTAATAGTTTGCAGTATGGGGGGTTTTTAGGTGGGGAGATGGAAAAGTGGAAAACGGTTTATCGGAGTGCGAACGCAGCAAAATGTGTTGCTGCATGTGCGTCATCCGATTCAGATGGAGAGGATGAAGAAGAAGACCCCAAACGAAAAACTGGTCCGAAGAAATGTATGGTGGTTTTGGACGACGATGACGACGCTAATATTTGATTTCATTCCACCCTTCAATAGAAGAAAACATATCACCATACCATTGCGTTTCCGGTTTAATTTCAGGGATTTCCAAATCATTCGATTTTATTTGATGCAAAATAAAATCGGGTGATTATTGATGTGTTCTTTTGATGGATTTGCGTTTTCTTTTGGTGGTTCTTTTCATTGTTTTCCTTCTCTTATTACCACCTTTGTAATTTAGATTTTTCCATACCATAGAAACATTTTCCCAAACAGAATCTTCATCAACCAATTCAAACTCAAGTTTTGTATAAAAATCAATATTCGTATCAGGTGAATTCAACTCAATTTGTTTTAAATTTAATTTTTTGCATTCTTCTTTTAATATATTGACCATTTTTGTGCCATATCCACTACCGGTTGAGCAAATATAATGTAAAAGTAACGTATTATTTAAAATGTTGAACGCACAAAAACATTTTAGTTCGTTATTTTTTTCAACGTAAATTATATCATAATTATCAATATTAGTTATAACTATATCTACATATTCTGTCTTTCTTTTGCAAATTGCTTTATTCGATTTGAGTTTTGAAATGAAAATCTTTTTTTCCGAATCTGTGGTTGGGTAAAAAAATGATTCAACCATAATATAATTTGGTTTTATAATTTTACTTTGCTGGTGAATATCTGGTCCATCTCTTTGTCGTGTGTGATAATCAGTATCGCGTTCTTCTTCTCGCTATAATCCTGTATGAGTCGCATCAATTCCCACTTTAACGCGCTATCCAGTGCATTCGTCGGTTCATCCAGCACCAAAATCTTCGAAGGGTTGACAAGTCCCCCAATAATATTCACAATTTGCCGCTGTCCTCCCGACAAATTCTCCCCTAAATTACCCGATTTCTTATTCTCAATATCGATATTTTTAAACAAATCGCGAATCTTCGGGTATTTCAAAACGCGTTGTAATTCTGCCGAGCACGTCGCAGGATTCGAGCAACCATACAGCATATTCTCCAAAACAACACGGTCAAATAATTTCCCATTCTGACTCACATAAGTAATATTCTTGCGGATATAGTCCGGCGACAAGTCGTCGATATTGTGCCCGTCGATAAACACCGTACCCTCCTTCACCGAATGCATTTTCAAAAGGATTTTCATAATAGTCGACTTTCCCTTACCAGAAAGTCCGGTTATTCCAATAATATCGTGATTGGCGGTGTCAAACGCGATGGACATACCGGACACCACGTCCGCCGTGCTCGCCTTGTATTTGAACGCAATATTGTCGAATTCGATTCGATGAAACGGCAACTCCTTTTGCTCATAAGATTTCTCTGCTTTGTCGACAGAAACCCCGTTGAAATGCTGCAAAACGGTGCTGGTTCTTCCTACGAATTCCACGCAATCGGGTATGATTTGAACCAACCACGACATTTTTTCGCGATAGAGAATCAGCATAGTCATCGCGGTGATGAAATAGGTGGCATTCACTTCTTTCGAATAGTAGTAACCAATAATGAACCATAATATTATTGCTACTAGTGCGGTGACTATCATGTTAATGAAGAGTCCGTAGTTTTCTAATGTGGTCTGGAAATCGAGTGCTTTTTCGAATGCTTCCGTCGATTTTTCGCCGAATGCGCGCGACTCCTGCTCGGTCTGTCCGCGATAGATGATTTTGTCGAAATTATGCAGAATTTCGAGAAGACGTGCCTCGTTATCGTATTCGATATCCACCGCCAACCGGTTTTTCTGCAACATGAAATCCCAGTTTAATATCACGATTGCAGCAATAATTATATTGCCGAATAGGAAAAACGCTCCTAGTTCGGGGCGAGTGAGCATAAAAAATCCGACTATAATCAACATGAAACTAGTATCCGGCAAAATGTAACTAAATACTAGACTGAACAGCATGAAACATATAGAGGCAGTTCGGTTGATTGGCGAACTGATTCGCGGGTAATTAATTTCGTCCATGTTTTCCTTATTGGATTTAAGCAATAAATCCAGCATGTTATACCTCAACCATTGTCGCATTTTGGTTAGAAGATTAATCTGCAAGTGTTTGTAAATGTAACTCACGAACAAGAATAGGAAAAACGCGATACATAGGTAGAAAAACACCTGCACCGTTCGTTCGTGGTTGACGTTCTCGATGGACTGTACAATTTCTGCGGTTATGCGGGATATGCCATGTCCTTGTATGCCGTTGACGATGAGTGATAGTATGATGAGAACTACCGTGGTCACCCATTCTTCGGATAAATAAGTGGTCAATAATTCGGTTATTATATTGGATTCATAAAACATCGGCAAATCATACAATATAATCTTATATATTTGTATGATTTATTGTCTTTTCGTAAACAACACAAACTCTCTGTAAGTTTCAATGAATTTGTCTAGCGAATTGATGGTAGGCGATTTTGGACTTTCTCGTCTCGTTTTCGATTTACTTTTCGAACTAGAACTGGACCTAGAAGCGGATCTAGATGCTCTGGTTTTCGACGATTTTGTCTTGCGGTACAATCGGTTGAGACGAGTTTCAAATAGCGAGAACAAGTAGTTGAATTTGATACACGCTTCGATTATTTTGAACGATTTGCAAGTTTGTGCATATGAATATTTGTTGTTTGTTTCTAAATCGTCAAACTGCTCTATAGTATGTGACGGTGCGTGTTTTTTGCATTCTTTTTTACACCTAGCAAACAAATCATTCAGTTTTTTTATAACTGACGGTAACTGGTCATTTACACGATTTAATATCACTACAGACCAGGTTAAATCGGTTTTTTCGTCAATTAAAAAATCAATTCCAGTTAGCAATTTTCCAAATTGGCGTGTATATTTTTTTTCCGCATCGTCGCGTATTTTTTGCAAAAGTTCGTTATTATTTGTGTCTGAAATTATGGTTTTTATGAAATTCATTTATATATAACTTTAATATTTGTTGGATTTATATCCTTCTAGTTCGGCGCCCTTTGTTTATTTTACCTCGGCGGTATTTGCGGGTTGCTCGTTTACTTGTTGCTCTGTCACGGGTTCGTCGACGTTTTCCTCCCACCGCATTTGAACTATAATTCCACGCAGAAAAAACGCCATTATCTTTTGTTTGAATGATAGTATTTGCTGAGTTTGATGACATTATACAATATGAGTCTATTTTTTGCCCTTACCCTTACCCTTTTTAGACCTCCGTCTACCACCAGTTGGTGTTTTATTTTCTTCTTTTTTCTTTTCCGATTCTGCAGAATTAGACCCCAATCCGACCGCACTTGCCACAGAACTCATGGAATTTTCAACAGATTCCAACACACTGTTTTCTTTCGGTTTCTCGGATTCTTCTGTGGGTGTATCACCAGTAATTGACTGTGGTTCTTCAGCGACCTCAGTTTCTGGCATAGAATTAACTGGTTCCGGTTCAACGGCGGGTTGTTCAGTTTGCGATTCATTATCATTAGAATATACCGGCACTGTGTCAACCTGAGACGGTTGCTCTGAAACTGGTGGCGCAATATCCGAACCCGTCTTCTTCTTCTTACTCCCCCTTCTCTTGCGTTTTGCAATATCATTCAACTTTCTAGAATTTACTATTTTTTCAATCGACACTTTTTTGCATGCTTTCTTGTTCTTGATTTTAGCGTTTTCTTTGCGCTCTATCGCAACCAATTTTTTTACCAAGTTTTTAATTGCGGTTTTATCTTTTCGTGACATGGTTTTCTTTTTATGTTTCCTATTTTTTCGGGTAGGTCTATCGTTCAGCATTGCTTTCGTTACTTTTAATTCGGTATTTGGGTTAAAATCGTCCATATTTATTTTCTATATTTAATATGCATATATTTTCCGTTACCTGGTCTTTCATTGTCCGCAACCAATTTGTCGATGTGTACTATAGGATTTACGGACTTCGAATCCGAAATTTTCGAGAGACGCGACTCTGGAGCATCTACTCGGTCTCTAGACAAACGCACAGGAATCCATTTTTTATGTTTCTGGTTGAAAACGCATTCTATCTGCAAAATTGTATCCAAATTCACATATTTGTTCGAATCCGTATTCTCGAAATCCGCCTCGTCCTCGCTTTCTTCCGCTAAATCCAAATTTTCATTCTCGCGTATTCGCCTAAATAGTCGGTTCATAAACATGCTGGTTTTTAATGACTGCACTCCCGCTAAACCGCAATATACAGGCGGGTTGTTTTGCTTGTATGCGTACAAATGGTACAAATCAGATTGAGAGTCGGCGGTCACATTAAACACTGCAGGATATCGATAAGCGGGTTTAGAATAATCAAATCGGGGTACAGGGTTCATCATCGAAGTCGCCGTTATTTTTTGCGCCACTTCGGCAGAAGACACCTTGACAGATGGTTCGGCACCGCGTTTCGGAATAGCAACATTAATATACGGCGCAACTCTCGCTATTTCGCGGTACTGAATATGGTGTGCGGTATACCCCATTTTCTTTGCTATTTCCGTCGGTATCATGTTTGCGTACTCTTTGCTAAACCACATCACCGGAAGCGCTAAACTGGGTTGTGTCTTAATGTAGTCGCGCAAGAATCCAACACGGTCTCCAAAACACAGTTTCGAGAGGTTGGTGCCGCAATAATAATAAATGTCTTCTGCTACGAATATGCCCGTTGATTCTTTCTCTTCGTAAATAGTTCCGTAAACAATCGTTCCCAACGAATGCTCGATGCTCATTTGCATACCATTTTCGTAATTATCCACCGAGCAAACGCGTTTGTTTTTGTCTAACCCCAGCAAATAACAAACGTCCTCAGAACCGGCATATGTGTGCCATATGAAATATTTGCGACCTAACGGCACTGCAATGGCAACCGCGTTTATGGTAGAATTCCGGAGATGCGACATAGGAGCATTGGAAACTTTCTTATGCGAAACGGTTTCATAGGAAAGTTCGAAGTTAGGGAACCTTTTTAATAAATCGGCATGTTTTGCAATAGTATTCATTTTTATGGTTTGTGGTTTGTGGTTTGTGGTTTAACGTCGATTATTATATTTTGCTGCATACTATTTATATTTGTTTAGGAAATCAATTTTATGCGTTACAAAATGAATTTCACCCTCTCTACACCATCGAGAGGAACAGCGGGTGCCAAGAAGTCGCGTAATCGTTTCTGCGACGTATCCTGACTATAATTCTCGCTCCACCATTTTTTAGGAGACACCGCAGCGGGTTTCGCTAACAAATTAGTCAGTGATTGTCTTATATCCGTTTCATCGTTGAATAGTTCACCGGTGTTATAATTGATGTATTTAAATCCGCACATTATTTTGCGGTTCATCAGTACACGCAGATTCTTGGTAATACATTCCGCCACTACACGCGGAGAGGCGTCGAACACATTCGGCACAAACAGGAACCGCGCCTCTCGCATTTTATCTTGCAAAACACTCCAATCCAACCAACCGACTACCTCTAAATAACTGCCATATTCTTCGTCTTCTAACCCGCAATTTTCCCTGCCGACTATAAGTCCTTTAAGTCCGAACTCCGAGCACATAATGGGGAAACACTTTTTCGCTAAATCGAAATTGCGATTGACCGCGTTCCAACCGTCGAGAGGACACAAATCCGAGTCTTTATTGCAAATATATATGAAGTCGTATTTCTTGGGAACAGAGAGGACGGAATCATCTTCCGCGTTATAAAAATCGGATTCGCTAATATCGATTATGCGGTTCCATTCTGTAAACCCATTCGCCGCGGGGTCACCAAAACAGCATAACCAATCTTTTATATTGCCCATGTAATCGAACGTGTCATTACGCTCATATTCGCCCTCGGTTTGGTCAATTAGATCACGGTTAGGAAACGATTTATATGCGGTAATACCGAATACGTATATGCCTTTTTCGACATATTCGTGGTACAGATCCTCTGCTGCTTTCTCTCTAAAAAACCCGGTCACTGCCACTATGGGCAAAACCCTGTCATTTTCATCGGTGAAGTAGCGGAAGGGAAACATACGGTTTTCTTTTTCCTTAAATGTCTGTGCGTATTCGTACAGTTCATCTGACGTCATGCCCTCTTTCGAATCAGTAGGAGTATTTATGTAATACGGGACTACAAGGGAAACGAATAGCAAAAATGCGGTTATAAGTACTATATACGGCAAATATTTCATTTATATTATAGGGCGATTTTGGTTGTAAAATTGAAAGACTTTTAATTTTGCTGAGTCTGACGGTATGATACCCCCCACACTGCGTTAACGAACACTCGAACCCAATTAGCAAACGAATTTAATACTAATACCAAGAATTAAAACCCTTATTAGCAAATAACCCCACTATTATTTAATACCTCTATTAGAATATGGTCTCCAGTACTTTGCACAACTTCATTGTCGCCAAAGAGGAAGTCTTGCGCAAACTCGCAGAAAAACGTGAATTGCATAAATACGAATTAATGAATGAAAAAAAAACTGTGTGCGAATTGAGTAAACCGTCCGCTAAAAAACGCGCAGAAAAAATAGAAAAAAAAATCGCTGAGTTGCAAGCACAGTTTGACGATTTAAACCGGGTTCTCGCCAATCCGGATGTTCTGGCGCAGATGTATGTGGATACTTTGCCGGCGAGTAAAGCGAGCATCAACCTGGATAGGATTGATAGCGACGGGTACAAAATGACGCAAATCCCCGACCTCTCGCGGTTCTTCAAACTCAACACCTTGTACATATCTTTTCAGGAAAATTTGGTAGATGGGTTCGACCGACTCCCGACGACACTTATGCGCCTGGTTATGTTCAAGGCAAAGTCGAACACTAGTGCCGAATGGTTGTCCCGCCTGGTGAATCTGCGGTACCTCGACCTCGGGAGAAACGATCTTTTACGTTCCCTACCTGACCTCTCTCGCCTACGCAACCTCAAAACATTATATGCAATGAATATGCGCGGATTGACCGAACTTCCTAGTCTGCCCACTAACATAAAGACCATCATGATTTCATTAATACCAGATAAGTATCTTACCCACCAAGAATGGACTGCACAGACCTGGAAACGGCGCCACAACCAAGATACAACAATTATGCTAGACGGCGAGTCCGTCAAGTCATTTATACACAAGATAAATCGCGTCAATCGATTTGACGCGATTCGCGATGAACTCCTTGCGACTACAGCAAGAATTGTACTAAACCCTGGACGCATTGCCCGTATCCTTGCTGAGCACGGCGGATGGATCGGCGATTGTGACGCAATTATGGACGCATTTGAACTGCAACCCCGGCAAAAATATTATCACTGTTAATTAAGTCGTGTCCTCTCATATATTGTATTATCTCGTATATTGTATTATCCTGTATATTGTAATTAATAAAAATTGAAAGACTTTTTTTTTGCTTCCTGGTCGACAGATTCATACTTAACGTTCTTAACTACCCAACACCCATATAAAACCTATATCCTCTCAACAAAATGACATTCAATAGTTTACGTAATTATATTCTCGATAAAAAACGACTCGCTGCCGAACTCAATTTAAAACTCGAATTGCAGGATTCAAACTTGCGGTTTGTTATCGACCTCGTTAAACGCTTAAAGACCCAGAAAAATAGACAGCGCGAACTCGCTTACCAGACGGACCGCGCAACAGAAATGCAATTTATATGCGAAGACCTACAGAGTAAGTTAGACCAGGTAAATAAACTGCTGGCAAATACGGACAAGATGGCGGAAGATTACACCTACACACTATCATACGGCATATCAAACATCGACTTATCCAGAAAGGAACACGACGAGCATTGTATAACGCGAATCCCCAACCTCTCGCGCTTCTTTCAACTGAAGACGCTAGATTTGTCATTTCAAGACAAGTTGGTGGAAGGATTCGACGTCTTACCAGTTACTATCAAACACCTCATTATGAAAGGTACGCGAACGGAACCTACCGTTGAATGGTTGTCTCGACTGACAAATCTAACATGCCTGAATCTCAGCAATAACTCGCGTGTCACGAAACTACCGGACCTATCTGTATTACAGAGCATCAAGGAATTAATTGTATCGAACCTACCAAGATTGACCGAGTTGCCGAATTTACCGTTCGCCTTGAACTCGATAACAATCACCTACATACCAGATAAGTATCTTACGTATGGTGAATATCGAATTCACAAATACCAAACTCGCAAACATAACCCTATTCCATATATATATGAATGGGGTGCGGCAAGTGAAATTGTCTATAGGATAAATCGCGTCAACCGATTTGATGCGATTCGCGATGAACTCCTCTCTGAAACCGCAAGAATTATGCTAAACCCGGGACGCATTGCTCGTATCCTTGCTGAGCACGGCGGATGGATTGGCGATTGCGACGCGATAATGGACGTATATGACCTGCAACTCCGGAAAAGATTTCATCACCCACCATATCAAACGTATTTTCCGGAGATGCGATTATGGATTAGCACCTATCAAAAATGTAAGATTTAATGCTTGTCATCTCTATTGTGGGGAATCTTGTAAGTCGAATAATAATAAAAAAAATTGAACAACTTTTTAATTTGCTGTCGACGAAGACAGATAATCACCCCCTAAAGTTCTTAACAAACAACACTCCATATCAATTAAACCTCTCAATACATCAAACATGTCAATATTCAAAATCAATAGTCTAACTCTTTATATTGCCGCACAGAAGCGACAAGAAATATTACTCAATCAGCATATAAAAATACTAAGTTCAAATTTAGACGAGGTTCTCAGTTCGATTGCGCGCCTTTCGGTGCAGAAAAATAAGCAATCAGCGCTCAAGCGAGAGGAAGAGCGCGCTGCCAAGATTCAAATAAAGATAGATAAACACCAAACGGAGTTAAAACAGGTAAATAAATTGCTATTAAACCCGCACAAGATGGCACAGCATTATGTGGACTCAATGCCTCTCGACACGTCGACCATCGACCTTGGTCGAGAGGACCCGACCAACAAGCGAATTATGCGAATCCCTGACCTCTCGCGTTTCTTGAACCTGAAGACATTGTACATGTCTTTTCAGGATGAGTTGGTTGAAGGGTTCGACGCCTTGCCGACCTCTCTAACACGCCTGATTATGCACGGTACTCGAACGAATTCTACTGCAGAATGGTTGTCTAGACTCGTGAATCTTAAGCACCTCGATATTACCGGCAATTCGCACATCAGATACCTGCCCGACTTATCTGTGTTGGCGTGCCTAGAGACGCTGGAAATAGTAAATGTTATCGGATTAACCGATTTGCCGTGTCTGCCTCTCAGTCTATCGTTGCTCACAATAACCCACATACCAGATAAGTATTTTACTCACCAAGAATATCAGCAACATCTAGAGCGCCAAACCGCCGACTATACATTTGCGGACAGTAAAGCGGTGGAATGGGTCGAACGAGTAAACCGTATCAACCAGTCCGACTTATAAGAAACAAAAAAAAAACATATATAAATGCATGCTCCTCTCATTATCACATATGTATATTTCCTCTCAGTAATTCATAATTAGTAACTCTTTTCTAACCCCCGTTTTTTTCGTTTTGCGAGACCACCGCGCATATACGTCGGTGCTCTTTATATTGAATTCGCTAAATATATTCCGCATAGTAGGACTGTCGTTGACGGTCATCAAGAATTTGCCCCTTATACTGCGCAAAACCTCTCGTAGTTTGTCGTAGTCAAACCCTTTATGCTCGCCGTATCCGAAATTGGCGCGCGTTTTTTCATACGGCGGGTCTAGAAAGAAGAACGTGGTAGGTACGTCGTAGGCGCGAATTACTGTCGCATAATCTTGATTTAACAATTTTGTGCGGTCATTTAGTCGCGACTGATAATGCGGCAAATTACGCAGGATTTTAGTAGGGTCCGCTTTCCGGTAAATCCCGTACGAGAGGCGAACGGGTGAACCGGAGAATCCATTACACGCCTCGATTTTCTCATGAATCAGTTTGTGCGCGGCAGTCTTGGCGGTTTTCCGGTAGAACCGTTTTATGGCAGGAATCGTGGTCATGGCAGCAGGATATTTTGAGGGAGTGGACGGCGCATTCAAGAGGAGTCGATGTTGGTCGTAAGTATGTTTGTCTAAATCATTCAACACATTTTCTTGCGACATATCGGCGGGTTTATTGTAGAAAATTGCGCCGGACCCTAAGAATGGTTCGACGTAGCGTTTATGGGGAGGAATTAGGCGAATTATATCCTCTCGCATGGGATATTTGTTTCCCTGTCGACAGAATGGGGGAGGAATATTTGCTATCTGGGTTGGGGTGCGTGTCATTTACTGCATATATTGAATCGTCATAATTATCTTATTTATGGGGAAGATAATTATCCAGATGTTTATAGTTGGGTAGTTTCACCTAGACGCCACACAATCTTGTGGGTGAAATGGTAGACTAGGGCGAAAACCACCGCATGGAAAGCAGCAACGGTGAATTTGGTGCCGCCTGGTGGCAAACTAACAAATACGCCGGGGACAAGAACGAAGAAAAGAACAGCGATGTAAAGAGAAATTAACCAGTTCATTTTATATATATTTGATTTATTTTTTCGCATTGTCAAAATGAATCATTCTCCGACGAAACTTCCCACGTCAGTTTCTCTGGAGAATCATCCAATTCCTATGCTCATTCTTCGCTCCCGAATTGTCCAATATAACCACAATATTGTTCCTAAAGAACAATCTGACATATTGTTTGCGTTGTCGTTTTTAATTTCCGTAACCGCAATTTACGCACTAGTAAAAAAACAATACGATATTGCAGTAATAACTTTTGTCGGTTTTTTAACGTCGATAAATCACTGGAACAACCCTAAACTTGGATTTGTACGCAATGTAGATTTATTTGTGGTTTTTGGAGGATTCGCGTATCTTTGCTGGCGCGCAAATACGCTAAATATTACGTCGTCTGCTTTTTGGTTGTGTCTTGTAATGGTATTTTTATTATACTTAGTTGGAAGTCATTTATACGAAGACGGATATGTATGGTTGTCGACACTTGCTCATTGTGTATTACACATATTCGGAAACGGAGCAATAGTATTATTTTGCGGCGTCTAATATATTTTCAGGATAATGCATTATATTTCCTTCAAAAATGCAGTCAACTCAGTTTGAATCCACTCTTTCTCATCCTCTCGCAAAAATTTCGGGGGATTTACCTGCAAAATAGACGAATTCTTTGTATTTTCGCATCTCCTGAAAAATTCGGATTTACTATCTTCTCCCGTAAATCCTATATCTTCGGCAATCTGTTTGTATTTAGACGCATGTATTTCAATTAGATTCTTCGTTTTTTGAGAGGTGTAATTTATTTTGCAGTATTCCCATATGTGATTTGCAATGATTATTATGACGATGGAAATGGCAATATTAAATAGAATGGTTGTCCACATAGTGTTTGTGGGTGTGGGTATAGTGTTTTGCTAGATTTACCAAAACATTATCCGTACGACAACTCCGGAGAGCGTTGTTCGCAGGAGAATATAAGATTTACGGTTCTCCAGCGAAACGTCCTTCGTCAGTTTCTCGGAGAATCATCCATTTTCTAGTGCTTATTCTTCGCTCAGGAATTGTCCAACTTCGTGTCCGGCGTTATTCGCATACTAAAATCCTGGTTTATTTCTTGGCAGTTTTCCTCCTCTTTCTTTTGCCACCGGATTGATTTTGTTGGAGGGGTTGGTTTTGCTGTTGTTGTTCTTTTAACTCTTGGTCTTTGTTTTGTTGTTCGTTGTTTTCGTTTGAACTTTCATTACCGCTGCTTAACCCGAGAGCATTTGAAATGAACCCAATAAATCCACCGGACTGCTTGCGCTTTCGGTGAGAAGTTTTACGTGTGTGTTTTCTAGATGCCATTTATAATTTATATTCACATATTGTTACTGCAAAAATTCAAAGGGTTTTATTATTCTTAAGTTTGTGAAGAACACCGTAGTGGGGTACGAACGTAGGAGAATTGTCCACCTCTATTTCTTCTTTGTAGTTGTGAAGAATCCCGTTATTTCCCGCGCATTGTCTTTCTTATTTTGCAATTGTACTAACCATTTATCGAATAAAAGCGGTTTCACTTTTTTCGAGCAGAAATCGTCATGTTTTTTTGCGAATATTTCCTGGTCGGGATACTGTTTACGAAGTTCCGTAATCTCCGTCCGATGATTCCGTATCGCCAACTGTTTTTTCTGGTGCTCCCATATCTGCTCTAAACCGAGTCCGTACAATTGTTGCAGAGGTTTCATCAGTTGCCGGGTAATATAGTGCGCATAGTCGATTTTCAGTTTCTCCGACACGATGTACTCCGGTAGTTCGATTTTATCGCCCTGTAATTTTGCGGCAGGATTCTCGAAAAACACGAACTTGAGTCTGTCGCCCGGTTTCGGTTTATTCCCCGGGTCTCGCTTCGCGATTCTATCCGCTAAAACACGATGAGCAATGGTTTGCGGGTTCTTGTAGTAACTGCTGAGAGCGCGGGTTATCATCAGTTTTTCCATCGGCACCCGACCGGCAACCAAATCCTCTAAACATCGGTTCAAGAACTCTATCGACTTCATAATATCATTCTCCTTCATCAGAATATTGAGAATCCCTCCGTAGACATCCTTCAGATAATCGCACGAATCGCGGCGCTTAATCGAGAGTCCCATGAATTTGAGTTTACCCTTCTTTGGGTCCGTCTCGTACAGCATACCTACATACCGCTTCTTTTTCAAGAGGATAAACGGCATCAGCGTCTTCTCGTAACTGAGTTCCATCGGCGGTTTCAGGAATCGGGTGCATAATGCTGCCGCGTCTTGTGCTATCTCTATGGTCATCTCGAGCGCTTTCGGACCACGGACTTTCTCTCCGGTCTTCGGGTCTTCTAGATTAAATGTGAAGAATACCGAGTCAGTGTTGTGTACTATTAGGTTGCCGATACCTGCGGCGAAATGGTGGTTCTCGGTGGTCAAGTCGTAGACATATCCGCTGTAAGGGATTTCAGCAATTGATTGTATTGCGGTGTCTGATGTTTCTATTTTTTCGTCGTCGAAGGTTTTCCGAATCTTTAGGGAGAAAACCGATTCCGATTCCGAGATACGAAACCACATACCAGATTTTTGTGCAGCAACTGCTAAATTTGATAGATAGACCCAGTCTTGCGAGAAATACTCACAGTCGGTAGTTAATTTGAAATCGTATCGGAACCCTCTGTCACCTGCTTGATGCAATAACTCGGTTCCCACAGAAACGTATTTAGGAGATATCTCCGACCCGTTGGCGAGAAGGAGCGAATGGTCGTCGGTCACGTCGACGCACCCTGTCCCGGTTATAACACGCATCATTTTTTTATGCGGCGCTAAAGTGTGTCGAATAACTCGATGCAGACGTGTCCAACCTTTCTCCGTCCAGGTTTCTACGTTATGGAGTTCACAGAATTCTTTGCTTTGTTTGCCGTAGTCTTCGAATCTTACCCATCGCGACCCGTACTTTTTCGCTAAACTTTCGATGGTGCAGATTTCCAACCCCGTTCTCGTTCTGACATAAACCGGTGTATAGGACGCAACACTATCGCCATAAACATACTCCGCTTTAGTCAATACAGGTCCATGACATTCCGTGTCGTATTCGCGATTCCCGTAAACCTCCTCGATTATGCGACGGGCATACATAATCATCATGCGACCAGTAGCGGTCGTCGAGGCAGCAACATCCTTCTCATAGAACGACGACGTCTTCGCACCGCACTGTCCATATAGCGAATTCGCTGTAACCTTGTAACCCAATTGCCGCTTATCCAGTACATTTTGCATGAACGGGTCAGGTTCGGTCTTCGCCTTCTTCCGGGTATCCGACCGTGCCTTTAGCAATTCCTCCAATATACTCGGCATGATACCTTTGCGCGACTCGGGGAATTGCGCCCAGCGACACACCTTCTTACCGCATTTGGTTTTCACCGCTGCCGAAGTAGGCGTCCTTCGTACATACCGGAAAGTATCGAACTCGATGTCGATGTACTCGTAACCGGGCAACTCGTCGTATCTATATTTGCCGGTATTTCGGTCGATGTCGCCCGTCTGTCGCAACAACGTTCCCTCTAAATCATATTCGCGAGTCCAGACTTTACTGTCGTGCGAGAAGTTCTGACTAATCATCGACGATGGATAGAGAGAGGCATAGTCGACACAGGCAACTGGTCTGTCCATATACATCTCGCATTTAGGAGGCAAAACAATGGCGCCCTCATATCCCTCGTTACCCCCCGATTTCTCTAAATCGGGCATCAATGTATTTTTCGCCCGGCATTTCTTCGCCACATAACTCGTGAGTTTGATTCCCTGTCCGCGAAATACTAAGAAACTGATGGGCACACTGCAAATCGACGCCATTTCCACATATCCGGTCAATACATCGACCTTGTTCATCAGATGATGAACCAGGTTGCAATCCTGAATACAATATTTTGCTACTCTTGCTCTGTCTGCCGAAGTACCTTTAGTAAGACGGAAAATGTCTTGCGGTGTCACGTCGTCTTTCGCCATACCCCACTTGATGCTTTTATGGGAACGCAGCGCGCTATGGTCGCCGGCAATGACTATGATATTGGTTTTCGGTCCGTCTACCACTAAAGGGTCGACAGGTTGATTTAGCAAAATATCGGCGACCACGAATTTCCTGCCGCCGTCGTAGTAGTCGCTAGTGAAACTCGTGATTTCAACGTGGATGTAGTCGCCGACATGGACTCCCATCAAATTTTTGCTGTATAAATGTGTGACCACGGATTCGTCGTCGTCGTGCACTATTTCAACGCGCTTGATATCGTCGCTGATGAAATACGACGCCATATCGTCGAGTTTGTAGGACCCGAAATTGTATTCACGCCGCAAATACATATACATATCGATTTGCAGTCTTCCCGTCTGTTTGATGTATTTGAGGTCGTAGTCGCCGCTCGCCAACGCGATTTTGGTATGCTCGATGTCTAGCGCCGTAGCGTCGTCATCATTAAACCCCTTGTCTTTGACGCATAATTCGCCGACACGTCGCGACAGTAACAAGAATATTTTAGCACAATTATTTTCGATGGCACGGCGAAACATGAACTCGTAATCAAACCCGAAGATGTTGTACCCGATAATAATATCCGGATTCTCCGAGTTAACCAGTTCCGTCCATTGTAGCAGTAATTCGCGCTCGGTTGCCGCGGTCTCGATGGCGACCCCATCAACCGGGTCACATGTTCCTACCACGAGACAATGGTTCAAATACGGTTCCGATTCGCCATTTCGCATAAATGTAGACCCGATGAAAGTCACCTCGTCGCCTTTGAGAGGCGGAAACAACTGGGTCAGAGATTCATCGACCCGCGTTATTTTCGCATCGCGGGTATACTTATCTGATACCAGCAAATCAATTATAGTACATGTTTTGCTGACTTTGATTGCGGATTTGTATTCGTGTTGTGGATGTTGGTCGTCATTGTCGGAATCTTCTGCTGCTTCTTCCGCGTCTTCTTCTGCGTCGGAATCGTCGTCTGACCCTTCTTTTCCGATAGTGAAATTCGAGGTTTCTCGGATTTTGTTGAACATCGCACCGATAGTGAGTAATTTGCCTTTGTCCGCACCATCGTCGGTTTTTATTTTATGCATATCGTCGAGAGGAGTTCTTAGCAATAATTCAGTAAGTTTGCTGACGCGGTCTTGGGATGGAATATGTTTAGGATAAACCGGGTCGATGTCGTCTCCTGTCGCATAACCGAATGCGGTCAAAATAGTAGACCGAATAAGATTTGCGACTCGACCCGAATCTGTGTGCTTGGTTTCGCCGAATTCTCTCAAATACAAATCAACTAAACTCTGTGCGGTCTTCTTGTACGTTTTTTGCGGGAGAGGGAAATCGCCGTGAGACGAACTCGCCTCAATATCGAAACTCATGACCTTGTAGGGAACACGCGTCTCTTTTTCGGGGAGAGGCGAAACCTGTTTTACCGAGCATACACACTCGAATGTACACGTCGTTGTTTTTTTTTCTGGTTTAAACGCTGCTGCATAATGCACACTAATCCAACCCGACGGACTTATATTTTTAATATGGAAATAGCGGAGGAGAGGAGGAATATTGGATTCGTATATGGCGATTTCTACTCCGCGGAAATCGCGGGTTATTAGGCGCCTGTTACCTGCGTGGTCTTTGTGATACCATAGATTTTTCATGCGATTGAACGCGCCCTGGTTGATAAATGTTACCTGTATGAAACGGTCTTTTTTACCTGCAGAGAATCCGTAGAGTTTATGGTAGTCGACGATACGTGCAGATTCGACTTGCGACTCCAACCATTTGACGCCGGATTTCGCGTATAAATCTCGCATAAAAGCATTGGCGACTGATTGGTCCCAGTTATCGCCTACGCGTAGGAAGAAGAATGGTTTGAAATCGTGGACAATAATACTGCAGGTATCTCCTTGCTCGTTGACGCCGAACATCTGAACCATGAAAGCGCGTTTTTCGGATTGCCTGTTACCATCGTCGGACCCATCGGAGTCTGAACTGGATTTTACAGCGCTTAATGTTTCGTCGAATATTTTAAAATCAATGAGTCTGAACGGTTTGCCTACTGACATTTTTGTAGGTTTGTTAGAGGATAGTTGCATATAAATGTTGAGAGGATGGGTTGATTAATAGTTTTTGAAATCGTATATTTATCTCGTTTTCAAAAACAGATTTAAAGGATTCAATTTTCATTTTCTGCCGATTCGACTTACGAGATTCCTTCCACTGCGCTGCAGAAATCTCTCCAGCGAATCCTGAGAAGTATTCCGGACGCGACGCGGGAGGAATACAATCTAACTCCGGAGAACTTAGTTCGAAGGAGTTTTGAACGCCTACCACTTCGTGTCCGGCGTTCTACGCAAAAGAAAATCGAACATTCCTGGGGTTTTTTCTCGACGGCGGGTTTCTTTATGTTGTCCTAAATAATGTTTTTTGTGCCGGGAAAACCTTCTGTGTCGGTATCGCCCCCCCTGTTGGTCCTGCATTAACTCTGGCATTGGATTTAGTCCTTGGTCTTGTGATTTTTGGTCAGTGTTTCCCCCTTTCAAATACCATTGTGCCATTTGATTGTGCTCGCGTGCTCCATCATAGTAACTAACTTTGCCACTTTTCAACATAAAAAGTGTGGGAAATCCATTGTAAGATATTTTTACCCCATGTTGTTTTTCTAATCGTCGCAATTCGCTCTCGATTTGCTTCTCCTCGATTTCCGCAAAACGAATATTCTTTTTGCCTTTTTTCATATGGATTTGCTTCTTCATCTTTGCCCATTCAGGTTTTAATGACTGGCAATGACCGCACCAATCAGCATATACTTTGCCGACGATGACCACGTTTTTATGATTTTTCGCGGTCTGTTTTCGGCGTCTTCGTTTACCACCGACCTCTGGTTCTTCTGGGTCTTGGTCTTGGTCTTGCATAGGTCAACGAGAGGTTGTTATAGAATACGCACATATTTTCGAGAACTAGTATATAAATAATAACGCACCTGAATATGGCACAAAAATCGAATATATATCAAATCATGTTCCTAATATTTTTGCTGCTCGCCTTCGCGTTGGGGGGATATGTATATTGTGCAATGGATTTAAAGGAAATGATTGCGAAAACTCAAGGACCACAAAGAACGGATGAAACGGAAGGAATGGAAACCAGACCTGACAAAAATTACCAATCTCCCGCGCCGGCAACCCCCAATGGTTGTCCCGACCTTCTTATTCAACGCGGACCCATGTTTTTTCTCTATAACACGAAACTACCGATTACCGATGGAGCAAACCCTCTTATATTCAAGAGTTTAGAAGAATACAGCGTCCATTTTAATACGCTAAAAGCGAGAGGATTGGATTGTCCGCCATTGTTTTTGCAACAGGAAAATAACTCACAGGGCAGTGATATTTACCGTGTCAGACCGAGTCCATTTAATCCGTTTGCGGGGGTTCCTTCTAGTTCACCTCTCGTACAACCATACGACGGAAGTGTGGTGAAAGAAATCGACGCCTCTCGTGATAATGGTTATAATCAAAATATGTACCCCGGATTCGACCCCGATAATATGTTTATTGGACGCGTGACAGAAACGGATAAGGTGCATGAATCGACACAGAGCGGGCAAATGAGCGACAATCCAATGGACCATAATTGGGGCGGGGTTTTGTATACTCAGGGGCAAGTAGAAACCGGCAAATATGTGGAGAATGAAGTGGCACCGACGAATTACGCGACCCCTAAAGGAGCACAGAATCTGCCTCTCTATGGTCCTCCACAACCTTATCCTTAGGGCGGCGTGGTCTTTAACTGTAGGTTGATATTAAACTATCTCGTCGTTCTTTTTTAAGTTTTTTATCTGGTGATATGTATTGAATTATTTTTTCCAAACGCAAAATATAGTCTGTGTATGTTATTATGTATTTTGTTTCTGTGATTAAATACTTTAATCGGTTTTTTATTTCATTTTCAAATTGGGTTCTTGTGGTTTCATCGCAGTCTGAATACAAAATTGATATATTGCGATAGTCAATATCATGTATTTCTAAATAACAAATATATCTAAACACCTTTCCTTTGCCAATTGCGCATTTAAATAAATCAATATTTGATAATACGAGTCTAAGCAATATGATTTTGCGTTCGGGTATGTTATTTTTAGACTTCCAGGGAGTATCAAAAGGTTCCAAAAAAGAATCAATCTTATATATTGCATCTAGAATGTTTAGTTTAAATTTAATCGGTTTATCGGTATTGTCTTTTGCCTTAAATTTCAATACTAAATGGTCAGTGTCAGGGGTATAAGGATTAGTAAATATTGTTTTATCAGTGTATTGAATTGTCGCGAATAATTCTAATAAGTAATCACTATCAAACAACTCATGCGTTTTAATATAATGTGTTAAAGAAAAATTTATTATTTTATTTATACTTGTATAATCGTGTTTTTTTAATATTCTTTCGATAATTTTTGGAACTAGTACTTTTAATAATGTTTTTTTAGAATTTTCTACATAATAAAATTTATTGGGGTTAAAAATTTTATTCATCATTTCAGTGAACGCATTCACATTTATTTCATCAGAGTTTCCAAATGTTGGTTCAAGTAGTTCGACAAATTGTTTTTCAGTAATTTCAATATCGACACGTTTTGACGTAACGGGTGATGGTCCGTGCCCACCAACCCAATCATGTCCTCGAACGCAACTGTTTATTTTAAAATTAACCAACCCATTATTTTTGCGTAAGGATATGCGACGTCTGTGTTTTAACACTGATATTTTGCGTTTGTTTGTTTTTTTGTTTGGTTTGTTTTTTTGTTTGGTTTGTTTTTTTGTTTGGTTTGTTTTCATTCTATTTTTATAAACTACCCCCCTAAAAAAAGCAAAATCGATTTTATGACCGCGCTACTCAATTTCCGCCGTTTACCACCCGCGGACTCCAAATATATTGCTTCCAATTTCTCCGGATTCGTCCGGATTTCTGTTATCAGTTGTGTAAACGAACCCCCGAAATGTTTCAGTACTTCTGCAGCAATAAGACTACTTATACCCGGAATCTGGCACAACAGTATCTCGCCGATGTTCTCCGGCGTTATATTCTCGCGTTTCGCCTTTTTCACGAAATTACTGTAAGCAGTTGGCGCAGCATTGTGTTCTAACCTCTCATTGTTTTCCTCCGAATCCAAACTTTTTGCTGATTGTTTGGAACTTGGCGGAGTTTTACCATTAGCGAATTCTTTCTGCAATTTATTTGCCGTTGCCCAGATTAGTTCCGCGGTTTCTAATACAGTCGCCGTCCTGAAAACACTAAACCCTTTGAAATAAGAGAGACTGGTCATAGCAGATAATATTACGCGTTTGTCTGCGGGGTTACGGAGTGTCGAAAATATACCTTCCAACACATAAACAATATTATGCGGGTTCATGCCACTCGAATGAATGAGGCGGTGTGACTGCTCTTCGTAGCGTCCGTCTTTGATACTCGCGAGAAGGTCGACGAACGACTTCCTCTCGTATAAGAGGATGTCTGT
>Ga0214919_10001710_pt1 | contig 35468 bp, 36 predicted proteins | sample LL1503_MetaG_FD_177994 | JGI IMG/M metagenome (GOLD analysis project Ga0214919, IMG submission 177994) | Freshwater microbial communities from Lake Lanier, Atlanta, Georgia, United States - LL-1503 | ecosystem: Environmental > Aquatic > Freshwater > Lake | place: USA: Georgia | collected...
CACCAGCACCAGCAGCAGCACCAGCAGCACCAGCAGCACCAGTAGCAACAGCAGCAGCAGCAGCAGCAGCAGCAGCACCAACAGCACCAGCAGCAGCAGCAGCAGCAGCAGCACCAGCAGCACCAAGAGCACCAGCAGCAGCACCAAGAGCAGCAGCAGCAGCAGCAGCAGCAGCAGCACCAAGAGCAGCAGCAGCAGCACCAAGAGCAGCAGCAGCAGCAGCAGCAGCACCACTACCAAATATACCAGAATATTATACACCTAATATTTGGCGTTTTTTACATGCAAATACTATTAGACACAATATTGATGTATTATCACCAATACAAAGACAAAATGAGATTTTAAGATTTGCACCTGCAATTACTATAGATAATCCACAAAATATATATCATTCTCCTGGTCATATTAATGCTGCTGCTGCTAAATTAGGACGTTATGGTATAGTAGTTTGGAATATGAGAATGGATCCATCTCAACAGGCTGTTCAATCTGCTGGTGTAGTAAATAAAGTTGCCCAATATAACACTCTACTAAAAGCAAACCCCAGATTTTCAACATCAAGACTTACTGCTGTTGTTCCACCAGAATATATAAGGGCAGTTGAAAGTGCAACTACAGCTATTGGAACTACCCAAGGTATTGGTGGATTATATTTTAATTTAAGAATAGTAGATATATTAGATAGACATGACCCTGCTTCAGTTATTTATAATAATTTAGCTAGGGTTGTTGCACCTATACCTGCTCCTACTATTCCATTTAATCCTCGTTATGATAGAGAAAAACTAGATATACTAAGAAAAGGACAAGACATAATTCAAAACAGAACCACTGCAGCTGGTGCAGCAGCAGTTGCACCAATTGAAATACCTATAGGTGGCGTTCTTCCTGGAGTTACTGGTGTTTACGATATGCATATATCAATGCATGGATCATATGAAGGTATAAGAGCTGAACATATTGCTGATATGTCTCATCTTAAATTTAGAATAAATAATCAAGACTTTAATTATCAGTTAAAATTTCAATTACAACATAATGGAACATCATATAAAATTAATATGGTGGGTAATTCTGCTACAGCAGCAGCAGGAGCTCCAGATTTAGATATAAGAAATTTGGCTGATTTAATAGCAGCAGATATTATAAGAGCACATGTTAATGTTGTTGATAGTCCAATTCATCAAAATAGTCTTCGGTGTGCATTTTATCAATTTTTCTTATGTTTTATTGACTATTTAAATATTTTAAGAACAAATCTAATAGGAGAAGTCATAAATGGTGCTCCTCCTGTTCAAAATGATACTTTATTTAATGCAGATATTTATGATGTGGTAGCACAACAAGCAGGTCATGATCTTTTATATAATAAATATATAAAATATAAGACTAAATATCTTGAATTATTAAAAAAAAAAAAATTAAACATGATTCATAACTAATTAAAATATTATAGAAGTATCATATACATACAAAAGCTAAAAAATTGAAAAATTCAGGACTTATTAATAATAATAAATAAGTATGTTGTCCAAGTATCTTATGAATAAAGTTCCAATTAATATACATAATCTATACATATATCTTAGTAATTTGTATAAATTAGGTATTATTCCCAATTTCAATGTTGATTTTAACAATGATTTAACCGAGATTAATTATGTTTTTGAATATAATGGTGATAAATGGGAAAGGAATGGAACTTCTACAATTATGTATAATATAAAAACCAAATTATGGACTAGTAGATTTAATACTACTACTACTAATAACAAATATATCATATTACAGAGTCTTAATATTGAGGAAATTCTAGAACAATCACTTAATTCATTTGATATTAAAAATATAGAATCTGTTAATAATAAAGAGCTTCATAATGTTAAATATTATAATTATTATGTATTTATTAATAATTTGATGAAAGAATATCAGACATCTCATTTTAATAAATATAAACAAATGAATGATAATTTACACGAACATCTTTGGGATAAAATATATAATAGTTATAAAATTAATATGAGTAATATCGAATTAAAATCTTTTTTGGCTAAATATATTGTATAAAACTATTTATAATGTTATTATTAGATATATATTATAATGAAAAGTTATCTTGTAAATAAATTATTTTATTCAACAAATTCTGATTTAGAAAACTATAATGTTATTAAAAAACAAAAAATAATATTATTAGGCGATGGATTCTTTGCACGTGGATTTTTACGTTATATAGATAATAATAAATATATTATTACTCAAATATACAGAGATGAATTTATAAATCCACAAGATATTATGTATTCATTACAACATAATAAAAATTATAAACCACTTCATTTAAGAGATTATTTTACAAAACCAGCTGATATTAAAATTCAAACAAATATTACTGAATTAGATATTTCTATAGCTAATAAAGTTAAAATAAATGATACTTTTTATAATTATAATTATTTAGTTATAGGATTAGGAGCTAATAAATCATTATATGAATGGAAAAATGAAATCAATAAAATTAATAATATTAATAGTAATATTATAAGTATTATTGGAATGGGACCTACTGGGATAGAATTAAGTTGTATATTATCTGAAACTAAAAAAATTAATTTATTTGATATGTTTTCCAAAGAAACTATATTTAAAAATAAAGAACATTTATTAAAAATATTAGAGAATAAAAATATAAAAATGATGTTTGAAACTAAATATAATTCAGATTATTCAAAAGATTTTATATTTTGTGGCGGAACCAAATCAAATAATTTAACTATTAATTATAAAACTAATAATTATTTACAAATTAATGAAAATATTTATATGGGCGGGGATAGTATCAATTATAATAAAACAGCTCAAGTAGCTTATCAACAAGGTATTTATGTTGCTAAACGATTAAATGGAGAAATTGATACAGAATTTAATTATAATCATAATGGATCATCTTTAAATATAGGAAATAAAAAAGTTTTAATTGAAAATCATAAAATAATACCTGATGGAATATACCCAGATATTATTATTAAAATATATTCATTATTTTGTATATAATTGAGTAAAATCATGAAGATCCCTATTACTAACCTTAGGTTTATTTTAGATATATATATCACTAAAAAAAATTGATTTAGATAGGTGCCAAGGCTTATAAATATTATTTAATAAAAATTGATTTAAATACTAATTGCACTAATATTTTCATATATTAATGCCTCCTAAACAAGTGAAAAAGTCGATCGAAACCAAGCCTGCGCCTATTAATATTGAATCTATTCAAAAAGAATGGGCTGATAATGTGAAAGAAATCATTAGTATTCGTGAAAAATTAAGTGTTCTTGAGAAACATAATGAAGAATTAGTTAAACAATTATGGGAAATTATGAATAAATCACCTACTAATTCTGAGGTGGTTATTAAAAAGGTTCATGATTCTGATGAAGAGACTGAAGAAAAACCAAAAATAGTTGAGAAACTGGTTGAGAAACCTGTTGAGAAACCTGTTGAGAAACCTGTTGAGAAACCTACTGAGAAATCTGCTGTTAAACCTAAAGTTGTTAAAAAGAAGGTTGAAAAGACAGAAGAAGATGATGATAAACCAGTCTCTAAGGTAGTGAAGAAGAAAGCAGAAGAAGATGATGATAAACCAGTATCTAAGGTTGTAAAGAAGAAAGCAGATGATGAAAAACCAAAAGCTACTAAGAAGGTAATTGAGAAACCAGAGATTGAGAAACCAGAGATTGAGAAGCCAGAAGAAAAAATTGTTGAGAAACCAACTAAGGGTGTTAAGAAAGTAATTCCGAAAGAAGAAGTTAAAGCTCCTGCTAAAGGTAAAATTGTTGCTCCTACTAAAGGAACACCTAAACAAGTTGTAGCTAAAGAAAAGGATTCTGAAAATATTGGAATTGAAGAAACATCAGATGATGATACAGATATTGATAGTCTCTCAAGTGTTTCATCTGAATCAGATGCTTCAGGCGGTGAAGATGATTAATTATAAATTCATTTATTAAAAATTAAAAATTCATTTATTAAAAAAATTCATTTATTAAAAATTGATAGGGCGTAATAATAAACCTACGGTTATTATTGACTTTCCCTATTAAAAGTTATTAAACAAACTTTCAAAGAAAGTTTGTTTATTAAAAATTGATATTGTAATTCTATTTAATATAAATATAATATATTAAATGGAACATACTGATAAAATAAAAGAATTATTAACCAAATATTGGAAAATTGATAATTTGAAAGAAAAGCAAACAGAAATTATTATGAATTATTTAAATGGTCATGATGTTGTTGGATTATTACCAACAGGTTATGGTAAATCATTATGTTATTTATTACCACCATTAATTACTGATAAAATTATGTTTATTATATCACCTTTAATTAGTTTAATGGAAGACCAAAAAGAAAAATTAGTTGAAATGGATATTCCAGTAGCTTGTTTACATGGTAATAATTTTAATAAAGATAAAGAAATTTTCAGTATAATTGATGGTAATATTAAAATAGTATATATGAGTCCTGAATATTTAATTAAAGGAGATGGTTTAGAATTAGCAACATCTTTAATGGAATTAAATAAATTAGGATATTTAGCAATTGATGAAAGTCATTGTATTAGTGCATGGGGTCATGATTTTCGTGATGATTATTTAAAAATTAATAGATTCAGAAAACATTTTCCGAATATTCCAATTATGGCAGTCACTGCAACAGCTACAATGCAAGTTGTTGAAGATATTATAAGTAATTTAAATATGAATAATCCAAAGATTACAGTTGCTAATTTTGATAGACCTAATATTTATCTTAAATGTATCGGTGTTAAGAATATATTATTAGAAAGTATAGAATCATGGATTGAAAAATATGATGGTCATAAACTTATTATTTATACTAATAAAAGAGAACAAACAACAGAACTATCAAAAGACATTAATAAAAAATATGGAAATATATCAAGTTATTATCATGCAGGAATGAGTAAAGGAATGAGAAATAAAATTCAAACAAAATTTAATAATGGAACATATAATATTATAGTTAGCACAGTTGCTTTTGGTATGGGTATTGATCAAACAGTAAGATGCGTTATTATATTTGGTTCACCTAATAGTATTGAAGAATATTATCAAATGATTGGAAGAGCTGGTCGAGATGGTGATGCAGCAGAGTCTGTATTATTATTCCAATATAGAAATATTGCAATTAGCACAAGTATTGCTAAAAAGAGCGGATTAGATAAAGAAATAATTGAATGTAAAGTTAGAGGTTTAAATAAAATTGCTAATTATTTTTATTTTCCAGGATGTCGGCGTAGATTTATCTTAGAATATTTTGGTCAAGTCCCTAAATTCTTTTGGTGTAATTATTGTGATAATTGTAGTGAAAATAAAATGATTGATTTGACTGATAAATTTGTTGAAGTAATTTTTAAGAAGAAAAAATACATTGATATTTTTACAACAAAAGAATTAGAATTATTAGAGAAAAATAATTTGATAATAAATAATGGAACTAATGGATCATATTATGAACCATTAATAACAATTAAAAATTGGAAAAAAATAATTGAATCAAATAAATATTTAGAAAAAAGTATTCCTAATAAATATTTAATTAAAATTAAAAAATAAATATTAGTTTATCGCTAAAATCTTTGGGTAATGTATTACCCAAATCTATTAAAGAAAGTTTAATAATATTAAATCTATTAAAGATAGTTAATATAATATATATTTTTATTTAAATCTATTAAAGACAGTTTAATAAATAAATATATATATTATATATTTATTTAAAGATTTATTTGTATAGTATAATAAAGAGCAAAAAGTTCCCAATTTGAGGAAACTTGCCAGGTTGGCCGAGCGGTTAAGGCGGTGGATTTAAGTCCCACTGAGCGTAAGCTCACGCAGGTTCGATCCCTGCACCTGGTATATAATTATTATGTTTCTTTATTTTGAAACATCATGCCTCATTAACTCAGCTGGTTAGAGTGCTGTGCTTATAACGCAGAAGTCGTGGGTTCGATCCCCACATGAGGTATTTTGGCAGTATCGCCACAGGGTTTCTGGCACTTGTTCTCCTATTACAAAACAAATGCATAAAAATAAAAATAATAGTTCCCAATATGAGGAAACTGCTCCGTAAGTGTTAAAGGTTGCATACTAGCCTTCCAAGCTAGGGGACCGGGATCGATACCCGGGCGGAGTATTAATAGTAGTGGTGAATATTCACCATTGCCCTATTGGCGCAATTGGATAGCGCACTCGCCTTCTAAGCGAGAGGTTGTGGGTTCGAGCCCCACATGGGGTACTTGATCATGATCAATATCAATATCAATATGAATATTAAAATTAATAATAAATTATTATTAATTTTAAACTGTTTCTATTTTTTATAAAAAAGAAATTATGGCTATGATTATGAAAGTTATAATAGATGAGATTAAAAAACCAATGTAATATTTTTTATATTTTTTATATTCTATACTATCTAAATGATTTAGATCCTTCTCTTTAGTAATTACTAACATAATTATTATTAATAGTATATTAATAATTCCTGTTAAAATACGTACATAATCATTAACAGTCTCTGTGTTTTTATGTATAGGTGATGTTTTAATTTCTATATATTTATATTTATTAAGTAAAAAATAACTTATTATAATAATAGATGAAATTATGTTAATTAATGCAAGAACACCGCTAACAATTGCTATATTTTTAAAATAATTACTACTTGGTGTATAAGGAGCTGTTTTTCTTTGATAAGGTATTGAAGATGTTGTTACATCCATATTTGTAGAACTTGTTGTTTCAGCCATATAATAATAAATAGAATATTTTATTTATTTTCTATTATTATTTTATGCATCTGAATCTCTATTATTTTCAGAATTATTTCTAATTAAGTTGCTAGTTATATCAAATGCAGATCCTTTTACATGTTGTGCTCCTTTAAAGAGAGTAGCTGCACGATTAGAAACTTCTAAATCATAAGCTGCTAAATTAGCAGAACTATATTTACTAAATATTATTATTAATATTACAAATACAGCACTTAATGCAATACTAGTATATATATTATATAAATAATGTTTTTTATGTTCTATTTTAGCTTTCCATTTTGATATAGAATATGCTTCTGGTTTATCATTAATTTTCTTTAATATTTCTTCATAACTATAATTAGCTTCATCTAAATATAAACCAGTCATAATAAGATTTGCAGGTATTAAGAATGCATAAAATATCATTATAAATATCATAATATTATCCAAGTTACGTTTATTAATAAATATATATATACTAATACATATTAAGATAAAACCTAATATATTTAATGATATAGTTGCTATCATTATATTTTTAGCATCAGTTTTATCAGATTCAAGAATTATATTAGTTGATGATGTATCATTAGGGGTACTAGATGATGTTTCAATTGGTGCACTAGATGATGTTTCAATTGGTGCACTAGATGAAGTATCATTAGGGGTACTAGATGATGTATCAATAGGAGCACTAGAGGATGTATCAATAGGAACACTAGATGATGTATCGGTCATATAATAAACTATAGATTAATTATAATTATTTTATAAATTAATATAATTATGATTATACAATCATTTAGTTTACAAGGTAAAAGAGATTCAAATGAAGACCAACATATTGGTATTATTAACTTAAATAATGATGATAAAACAATTAATCAAGTAAATTTTATAGGAGTATTTGATGGTCATGGTGGAAAATTAGTATCTAAATATTTAAAAAGTAATTTACCTAAATATATTTTAAAGAAAACGGATATAAATATTTATGATCAAAAATCAGCTATAACGTCTAGATTTTTCAGTAAATTATTTAATAAACTACAAGAAGGTTTAATTGAAGAGCATCCATCTGCATCTAAAAGATGTGGTTCAACTGCTTTATGTGGTATTATGTATAAAAATAAAAAAAATGTTAATTATGTTTGGATAGCCAATGTTGGAGATTCTCGTGCTGTTCTTTGTAATCATCTTAATAAAGCTATTCCATTATCAAAAGACCATAAGCCTCATCATGCTCCTGAAAAAAAAAGAATAGAAAGTATGGGTGGTAAAATTAAATTTGATGGTGTTGATTGGAGAGTTGGTGATTTATCATTATCAAGAGCATTAGGTGATTTAGATAATACACCTTATGTTACCCATAATCCTGAATTATTTAGATATAGATTAAATAAAAAAGATAAATATATTATATTTGCATGTGATGGATTATGGGATGTAGTTAGTAATGACGATGCTGTCAATTTTGTTAATTATCTTTTAGATAAACACTATATAGGTAATATATCTAAAAAATTAGCAGAATATGCAATTCAAAAAGGTTCTTTTGATAATGTAACTGTTAGTATTTTATTTATTTAATTAGGCATATGCTTCATATTTTGGAGAATTTGTAAAATTTTTACGTTTTATTTTTAATATACCATGTATATAAAGTAATACCATAATACAAATAATTATCATAATACTATTTATTATTGTTAAGGCACGATAGTAAGTTGGACCATTTTCATCTGGATCATTCTCGGCTTTCTTTTCTTCTTTACTAAAATGATATAAAACACCAGATATTATTGCAAAAACTGTAGATAAAATTAATACCCAAATAGCAGCACCATGAAAACTTATATAATGGTATCTTGGATTTTTACATATATTCTTTAAAGTATATGATAATAATGATATTGAAAAACCAAATACTGATAGAAGATTAATCAAACCTATTACTATTTTTGTTGCAAGATGATTAGCATTTTTTGTCATATAATATATATTAGATTTAATTATATCTTATATTACTTATTGATATTGCATTATATAATATAATATTTATACTAATTAATATACCATTTGTAATAGCAATATTACGATAAAAATCATGACTACTTTTTTCAGTATCATCTCTTTTACTTGCATAAAGAATAGCAATTGATATAATAGTAAATAGTCCATAAATAAATATACTATAGAAAGCAATACCTTTAACCTCCTTACTAAAAATACATATAGTTCGCATATATATACCTAAAATTACAATATATATTAAAAATACAATAAGATTTACAACACCATATGCAATTTTACTACCATTTTTATTAACAATATTCATATATAATAATCCAGATTATTTATTATATTAATTTAATTTTATAATTCAGAAGAAGTTTGTGTGTTTTTCTTGTCAGTTACTATTAATATAAATAGTATTATTATACTAATAATTAACATTGCAATATTAGCAAAAAATACATTTCTATATACAACTGGTCCGTCTGTTTTTTTCTCAGGATGGGCGTCGGCATTTTTTTTACTAACAGCCCATAAAATTCCTTGTATTATACTAAAGACTAAACCTAATATTATTCCATAAATTGAAGTATACATTAATGTATCTTTTAAGTTTTTTTTAGTATAATAATAAAAACTGACACCAACTACTGGAAAAATTCCAGTTATTATCATACCTACTGCTGAATTTCTATACATGTTATTACCATCATTATAATTTTCTAATGAATTTGTATTTACATTATTTGAATAACTAGTCATATAATATAATCTAGATAATATTATCTAGATTATAATTATATGGGTTATTTGCACTTATATCAATTTTAAATAGTAGTTTAAACTATTTTATTTGTTGTATCTTTTTTGTTTTTTTTGTCAGTTACTAATATTATATAAAACAAGGTTACAAAACTGCCAATAAGCATAATTATATTGGCAACAAGCATACCTGTATATATATAAGGTCCTATTGTTTTTTTATCTGGGTTTTCTGTAGCATCTTCTTTACTTATATTCATTATTATTGCAAATATCATAGTAAAGAAACCTCCTGCAGCTATTCCATACATTAAATAAGCTGTGTTATACTTTTTATTTATTTTATTACTTATATAATAAATTATAGGAAGTAATAAAATTTCTATAATACCCATAGTTAATAAACTATATATTGCTCCATTTTTATTTACATTTGATACTGTCTTTTCACTCATATAATATAATCTAGATAATATTATTTAGATTATATTATTTATACCATACTATCATTATATTCAATATTAATATATTTGATAGCTCTTGTTTTACCCCAAGTTATACTATCCATTCCTAATAAGAAAGACAAATAAATTTCAGCTGATGTAACTAATCCCTAATTATTGTTTGGTATAGTAACCTAACTCCGCTGTTTTAGTTTTCCAACTATCATCTATTCTTATAAGTACAGCTATAAAAATTATAACAAGAACTATGCTATTTATAATAGTTAATCCTAAATAATATTTAGGCCCTATTTCATTAGAATCATCTCCTGCATCCTTCTTACTTGTCTTATAAACTAAAGCCGTTGTTATTAAATATATAATACTCAGTATAAAAATAAAACCTACATTAAAATCTGATATATTTTTTTTTTTTACCAATAAAGTAATAAAATATCCAATAAAAGCTAAATTAAATGCACCTAAAAATCCTTTACTAACGTCACTATTTACACCCATATATAATATAATCTAGATAATATTATCTAGATTATAATATTTATTATTTATACCATACTATCATTATATTCTATATTTTTAAATTTAATAATATTTTTATTAATATTTTTAATAGCTCTAGTTTTACCCCAAGTTATACTATCCATTCCTAATAAGAAAGACAAATAAATTTCAGCTGATGTAACTATTCCCTAATTATTGTTTGGTATAGTAATCTAACTACGCTGCTTTAGTTTTCAAATATATTCTTATAAGTGTAGCTATAAAAATAATAATAAACAACAGGCTATTTATAATAGTTAATCCTAAATAATATAAAGGCCCTATTTCATAAGAATTATATCCTGCATCTTTTGCATCTTTTGCATCCTTCTTACTTGTCTTATAAACTAAAGCCGTTGTTATTAAATATATAATACTCAGTATAAAAATAAAACCAGCATTAAAATCTGATATATATTTATTTTTTTTTACCCATAAAGTAATTAAATATCCAATAAAAGCTAAATTAAATGCACCTAAAAATCCTTTACTAACTTTACTATTTACACCCATATATAATATAATCTAGATAATATTATCTAGATTATATAATTTATACCATACTATCATTATATTCTATATTTTTAAATTTAATAATATTTTTATTAATATTTTTAATAGCTCTAGTTTTACCCCAAGTTATACTATCCATTCCTAATAATGAATAAGCATATGTTAATAAAACAATAAAAAAACCCATAGTTATAAATATAATGTATGAACAATAAAAATACATAGCTTCTTTAAAATGCATTCTCTTAAAAAATATAGGTATTAATAAACCATAACCAAATGGAACAATCATAATAATTGATAAATATAACATTAATATATTTGGATGAATTATTATATTTTTAATAAATAATATAGTTGCTACAAATATAAATGGAACTACTGTAAATGTAAACACATTAACAAATGATGCTATTCTCTCAAATATATTAATATTTGGAGAAAATAGTAATAATAAATCATTTGTTATTGCTCCTAATGACCATCTTCTTCTTTGTGATAAAAATATTCTTAATGATTTTGGAATATTTGTATATGCAATGGCTGATAATGTTTGAACTGTTCTAGCATATGGATATATTGAATGCATTAAACAAACATGATTTCTATCTTCACTTGCTATACTTCTAATATGAGTAAATATATTATCAGTTTCTTTTGGACAATAATTAAATAATGTTAATATTTTTTCACCGCAATTTTCTTCACATACTTTTAATATTTGAACACATCCAGATAAACAATTTACTTTATGAGTTAAGTGTGATTGTGCTTGTCTTCTTAAACATTGTGCAAACATATATTCTGCATATTGATATAAATTATATGGATTAAATATAGATGATTTTTTCATATTAATATCTACATAACCAACACAACCAACATTATCTTTATGATTTTCAAGTGTCTTTATTAATTCATATGAACAATTATAATCAAATATGGTATCTGCGTCTATATTTATTATATAATCAATCTTATTATTAAATGATAGTTTAAATATAAGATTTGTTGATTTTATTAATGATGTTGATATTAAATCATGAATATTTTCAGATTGATTATATAAATAACATAATCTTCTAGCTAAAACAATAGAATCTCTTTTACCATAATTATTATGTTTAATTATTAAAATATAATCAAGATTATCAAATCTACCACAATATAAATCAATCTTATTTTCATATTCTTCTCTTGTTATATAATTATAAATAATTGGTTTATTTTTATTATTTAAAATACTCAATAAAATATTATCTGTTGATTTATTATTATTTTCTCCTATTGCTTTACCATCACAAATGATCATCATTGCTCTTTTATCAAATTTACCAACTTTTTGTTGGGACAATGATATAAACGTTTCTAATAATTCTGTTTCAGATTCATTATAACATGGAATAACATATAAATATTTCTTACTAATGTTGTCTCTTTTGATATCATAATTGATATCTTTATTACAAAAAGCTTTAAAAATTAATAAGACACTACTTATTGAATATATAATTGATGGAATACATAAAAATACAATAAATGCATACCATTTATGTTCATATAAAACAATAGTAGTTGATAATAAACAATTTATAATAAATAAATTAAATATTACCAAATATTTCTGATGTATTAAATTCATTATTAATATTAATATTAATATCTTTATATTATAATTTTAATATTAATATTTAATTTACTATATTTAATGGAATCCATTTATTGAATTGTTTTGAAAAACTACATAAACATTTTTTCTTTTCAATAATATTTTCACGACAATAATTAGAAACTTTTAAATTGGGTATATGAGCAATACCTAACTTGGACTCATTATCATAAACATAATAAACATCAGTAATATCAGTTGGTTCTAATTCAAGAACTTTTTTCATACAGTTATTTTCATAAGAATAAACTCTTGATGAAAGAAATTCTTTAATTTGAAAAATCATATTATAACTATCATTTGAAACAATTTTAATATTTTGAGTATTACTCTGAGGCGTTTTATTTTCAATAGATTTCTCTGTAAAAATATATGACACACCTGATTTAATAGGATAAAAGATTAATCCAATAATTTCTAATTCACAATTAGGAATAACATTCTTAACAATTTCGTCAAGCATATTGTATTTATATAATTTATTGATTTTTAACTTGAAATTATTACAATATTCTTTATGAAATTGATTTGCAATAATTGAATCCAAATAAATCATTTTTTCATTCATTTCCATATCAGTTGTATTATTTCCCATTAAATAATAACAATCTTTTACTAACATAATATCTTTAATTAATTTAGTATCAAATAATGAACCCATAAAGATGGATGATGATGCAAATATTTTAATTCTATACATAAATACTTTTTTAATATCAATTGATTTTCTATGATATGATAAATTCTTTTTATCAATAGCAATACAATATGATGATTCTTTATTTTTCTGAATACTATCTTTAAATTTATAGAATAATAAAAAATAATTAAAACCTTTAAAATTAGGAGATACATAATGTTCATTTGTTTTTAAAAAATTAAGTTGTTGAACATTCTCTAACATAGTATATCTATATTTTGATAACTCCATTATACTAAAAATATAATCTATGATCTTGATCTTCAAATCAAGATCATTAATTATAAACGCATCACTATTTCCGAATTTAACCATTAAGTATATTAATATTGTGTTTTTATATAAATATATCAATTTTTATTTGTGAGTTATAATTTACAAAGTAAATTATAACTTACCACAAATAACCTTTGATTGCGTTGACGTTTATAAAAAACTTTTTAAGTTTTTTAACGTCCAACGATATCAATTTTTCTAATAATTAAATCTTTGATTTAATTATTAGAAAGTTAATTTGGAGAGATATGAAATATATTATATTTCATATCGCCAAATCAATTTTTATTTTGGATATTATATTATATATTTATCTTTTAAAATTAAAATTGGTTTATATAAATTAGATGAATTACTATCATCAGTAATCATATATTTTTGACCAGTAATACTATTAATTTGATCTTTGCTAATATTATTTATAACTTTAGAAATAGAATTATTATATATATCATGAAAATTATTATTATTATATTCATCTTTTGATATAGATTTAGCATCAGTATGACGTAATAAATCATATGAATTTTTTGGATAATTAAAATCAAGAACTCCATCTACTACTTTTTTATAATCTAAATCATCTAATTCAATCTTCTTCTTCATTGATAATTCAACACCGTTATCTCTAATAAATTTAACATCTTCAAAAGCTGCATTTACATCTATTGTTTTATTAATAGGAACAATTGGTGCTTCTATTTTCATATCACTTTTTTCAAGTGGATATATATTATTTTTATCTTCAGGTTTTATTATTAATTCATTTTTTGGATCTAATTCATATTGATATTGATTAACTGGTGTTGGAAGAAATATATCAGATTCTCTATATTCAGATTTGAATGTTTCTTTTTTTTCTGTTTTTTCTGTTTTTTCTGTATTTTTTTGCATTGAAAACCAAAATAATCCACATACTAATAAAATAACAATTGTTAATATTATATATTTATCCATTATAATAATAATAGATATTATTATTATAATTATAATATTTATTTATTACGACATAATATAAAATTAATAATAGAATTAAAACAGGATTTAAATTTAGGTTGCATCATAACTAAATCAATAATACTTTTTGTCATTATTCTAAATTCTGAACTTTTATCTTCAGGTAAAACCTTAAAATGACATAATAAATACATTATAGTATCTTCAAGAACTTCGCCTAATGTATCAGCATTTAAATTAAATTTTTTTAAATTATTAGTGCAATAAACTACTAATACAACTATATCAGGTATATCTTTTTTATCAATCTTACCATCACATGTAATTGATTGTATTTTAGCTTCTATTATTTTTAAAAATGTAGGGTCATCTACTAACTTTTGAGCTGCTGGGTGTAATATTATTTCATCTTCCATTTATATATAAAACCTTAGGTTTTAATTTAATAAATAAAATATTGATTAATTTTTATTTAAGAAATATATTATATATAATTTAATGGAAGATTATATAGAGAATATTAATAAATCAAAGGATATATTTGAATTAATTAATCATTTTACAATAAATCAAATAGAAAAAATTATAATGTATGCATCTGATAAATATTATAATGAAGAGCCAGTTATAAGTGATGCTATATTTGATATGTTAAGAGATTTCTTACAATTAAAATCTCCTAATAGTCCTATATTAAAACAAATTGGATCTATGCCAAAAACTAAATCAAAGGATAAAGTTAAACTACCATATTATTTAGGTAGTATGGATAAAATTAAACCACCTTCTAATAAATTAGAAAGTTGGTGTTCTAAATTTGAACCACCTTATATTTTAACAGAAAAGTTAGACGGTGTATCTGCTTTATTGGTATATTCGCAAAATGCAAAATCAGAACCAAAAATTTCTCTATACACTAGAGGAACAGCTACTCATGGTATGGATATATCATTATTATTAAGGTATATATATGTACCTTCTTATGAGATTATTAATAAGTATTTAAAAAAATATAATATTGATTCTATTGCATTCAGAGGTGAATTAGTTATTAGTAAAAATAAATTTATTAAATGGGCAAAAACTATGAAGAATGCTCGTAATGCAGTTGCTGGATTAGTTAATAGTAAAACAATTAATCCAAAACTTGGGCATTCAACATCATTAGTAATTTATCAAATTGTTGATCCAATTTATCCAATGATTGATCAATTAAAAATTATAAAAGAAATTGGATTTAAAACTGTTCATAAAAAAATAGTTGATAAATTATCATTTCCACAATTATCTAAATATTTATTAAAACGGAGAGCTGAATCTAAATATGTTATAGATGGTATTATTATTACAAATAATGATATTCATCCAATTAATACAGATGGTAATCCTGATTATGCATGGGCATTTAAAGATGTTTTAGAAGATCAAAAAGCTATTTCTAAAGTTATTAATATTGAATGGAACACAACTAAAGATAACATTTTAATGCCTACTATTATTATTAATCCTGTTGATGTTGGCGGAGTAACCATTCAAAGAATTACAGGTAATAATGCTAAATTTATTGGTGATAATAATATTGGTATTGGTGCAGATGTTGAAATCATTCGTAGTAATGATGTTATACCTAAAATTGAAAGAGTTATTAAAGGTGTAAAAGTAGTTTATCCAGATGGTACATGGAATAGTTCTGGTGTTCATCTTATTAATAATAAAGAAAATGATGATATGAATATTAAGAATGTTTATTATTTCTTTTCAACAATTAATACAATGGGATTAGGAGAAAAGATAGTTGAAAAAATATATAATGCTGGTCATAAAACTATTATTGATTTTATGAAATTAAAAGTAGAAGATATAATAAAAATAGAAGGTTTCAAAAAGAAATCTGCTGAAAATATTATTAATTCAATTAAATTATCTACAACTAATATCCCATTATATCTATTAATGAAAGCTTCTAATAAATTAGGTAGAGGTATGGGTGCAGAAAGAGCAAAAGATGTTTTAGATAAATATCCTAATATTATAAGTGATTATAAAAAATATACAAAGGACCAATTAGTTAATATGCTAATGATTATTGATGGATGGGAAATGAAAACAAGTTCTACATTTGCAGATAATTTTCAAAACTTTATAGATTTTTATGAAGATATTAAAAAGTATATATCTATTGATACAACTATTGAGAAAAAGAAAGAAGGTGAATTATCTGGTATGAAGATTGTTATTAGTGGTTTTAGAGATGCTGATTTAGAAAAATTAATTACAAATAATGGTGGTGAAATATCATCAGGAGTTAGTAGAAATACTACTATTTTAATAATTAAAGATAAAAGTATTAGTGAAACTAGTAAAGTAACCAAAGCCAAAGAATTGGGAGTTAAAATATATACTGTTGATGAATTTTATGCAAAATATGATATTCATTATAATGATATTCATTAAGTATGAATTGTTGTTGGTTTTGGTGAATATATATACATAATTAATACTGCAAAATACATTATTGAAAATAAAATTAAAGTTTCTTTATTCATTAATAAATAATAGAAATATTTTTTATAAATATTGATATTTAATCTATTTAGAAATATAAATAGATTAAATTTAATGGATCTACATAAAAAAATTAAATTACCATTAGTTGAAAAATATAGACCTAAAGTTTTTAATGATTTATTATTTGATGATTTTATTAAAGAAAAATTTAAAAATATTATTAAAAGTGGTGAGATACCAAATATGATTATTACTGGAGAACCAAGCACAGGTAAAACATCAACTATATTATATTTAGCAACCAAAATATATAAAGAAAATTATTCTCAACATGTATTAGAATTAAATGCTTCTGATGATAGAGGATTATCTATGATACGTGAAACTATTTTACCATTCTGTAAAAAGAAAACATCTAATTATAAAATAATTATATTAGATGAAGCCGATAGTATTACTCCGAAAGCACAAAATCTTTTGAATAATATTATTTCTGAATTCAAAGAATCTACTAGATTTATTTTTATTTGCAATGAAGGATTTAAAATCAGTGAAACAATTCAATCTAGATGTATGATTATATATTTTCCAAGAATTTCTAAACAAAATCTTAAAAAGAAAATTGTTGAAATTTGTCAAAAAGAAAATATAGAATATACTGATGAAGGTATTAATAAATTATTATTCTGTTCAAATTTTGATATTAGACAGTGTATTAATAATTTAGAATGTATTTTATATAGTTATGAAAAATTATCAGAAGAAACAGTTGATTATATTATTGATATTCCAAAAATACATTTATTAAAAGAAATTATAAAAGAATGTTATAATAAAAATTTGTCTAAAGTTTTACAGATAACAAAAGAACTATATGACTCTGGATATAGTGCAAATGATATCATTTTAACATTTATGAAATATATTGAAAACAAAGATAATGAGATAGATTTTATAATTACTTGTCATGTAGAAGTATACAAAATACTAAGCCAAAGTTTTATTAAAATTAATCTAATTGATAATCTTGTTCAACTTTCAGCCTGTATTGTATCCATTTATAAAGTAATTAATAATTAGTTCTCATAAAACAACTTAACTCTGAACCGTTTAAAAATATGCTCAATATTTTTTGTAATATTATTATTTTTTAAATATTTCAAAATCTGAATTATTTTAGTATTATTATGAATACTAGTATTATTATTATTCTCACCTAAATATAATACTAATCCTTTACTAATATTACTCTTAAATAAAGATTTTTTTTTAATTAATTCATCAATTAATTCTAAACCAATATTTATATCTTTTGAAATGTAAAAATTTATAACTTCTTTGCAGAATAAATTTTTATTATTTATATTATCACATTCAACTTGTATGAATTCAATAACTTCATCTATTGATTTTAAAAAATCATATTCTTCAATAATATTATTAATTAATGTATTTATTTGATTATGATTACTAATAATATCAAGAGTCTCTTCAACTAATTCATTATTTATACTTTTTTCAAATAAGCTTTCTAATAAAATTTCTTCTCTGTTCATATTTTCACTATTGCATTTTTTAATGATATTTAAAATAGCTTCTCTATATTCACTTATATCAATTCCTGAAAACCAATTATAAATATCAATATATTTTAATTTATCATTATTTGATAATACAATATTTGATATAAACTTAATAATATCCTTATTAAAAAACTCATATTTAATTAATACTTTCATTAAAGTATAGCAAGCACAACGCTCTTCCTCTGTGCCAATACTAACTGTTAGTTTAATTAAATCAATAAACTCTTCAGGATATAAATTTAATCTTTTCTTTTCAATTATAAAAATTTTTAAAGCAAATTTTATATAATTTTCAACAAATTTAATATCTTTTAACATTTTATTAAATATTTCAGTCATTATAACATTATATTTCTCTTCAGTATCAACAAAGACATTACATAAATATTCACCAATTAATTCATTTATATTATTTTCTGATATTTTATTCATAATCATAATAATTTTGTTTTCATTTAAGTCTTTCTTGGCTTGAACTTTATTCGTTTTTATAGCGCTAACTTGTTTTTTCGCACATTTAATCACTTTTATATTAGATTTTGAAAATGTATCTAATATACTACTTATAATATTTTCACTTAAAAATACACATTTTGTATCATTTTTAAGTTTGTATAAATCAACTGAGTTCATCTTAGATTAATTTACAAAATAATCTTTATAACACATTTGGGTTTGAAATTATAACCAAAAGTTATAATTGCAAACCCAACACTATTATAATAATACATTTGATAACCTTTGGTTTAATATAGCAAATATAATTAACAAATTATCCATATATAATAATTTATTAATCATATTAAAAGTATAAAATTATTTATAATAATGGAAGTTAGTTTAGATGATAATTTAGTATGCATTTCTGCATTAATTGATAATTCAGGTTCAATGGCTAATTTAAATACAACTGAATTAGCACAAGGATTAAATAGAATGATTAAAGAACAATGTGAATCTAAAGAAGTTATTTTTTATGGAGCTTCTTTTAATGATATATTTAAAATATTTGCTGATGGAGTTAATGGAAAAGAAATTAATATAACAAAAAATAATATTGATCCAGATGGTATGACTGCATTAATTCCATCATTTGCTAGAATGATTAAATATACAGGTGAAAAATTATCTAAAATGACTAATCGTAAACCAGGTAAAGTTATTTTTATTTTATTATCAGATGGTGAACAAACAGTAGAGTTTCTTAGAAATAGAATTCCAGAAGATGAACCATTTGAACATAGTGACTCAAAGAAAAATTTAAAAAATTTAATTGAAGAACATACACAAATATGGAAATGGGACTTTTTATATCTTGGAACAAATTATGATTCATTACAAGCTGGTGCTGAAATTGGTATTTCACCAAAACAATGTATTAATTATCAATATACACCACAAGGTTCGCAACAAGTTATGAAAGCATGTTCATCTGCGATGAGTCGTATTACATCTAATAAATTCAATGGTTTTAATAACACAGAAAGAAGTCAAGCAATGAATGATAATAATATATAATATAATTATATATAATGGAAAATGGATTAATTAAAATGGAAGAAATATTTAATAAATATATGCCAAAAGGACCATATCAATTAAAACCAATATATATTTATGATTGGTTAATATTAGGAAATATAAATGATGCTCAAGTATTAAATACAGATGCTGTTTTATCTGTATTTAATGAATGTGATAAGTATAAGGATATATTTTCAAAGAAAACATGGTTATGTATAAATTCATTAGATAGTTCTGAACAAAATTTAGAAGCTCATTTTAATGAAGCTTTTGAATTTTTAGATAGAATGGAGAAAGAAAATAAGGTATGCATAATTCATTGTCATGCAGGTATAAATAGAAGCGCAACTATTGCACTTGCTTATTTTATGAAGAAAATGAATATTAAATTATATGATGCTTATGAACATTTATCATTATTAAGACCTGGTATTATATATAATATTAATTTTAGAAAACAATTAATTAATTATGCAAAAAATAATGATTTATTTTAATTCTCACAGTGAAGAATATATTACTCATATAGTATATTTATATAATAACCATATAGAATATATAAATATACTAAATAATAATAGATTTAATAAATGTGTGTATATTCTTTTTTTATGTGTTAAAATAAATATATATAAGGTACTATTATTAAATTTTAAATCTTTCATACTATATTTAAATATAAATGTATTTAAAACAGACATATCATTAGTAGATACTAATAATTCTTCATTATTAAAATATATTGATTTTGCATTTGTATAAACATTAAAATATATATTAAAATCATTATCAATTAATAAATCAGATATAATAATTTCAGTTAAATTATCACTTATATTATTATTATATAACCATGTATTCCACTCTACTTTTCCTTTTTGATTAATTTTCATCATAAATGAATTGTAATTTTTATTTTTATTTTCGTATTTTCTATTATTAACAATAATATATTCACTATCGGTTGTTCCACATAAATATAAATTAGATACACGATCTGTAACTATAGCATATGAAAATATATCTTTTGGACCTTCTATCCAATTAAACCATTCAACTTTATCATTATTAAATCTAATAATATATGCAGCTGATAAATCTATTGATAAATCTTTTATTCTTGGATAATTTATAGTATCTATTGTTAAATATTCAGAAAATGAATAACCATTTAAATAAACATAGTCATTTGAATCAATTATTACTTTAGAAACAGTATCCGTGTTATTTCCAGAAATCCATTTAAACCATTCAAGTTCTCCATCTTTAGATATTTTTGTTAAATAAACTGATTCATTATTATTTATTCTAGAAAATTCTTTATCATCTATTTTAAGAGAGGGTGAGGTAGATGATCCTGATACATATATATTATTTTTTGAGTCAACTGTTATAGTATATGCTGTATCATATCTTAAACCATCAATCCATTTAAACCATAATGTATCTCCATTCGGATTAAATTTAATAATATATCCTGCACAATCTACTCTACTAATATTAGTGCTAGCACTATTAGTAGTATTAGTAGTACTACTAGTTGTTGATTTTAATCCTCTAGTAGGAAGACTATCATTAATAGATGGAGATATAGATGCACCTACTACATATATATCATTAAGTGAATCTATTACAGTATTATAACCATATTCAATACTTGACCCATTAATCCATTTAACCCATGTTACATTACCTTCTTTATCAAATTTGATTAAAAAACCAGATGCAGATTCATCAGGTTTATTATATTGATTTGTATCAATTATAATATTAGAAGATGCTATACCAGTAATATAAGAATTATTATTAGTATCTATAGATACTGAATAAATTGATTGTAGATATATTCCATCAATAAATTTAAACCATTCTATTTTACCATTTTCATTTAATTTTGTAATGAAACCACCAGTATTTTCTGATGTTTTTTTATATTCTACTTCATTTATTTTAATAGTATTTGTATCAGATGTTCCAGATACATATATATTATTTTTAGTATCTTTTATAAATGAATAACTAATAATATCTCTATTACCTTCAAATAATGTTGACCAAGACATATAATATATAATATATTATATATAATATATTATTTATTATTTATTATTTATTGAAAACAATATTTAATCAAATCATCAAAATGTTCAATTAATTCTACTTTAAATGAATCATCTTCTGGTGATATATTATCATGTCTTAATATATTCAAATCATCTAAATTTTCTTTTGGAATTAATGCTAATTTAATACCAGCTAATTTGGCTCCTGATAATTTAGCATGTAATCCACCAATTATTTTAACATTCTTATATAAATCTATTTCACCAGTCATTGCTACTAAATTATTTATTTTTTTATTAGTTAATACAGAATATATAGCTAATGTCATTGCTGCACCAGCAGATGGACCATCTTTTTTAGTAGCTGCTTCTGGAGTATGAACTAATAATCCAAAATTCTTTTTATTATTTGCATCATCAATAATCTTCTGTTTTTCTTCATCAGATAACATATTATAAGCAATTCTTAATGCATACATTACTGATTCTTTCATAACTTCTCCTTGTTGTCCTGTTAATGTTAAATCTAACATTTTTTCTGATGGATATTTCATAACTTGAATTTGTGTTAATCCACCAACTCCAGTAGAGGTTGCATATAAACCATTTACTAACCCAACAGTTGGCTCAGTATGTGTTTTATTTATTCTCATTTTAGGCTTCATCTTAAATATTTCATCTACAAACTCTTTAGTGACATTATATGGTAAATAATTAATATTATGATTATCATAATTATGAATGTATTTAAGATTAATATCTCTAATAATCTCTACTATTTTTTCTTTAATCTTTCTAACTCCTGCTTCATTTGTATATGTTTCAATTAAATATTTAATAATTTCTTCTGAAAATATAATTTCATCTTTAGTAAAGCCAACATCTTTTACAATTTCAGGAATCATATAATTTGTAATTATATGAATTTTTTCTTGAATTGTATATGGTTTTGTTTCAATTATAGTAATACGGTCTCTTAAGATTGGATCCAATAAAGATGCATCATTAAATGAAAATACAATTAAAGCTTTTGATAAATCTAATGGAATACCACTAAAATATTTATCTTCAAAATTATCATTCTGTGTTGAATCAGTTAAATGGGTTAATACTGCAATAATTTCTTTTCCATATTCAGTATTACTTATCTTATCAATTTCATCTATAAATATAATTGGATTCATGCATTCAGTTGATATTAATATATCAACTATTCTTCCCCAACAAGAACCAACATAAGTATAATTATGACCAACTAAAGTTGAACCATTTACTGATCCACCTATTGGTAAAAATCCAAATGGTCTTGGTTTTCCATTATCATCAATTAAACATTTAGATAAACCATTTTTAGCTAAAGATGTTTTACCTGTTCCAGGTGGACCACATAATCCAATAACTGCTCCTTTAGTCTCTCCATTTAACCATTGAGCAAATAATCTTTCAAGTTGTAATTTAGCTTCTTTATGACCATAAACTACTTCATCTAATTTATTATGAACCATTTTTAAATAATTTGATTTTTCAATCATATAATTATTCCATTCTTGCTTAATATTATTATTATTAATATAATTATTATTATTAATATAATTTGTTATTTCATTACAAGAATATAAATTATTTCCTAATGTTTTAATTGTATTCTTCTTATAATTCATTAAATTATTTTCTTTATATATCCCAAATGGTATCTTCAGAAAACCATCTAACCAACTTTGTGCTTTATTATCTCCTTGAAAATTACCTTTCATTGATTTTAATTTTTCAATAGCTTTATCTTTTATACTATCAGAAAGTTTTAATAGATTAATTCTTCTCTCATAACTTAAATCACTCATATTATTCTTAATTAAATTCTCTTCATCTTTAGTTACATAGATTTCTGCCTCATCTAACTTTATTTTAAAAATAGATGGAATAGCATTATAAACATCTATTAAAATATCTTTCTTATCTTTCATTTTAAGAATATCATATAAAATATATGCCAACTTAATATCATTTTCATCACCACATAAAAATAATGTTAAAATTTCTAATTTTCTATATTTACTAGCTAAAAGAAATTCATTAATTAATTGACCAATTTGTTTTTCTTTTAATAAAGTATAATCAGTATATTTATTTTTAAATGCAGTAGCTACATCTTTTGGAGAATTAGTTAAAATATCTCTAATATTTAAAATTTTTAAATAATTATCTTTATTAGTTAAATCACTTACATTATCTCTTATTTGTTTATACTTGTAATGAATATAATTATTTGTTTTATATAATTCCATTGTATCATCCTTTGCAAAACCTTGAAAAACTAAATATCTATTATTACATAATTTTAAAACAATAATAAAACCATTCTTTTCTTCAATTAATGAATTATTATTAACATGTTCATTTTTAATATAAACAATATTTTCTTGATAATTAAATAATTTACTTAATTGTTCAACTTCAAAATTAACATTTCTATCCTTTAGTTTCTTTTTTTCTTTAATAATCAAATCAGAAAGACTTTTAATAAACATTGGAAATGCTGTAATATCACTAATAACAATAGATGATGTTTTCATATTTTCTTCAATTAATGGAACTATCGTTTCTTTTCCATAAATGACTCGCTTATTATTCGTAGAATTATTCGTAGAATTATTCGTAGAATTAGAATCATTAGAATCATTTGAATCATTGCTATCCCAACATGAAATACAATTAAATAATCTATTTAATAAATCAATTTGAGAAAGCTCAAAATATGTAAAATGAATATTATAATCTTTACCTAAAATTAATTTAAGTGATGATTTAATATCACTAGGAATAATATATTTAGAGACTTTTATTAAATCAATTAATAATTCATTTAATTCAATTTCTAAATTCTTAACAGTTATTTTTCTAGTATTTAAATAATCTTGTTTAAAAAAATCTGGATACTTTTTAAGCTTGTTCTTAATTTTGGTTAATTCATCATTAATATCTGAATATCCATAATTTAATCCATCAAATATTTTTAACTTGTGTAAGTTTATTAAATTATTTGACATATCAATTAATGTTTCCTTATAAAATGATACTATATTTGATAATTGTAATAATTGATTTCTCAATTCTCTAGAATTGGTAGTTGAATTCATATTAGACATAAATAATAATTATATTTTAAATAATAATATTACAACTTTATTTCTTAAAATGCTTACCAATATTTTTATACATATCATTATTTATTAATATATCTATTTTTAATCCATTATTTTTTAATGGTATGTTAATACTAAAAACAACTACTCTTTCACCTTTAGAATTATAATTAGGTTTCATAGAAAAAGAAGGCTTGGTATTTTTTTCTTTATTTTCTTTGTTTTCTTCTGAAGAATTATCGAATGATTCATCGAATGATTCTTCTAATGATTCTTCGAATGATTCTTCGAATGATTCTTTGAATGATTCATCGAATAATTCATCATTAATATTAGATTTAATAAAGTTTAATTTTTTTAATATATCCTCTGAAGAATAATCGTCTAAATAAAATTCTTTATTCATTATTATATTTTATAATTAAATTAATTAATTCATTTACGAGTTAATAAATTAATTAATTTAATTAAAAATTAGAAAACCAAGTAATCTTTTTAATTATCTTGCATAATCCTTTCCAAGACAGCAGGATCAAGAATGCGCATCAGTTTATTAATTATATAAGGATCATTGCAAAACTCTTTCATAATCCTTTCCAAGACAGCAGGATCAAGAATGCGTATCAGTTTATTAATTATATCAGGATCATTGCAAAACTCTTCCATACCACGAACCTTATATCCAAATAATGTAGGAGCATCATCCTCATAATCAGATTTAATGTTTAGAGCAGACTTTATTTCATTAATATCAATATACATATCTTGAGATTTATCACAAAGTTCATTATACATGAAATCTTTTTCTTTAATCTTAGTGTCTAGCTTTGATATTATGTTTTCAAGTTTGTTAATACATTCTTTTGATTTGGTAGTATCCGAAAGAGCCTGTGAAAGTTCAGTTTTAAATTTATAATGGGTCTTAACTAAATCAGCTTTGATTTTCCGAATTTTTTCTATTTTATCATTTAGTTCATCAAAAATCTGTGTTTTTTTAGCAAGTAAATCATGATTAATGTCAGTCATATATGTATTTTATGAATCAAGTATAAGGATATTTTATATCAATTTTTATGGGGCTACAAAAGTTTTACTTTTCTAGCCTATCCATAAACACGATTTGGAGAGTCAGAATTTCACTTTGTGAAATTCTTACGCCATATCAATTTTTATGGGGCTACAAAAGTTTTACTTTTCTAGCCTATCCATAAACACGATTTGGAGAGTCAGAATTTCACAAAGTGAAATTCTTACGCCAAATCAATTTTTATTAAATATATAGCTTTGCTAATTAAAATAGATATCCAAAATAAAAATTTAATTATTAGAAAAATTGATTATCGTGGGACGTTTTAAAAATAATCAAAGATTGTTTTTAAGATTACGTCCACGCCAATCAAAGGTTATTTGTGCAAGTTTTAATTTACTGTGTAAATTAAAACTCACAAATAAAAATTGATAGGGGGTAAGAAAAATTAATAAAGTTAATTTTTCTGACTTTCCCTATTAACTTTCTAATAATTAAATCAAAGATTTAATTATTAGAAAAATTGATTATTTTTATTAAAAAGAATAGAATTGTATATATTATAATGACAACACATATGAATAATCAACCTATTATAAATATTGGTATGCTTGGGAGTGTATCAGATGGCAAGTCAACTACTGTTCATAGTTTAACAGGTATTAAAACACAGCGTCATAGTGATGAGATGAAACGTAATATTACTATTAAGCCAGGATATGCTAATATGAAAATATATCAAACAGAAGATGATGAATATTCCACAGAAGAAACTAATAAATTAGTTCATCATGTATCATTTATTGATTGTCCTGGACATTATCAATTAATTGTAACTATGATGAGTTGTATTAAATTAATGGATGGTATTATTTTGGTAGTATCAGCTGCTGAAGATATTAGTAAGAAACCACAATTAATTCAGCATATTATGGCAATTAAAATGTCTGGTATCAAAAATGTTATTGTTCTATTAAATAAATTAGATTTAGTTAAGAAAACAGTCGCAATTGAACGGTATAAAAAATTGTGTGAAGAATTAAATAAATATCAAATTGAACCAAAAGCAATTATTCCTGTTTGTATGAATCATAAAATTGGAGTTCAAAATGTTCTTAAAAATATTATGATGTATATGGGACCTAATATTAATAGACAAAATGAAAATCCTATTTTTATGATATCACGATCATTTGATATTAATCGAGTAAATATTAAATACGATAATATTAATGGTGGTGTGATTGGAGGTAGTTTAATTGGAGGTAATTTTAAAATTGGCGATGAGATTGAAATCTTACCAGGTATTATTAGTAAGAAACCAACTGGTGAATTATATAATAAACCTCATTATACTAAAATTATTTCTCTTAAATCAGAAACAACTGAATTAGAATCAATTACATCTGGTGGATTAATTGGTATTGGAACTGATATTGATCCATTTTATTGTAAAAATGATAATATGATTGGTATGATTGCAGGACTGAAAGGAACTCTTCCACCAGTATATTATGAAATTACAATGATATATAATAATATTAAATTTGAGTCTGAAGACAGTGTTTATTATAAACATAAAAAGATGACAATTATTGTTGGAACAAATAATATTGATGGTGAAATTGATCAGTTTGATGATACTCATATTAAATTAAAATTAAATAAACCAGCATGTATTAGCAATGATAGTATTATTGTCTTATGCGATAGAACATCTGGTAATTTTCAAATTTGTAGTTATGGTTATTTAGAACCAAAAGAATATACATTTGAAACAACTAATGATGATGAACAAAAACCATTTGTTTCACAGATTGCACCAAATAATGATTCTGATGAATCTGATATTGATATAGACAATATTTAATACTTATTTTAATGAACAATTATATTAATAAAAATATATTATTAGATGAATTAGTAGAATTTGAAATAACATATAATACTGATTTATTAAATTTATTTGAAGAATTACAACAATCTATTGATTTTAAATACGATACTATTTTATTAAATAATTGTATAAATATTATTGATAATATGATTTATGAATCAAATGAATATTTAAAATCAATAACAAATAATGAATGTAAATTAGAATATGAAAATTATATTATATCAAAAAATATAAATAATTTATATAATGCAAAATATAAAATAATTAATTATCTTAATTTATTAAATGAACCTGATATTTTAACTGATTTAATTGATGGAATGAATCTTAATTAAAATCAATCATATTTAAACGATATGACAATCATATTTAAACGATATGACAATCATATTTAAACGATATGACAATCATATTTAAACGATATGACAATCATATTTAAACGATATGACAATCATATTTAAACGATATGACAATCATATTTAAACAATATGATTGTATTTTGCGATTTTGTGATTATTTCGACAATAATTATCATATAAACCTAAATATTTATCAATACAATCTGGATGAAAACATTCTTGGCACGGGCAATTTAATTTCTTTAAAACTTTATTATTATTTAATTCTTTATCACAAATCCAACAATAATAAGTAATATCATTATTAGTAGGAAAATATAAAAGGGATTTATTATTAATATAATTAGTAACAATTTGTTTAATTATATCAATCATATTGGATAGAGAAATATAGACCAAGTAAATAGATAAACATATTAAAAATAACACAATAACAATTGAGACTAAAGTTATACAAACTAAAGTTATAAAATATTGAGAAGGAGTCATAATAAAGCCATTATAATCATTCAACCAAAAATTAATACAAATATAATGAACAGCTGATATTATAATACTACAATTAGTATATAAAATATATTTTTTTATAGTTCTATTTGATGGATAATAATTAGGCATTAATATAAAGTTAATATTTGAATATTTATTTTTAATTTCAAAATAGAAATCTTTAAATATAATATAATTAATGCTTAATGAATTTAAGTATAAAAATAATGAAGCATAATTATAATCAATAAAAAATATAGAAATAAAGTTTACAAATGATAATAATATAACCATATCACTAGAATCATTAAGTTGCATTAATTATGAAACTATCGATAATATAAGGAATATTTATCAATTTTTCTAATAATTAAATAATGGTTTCTTTTAAAAGAAACCATTATTTAATAAAGTTAATAGGAAAAGTAAGAAACTTCACTAATAAAAATTGATTAATTAAAATTTAAAGAATTAATAATATAATAGATAATGGATTCTCCTCAATATATGCTTTCTCATTATATTAATGGTTTAACTAAGATAGATGATATTAATAAACACTTATTTCAAAATTTTAATATTATGACTAAAGATTTTCCAGAATTAGATATGACTATTTATTATAATAAATATGATAATAAACATAAGACTAGTATTGAAATGGCGACTCGTTCAGTTGTGCTTAATAGAACTACTCATAATGTTATTTGCTATACATGTCCAACACCTATTTATAATATGGATGCTGTTCAATATCTTTGGCGTAATCAAGATAAACCTCGTGAAACATATGTTTGTTATGAAGGTTCTCTAATTTCTGTATTCAATAATAATGATAAATGGCATGTTGCTTCTCGTAAGAATATTTATAATTCTGGGAATAATATTGGTGGTCAATATAAAATGTTTCTTGAAGTTCTTAAACAAGATAATTATGAATCAGTTGATGATTTCACAAATAAACTAGATAAAAACTATTCATATCATTTTGTCTTAATTCATCATGAGAACGATAATATTGTGAATTATGTTTCACAATTTGGTGAAAATTATAAAAAATTATGTGTTATTTTTGCTCGTGATATTAAAACTCAAAAGGAAGTTAAATTAGAAGATATGAATGCTTCATTTGTATCAGATAATATTTTCTTTCCAAAGAAGATTGAAGATAGTAAAGCTCAAGATTTTGTATCAAATATTACAAATACAAATATAATTAATCAACCAGAACATGAAGGAATTATTATTAAAATTAATAATAATATTTTAAAGCTTCAAAGTTCAGCATATCAATTTCATAAAGCAATTGGATCTGAAAAGAATATGTATCGTGGATTTTTAAGCTTATATCAGAATAATTCATTAAAGAACTTTTTTACAAATGATAATGCTAAATTTAAGAAGATTGTCAATCCTCTTAATCCAACAGAATCATTTGATACAGTTGGTATTATTGATGCTCTGTTTAAAGTTCTTACATCAGAATTATACCATTTATTCTATAGTTTATGGAATGATAAGGGTGGACATTTGAATAAAGAATTATATAATAAATTACCTAAAGAATATAAGGATATTTTATATCATATTAAGGGTATTTATCATGCTAATAAAACTAAACACATTGAAGGCGACGACGATCCTATTCTTAAATTAAAAGATGTTTATAATTTTATTAAATCAATTGATACTCATATTCTGGAACATTTTATTCGATGCCGTAAGCTAATGTTAAATTGGGTTCGTCTTGAGAAATCAACAACCATTGACATTTTCAACAAAACTCTTCATCATAGTGAAAAGGTATTCTATAAATTATCAGCAATTTACACAACAAAGTTGTTTCCAGAGATTATGCCTGATGATTTACCCAAGTTTGAAGATAAACTTGTTTAAAACTTGTTTAAAACTTGTTTAAAATAAATATAAGTTTCATTTAATTAATTTTTCATTATTATATTATATAATAATGAATAATTATATTGTTTATAAGGGAACGGGAGGATTAGTTCACCTTTTGGGAGGCTTAGTTTTTAGTATAAATTATTGTATTAAACATAATAATATATTAATAATAGATGTAATAAGCCATACTTGTTTTAAACATTATTTAAGTGATTTTTTTATTATAAAAAATACAAATTCTCTAATATATAGTGAAGATTATTCATTAGTAGAACCAAATATATATTTCGCTAAAAAATATAGTATAAATGATATAAAAAATTGTCCAAATGTTGAAATAGTTAAAGGGAAATTAACAGGTGATTATCATTTTTATAAATATCGTATTAGATATTCATTACATGCAACTGCATATAGACAAAGAATAACTATATATGCTGGTCCTGGCATAAATGACCATTTATCTATAATAAAATATATTAAGGTTAAGGATGAAATATTAAATAAAATTAAAGAATTTAGTGAAATAAATAATTATATAGGTGTTCATTTTAGAAATACAGATATTGGGAGTAATTTTAATGATTTTATAAATAATATTAAAAAATATAATTATAATAATATATATTTAGCAACAGATGATTCAACAGCATATGATAAATTTAAATTAGCTTTACCAAATCATACTATATATCAATATACTAAACCTATAGCAGCTAAAGGAGAACCAATTCATTATGCTGAGAATGATAAATATAAATTAATATTAAATATATTAATAGATATATATTTTTTATATAAAGCAGATGAATTTATTAATACTAAACAATCAACAGTATCTAAATTAATATTAACAATGAGAAAAGAAAAGAAATCAATATTTGATGAATAAAAAATAAAACATTATTTAATAAAAATTGATTAATGTCGGACGTTCAAAACAAAATCTTAAGATTTTGTTTTGATAAACGTCGACACAAATCAAAGGTTATTAGCAAAAGATAAAATTTATAAAATAAATTTTATCTCACTAATAAAAATTGATAGGGCGTAAGAATTTAACAAAGTTAAATTCTGACTTTCCCTATTAACTTTATTAAATAATGTTTTCAAAGAAAACATTATTTAATAAAAATTGATTAATTTTCATAAAAAGATTTATCATTTAATATTATAATGAGTAAAAATATTGAAATTAAACAACTTTCTTGGGATAAAGAATTAATGAGTAGTCGTTTAGAGTTTGAGATATCTGGTATATCTCATACTATTATTAATACATTTAGAAGAGTTATATTAAGTAGTATTCCAATTTATAGTTTTAATAATATTACTATTTCTGAAAATACTAGTGTTTTTAATAATAATTATATGAAACTTAGAATTAGTAATATGCCTGTTTATGGTATTCATTCTGATAATCCTATATTTGTTCCTGCTGAGAAAAAGATAGATGATAAAATTGTAGAGGAGAATGATTTGAATGATATTGATATTAATCCTCAAGATGATAAAATTAATAGTAGTAGTTTAAAATTATTAACAATGTATGTTGATTATTATAATAATACTGATGAAATTATAACAGTTGGAACTGATGATTGTAAATTTTATTATATTGAAAAACAAATCAAAACACCTTATCCTAAAAATATTCCAATTATTAAATTACAACCAAAACAAAAATTTAAAATGTCAGCTATTACTGAATTAGGTATTGAAGATAAGAATTCTATCTATTCACCAGTTAGTATTTTTTCATATAAACAATTATCAGATGATAAATTTATTCTAATGATTGAATCACGTGGACAAATAGATGAAAAAACAATTATTCAATATGCATATGATAATATTAAAATGATTCTTGATAATTTTATCGAATTAATTCCAGAAAAGAATGAACCTAGTGGTAAATTTCAAATGAATAATGCTGATCATACATTAGGTAATTTAATATCTGAAGGATTACAAACTCATAAAGATATTAAATTTGGTGGTTATAATTGTCCTCATTTACTTGATAAGAAAATTATAATTCATTATGAATTAAATGATTTAAATGAATCGAAGAAGAATCTTACTATTAAAGATATATTAACTGAAATTATTGAAGATTATCAAAAAGTCTTTCTTAAGATAAATAAATTAGTTCAAGAAAAGATTAAATAATTATATAAATAATGATACCATTAATATTACATCAAATTTGGTTTCAAGGAATTGATAATATAATAGAACCATACAAATCTTGTTTTATAAATACTATAATATTTTTAAAAAACACTAAATGGGAACATTATTTTTGGGATAAAGAAAGAATAGAAACATTTATTTTAGATAAATATCCACAATATTGGGATATTTATAATAATTGTCATATATTAGTTCAAAAATTAGATGTTGCTAGATATATTATATTATATCATTATGGTGGCTGTTATATGGATATGGATATGGAAATATTAAAAGATTTTAGAGAATTATTAAATGATAAAGATGAAATAGTTATAAGTAATACAAGACAATTTTATTATAATAATAGTATATTATTTAGTTCAATTAATAATAAATTTTGGTTAAATTTTTTAGATAGTATTGAAATTAATAAATTTAATTTTAATACCTTTCTAAATGTTCAATTTACAACTGGTCCTTTTAATTTTACTTATTTTATTAATAAAAATATAAATAATTATAAAATTAAAATTTTACCTTTTAAATATTTAGAACCATGTGATACTAAATATAATCATGATATTACAGAAGATGCGTATGTTATTAATTATTTTGGTAATTCATGGATGGATTCTTATATTAAATTTTTTATAAAAATATATAGTATGAGAAATGATTTTTTTTTAATAATGTTATTCTGTTTGATTATCATTTACATGTTGAAATCTTTTAGTAACAGGAATAAAACTAATATAAGTCTTGTTTAATTTATCATTATCTTTGAATGTTAATTTAACAAATATATTTTTATCTTCTTTTAATTTAATCATTATATGAGGTATTTCACCATCATTTTTAATAAATGTGCCTTTAAAATTATAATTATTATCACCCCATATTTCTATATCAATTACTAAATTTAGATAACTTTTAAAAGAATTTGTTGGTAAATTAATAGCTAGAAAATTATATATATGACATACTTTATTTTTCTTTCTATCTAATGTTTTTTCATCAAGAATTTCTTCAATCTCATTGACTTTTCTTTGAGTAAAAAAATAATCAATGTTATTTTCAATTGAATTAATATTGCTAATTTGGTTTAACCACTCAGATTGATATGACATTAATAATAATTATTATAAATCTTTAAACTTATAATTATAAAAATAAAAATTGATTTGGCGATATTAAAAACTTAGTTTTTCATATCTCTCCAAATTAACTTTATAAAACTAACCTTTGGTTAGTTTTATAAAAATTGATTAAATAATCATTTTTTATTATTAATATTAATATAATGATAATCTACACAGATGGTGCATGCAAAAATAATCAAAATAAATCTATAAGAAAAGGAGGATGCGGAGTATTCTTTAATAATAATATTAATAATATTAGTGTTAAATTAGATGGACCTAAAATAACAAATCAAGTAGCAGAATTAACAGCTTGTATTTTAGCAATTGAAGAATTAATTAATAAAAATATTAATAATAATATTAATAATATAATTATTAAAACTGATTCAATGTATACAATTAATTGTATTAATACATGGTTTGATGGATGGAAAAAAAGAGATTGGAGAAAAGCTGATGGTAAACCTGTTGATAATTTAGAATTAATTCAAAAACTTCATAATTATAAAACAACTTATAATGTAAAATTAGTTCATGTTAGAGCTCATAAAGCAGAACCACCTAAAGATGATCCAACTTATGATGATTGGTATGGAAATATGATGGCAGATAAATTAGCAAATGATGCATGCTTTATTTAGATTATTTATTATAATTCTTAGCCATTAGAAAATATGATAATCCTAAAGATATTGGTATATAATATCCATTCATATGAGTTATTAAATATATAAACAAAGTAATACAAGTTATAATTATAAAATATTGATAGTCTTTCATATGTGGAACTAATTCTGTATAATTATGTTTTTCTATATTTTGAATATTATCTAATAATAAATCTTTTTTTATCCAAATAGTTGATATAAACCAATTTTTATAATCATTATA
>Ga0214919_10001711_pt1 | contig 35467 bp, 37 predicted proteins | sample LL1503_MetaG_FD_177994 | JGI IMG/M metagenome (GOLD analysis project Ga0214919, IMG submission 177994) | Freshwater microbial communities from Lake Lanier, Atlanta, Georgia, United States - LL-1503 | ecosystem: Environmental > Aquatic > Freshwater > Lake | place: USA: Georgia | collected...
AAATGTAATATCTGGAACAATAATATCAACCCCTGGAACTATTCTTTCTTCGCCAAAAGACGCACCACAGTCTAACATAATCCATGTATTTTTATAACAATATAGGGTCATATTTTTACCTATTTGACCACATCCACCAAGTGGTAACATTATTACACCTTCATGATCTGCTGGTATTGAAAATTTAGCCATATATAGATATATAATGTGCATATTGATATATTTTTTTCATTAATGTCAATATATTATTAATTTTATTGACTATTATTAGTAATATCATTAATATTACATTGACTATATACGAATATATGAATGAAGCTGATGTTAATTTATCTAAATTTATAGATGTTGGTAATATCTTAGAGAAAAGAAGAATTGAAGTTGGTTTATCTATTGAGCAAATTGCTCAAAAATTGAAAATTGAACCAGAAATTATATCACTTATTGAAGATGGAAATATACAGCATATAATACAAAAAATATACTATCAAGGATTGGTGTCTAATTATGCAAAAATTATCGGACTTAAGGATGACAAAATCATGGGATATATTTTAAAAGATGTGGAAAACTTAAATAACCAAAACTCTCAAAAACTTTTAACAATGAGATATAGAAGCTATATTAAGGTTACTAAAATATCTTTAAAATTATTTTATATAATAGGCGCAATATCTGTATTAGTGGTTACAACAAATACTATATTTAAAACTAATAAATCTCATATTTCATCGAATCTTGTTCAATCTGAATTTGGATTTTAAGTATTAGAGTTATTATTCAAAATATATTTATATAAGGCTAGAAATATTGTAGACATTCCACCAAAAACGGCAATACAAACCCCAGTTTCTACCCAAAATATTCCAATTTGCTGTGCAATCTTATTATCTTTATTGAATACATTATATTCAAAACAATTGCCACCAAGAATATTTGAAATAATTCCAGTAAAAACATACAATAATACACCAAAAAATCCTATATTTTTAAAAAAGCTAGATTCTATCATGTAATATCCAGGTTTTGTTGTGTTTCCATAAAGTAAAATGTATACAATACATGGGATTGTAAAAATTATTCCAGATTGAAAACCCCCACCAGGAGAAACTTCTCCATGAAATTGAATGTAAAATCCAAAAATTAATATCAAAGGTGTAACAACGCTCATGCAAATTGATAATATTTTATTGTCAAGAGTATTAACTGTTGTCATTGTGTATACAAACCATTTTAAGTTGTTATAGTGTGATTTTAAATTTGTCAAGATTATTCTAAATATTTTGATGGATTTATAAATACATTATTCTCTCGTATTGCGAAAAATAATGGCTGAGATTTGCTATAATATCCAATTATAGTACCAGAGTTGACCTTATCCCCTTGTTGAACCTTTATATCCACAAGTCTGCCGTATAAACTTGTATACTTTTTATCATGCTTTATAATTATTAACTTGCGTAAATTTTCCACTCCATCACCTATGTATATTACAACTCCATTTTTTGATGCATGGACAGATAAATCATCTTTTCCTGTAAATTCAACTCCATTTTCCGAATTTATATAATTTTTATTTGAACTTGGATATAAAAACTTATCACTTTTAACAATTTTTTGGCTAGCAATTTCATCACTTGCAACTATATCATTACTTACCGGAGGCTTTATTGGATCTAGCTTTTCTGAGGTATCTTTTTCTGATAAAGACGCCTTTTTGTGTAAATCTGTATTTAATAGTGGAACTTTTAACTTCATTCCAATCCAAACATTTTGAGATTTAAGATTATTAGCCTCCATAATTTTTGCAATTTTAACTTTAAATTTATCGGAAACATGAGATAGGGTTTCACCTTTTTGAATAATATATGTGTGATAATGATCTTTATTTAAATTATCTTCTTTTGATTTTTCATTATGCTGAATTGATGGTAATTCTTCATTTTCAGTGACTAAATTTTTTTCGCCTTTTGGTGTAATATTTTCCGTTTTATGTAATTTATTTATATCAGATTTTTCACTCACTCTACCTTGTTTGGGAACTTTTAACTTCATTCCAATCCAAACATTTTGAGATTTAAGATTATTAGCCTCCATAATTTTTTTGTGATGTATATTATATTTATCTGCAACATGAGATAGCGTTTCGCCTTTTTGAATTATGTAAGTATCATAGTGCTCATCTGTATCATTTGCAAAAACATCATTTGACAAAGATACGGATAAAAGAAGGGAAGTAACAAGAAAAACTTTTAACATATACCTTTATATTAAATAATAATTTTAAACACATATAACTAAAAAAAATATTTTGCAAGTTTTTATTTTTTGCCATTATTAGTTGTAATTTTCTTATTTTATAAAAATATAACTATTGCATTAAATATGAATTAGATTTTAAATATAAAATATTAATAAAATCATTAATTTTTCCATTTATTACAGATGAAACCTTGCTGCCATAATACATTTCTTGAGCATCTTTTAGATTTTTGGGTATTATTTCTAAAATACTATCGTATTTTCTATCAAAAGCATCTCCATATATAGGGTTTATTGGGATAATAGAATTTGATATTCCATGTGCAATAGAGTAATATAGCCCAGAAAATAAATTATATGGATTTGCCACGGGGCATGGTAGACGAAATTCAATTCTTGCATCCTGCATATTCATTTGATTAGAAAAAGGAATTCTTATCATACAAGTTCTATTATTTATTCCAAATGAAAAATTTGTTGGATAGTATTTATGAATTTGTCCAAAAATCGGTCTTTTAAATCTATAATATGAATTTTCATCATTCATGCCGCAAAGATATAGCATAGATTTTGCATTTTCCATAATTCCACCTATTGCATAATTTATTAATTCCGAAAATTCATCATAATTTTGAAAAATATTAACACTATCATGATTATAAAGAGATATATGGATATGCATGCTATTTCCAGAATCTTTTTCAAATGGCTTTCCAGATATTACGAAATGAAAACCATTTTCATTACAAATTTCTTTTGCATACTTTTTAAATCTTACTATACTATCTGCTAAAATAACAGCATTTAAACTTGGTGGAAAGTGAATTTCAAACTGATTCCTTCCATCTTCTTTTTCAATATCTGAGATTTTTATATCAAATTCCATCATTTTTTGTTGCAACTTATTCGATATTTGCTTAATTAATTGACTTTTATAGGTAAATATTTGATAATTTTGATATTCTTTTGACAGGGGAATTACAATGTTTTCAAAATCAACATCTTCAATATAATTTTTAGGAATTAAATAAAATTCAAATTCTGCTCCTATTTTAAAAAATACCCCATGAATATTCAATGTTTTGGCAATAGACTGAAGGCAAATTGTTTGTACGTCAATTAAATTATCTCTTTCTTTCGTGTAATTCATATACATATGAAGTATGTTTTATATTATACAATTGTACCTAATATTATGCAAGGAAATTTTATAATTAGCTTTAATGTAAAAAAAGACTTATAGTGTTAATTGTTATTCATAAAATCAACATTTACTTAAGAAAAACTGAAAAACCTATTGCTTTTTGTTATTAATATTTAATATTGTTCTTTTATATGTAAATATTAATAATGTTAAAAGAATTAAAAATTGGTAATATTGTAATTAAAAATCCCATAATTTTAGCACCGATGTGTGGAGTTACAGATTTGGCGTATAGAAAAGTTGTAAAAAAATTTGGATGCGGATACACGGTTTCTGAAATGATAGCATCTCGTGCCGCTTTAATGAATCTTGAAAATGCAATTCAGAAAGCTAAAAGAAATACGAATGAAGATATTATGGCTGTTCAAATCGCAGGCTTTGAACCGGATGTTATGTATGAGGTTGCAAAAAAAATTGAAGATAGTGGTGCGGACATTATTGATATTAATTTTGGATGTCCTGTAAAAAAAGTTGTAAATGGAATGGCAGGATCTGCCTTAATGAAAAACGAAGAATTGGCCGTAAAAATAATGGAATCCGTTGTAAGGGCGGTTAAAATTCCAGTTACTGTAAAGATGAGAAAGGGGTGGAATCATGAAAATCAAAATGCACCACGATTATGTAAAATGGCTGAAGATGTTGGTGTAAAAATGGTTACAATTCATGGCAGAACTAGGTGTCAATTATATGATGGCATTGCAGATTGGGAATTTATATCAAAAGTTAAAGATGCAGTTAAAATTCCAGTTATTGCAAATGGAGATATTAAAACCGCAGAGGATGCAAAAAATGCTTTTTCACAGTCTAATGCTGATGGAGTTATGATAGGCAGGGGGACTTATGGTAAGCCTTGGGTTATATCTCAAATTATAGCCGAATTAAATGAAGATGAAATTCCAAAAGATCCAACTGTGAAGCAAAAATGGGATATTATTCAAGAACATTTACTTGATATTGCCGATCTTTATGGAAAAGAAACTGGCATTGGTCTTGCAAAAAAGCATTTAAGTTGGTATTCATCTGGAATTTCAGGCTCAGCAGATTACCGTGGAATAGTTAATCAATGTAATGATTTTGATAAAGTTGTTAATATTACTGAAGAATTTTGGAGTAAGGTTCAAGATATTTGATAAAATGTAATTGTGTAATATATATTATACATAAAATATTGTATAGTAAAATACTATTTATCCGATTAGATAAATAGTGTAAACAAAAAGAGAATAAAAACCTAAGAAGGTATATTTATAACTAACATCGACCTTTCTTCAGAGTTAAATTCCAGTTTAATATCAGGCACAGTATTTAAAAAAGCATGAAAAATAAAATTTTAATTTAGAAATTATTATATCACTTATTGATGCTGTTATAATGAAGAAATAAAGTTTATGAAAAAAGTTAAAACATCAAAATCTAATCCAAATAACTATATTGCATTTAATTTTATTAAATTTGAAGATTATACTAAAGAGTCATTGTGAATTATTATAAATAGCAAAAATTATTATATGAAAATTGTTCAAATTTTTGATAATGTAAGATTTAAATATTGTAATTGCAATAAAATAAATGAATAAAAACACAAAATACTTTTTATAATTAATCAAGGAATGTGAAATCCTTAGTATAAAATTAAATAATCAAGATTTAATGTTTATAAAATAGCCATCAAAATATCTAATTTCTTTATTGAAGTTGATAATGAAGTTGTAATAACAAGGTGCTTAGAAAATTACATTTGAAGATGTAAATAAAAATTAATATAAATGGTATTATTCAATATATGTATATATTCAGAAACCATAAATTGTGTATATGTTGTAATTTTGGTTTTCTAAATTATTGAGATTTTTTTCTTTATTATTGTGTTAACCTTAGAAATACATTAATAAGTGTAATCTAAAGTGAGCTAGTTATAAAGATTTTTTGTTAATCCGAAACAATAATAAGAGTAAAATCCATTTTAATATTTCCATACAAGGCTATAGATATATTATACTCTCCAACGTGCTTTATTTCGCCTGAAATTCTAATATTTGATGGCTTAATGTAATTCAATAAATCATCTTGCAAGTTCATAATTGAGCCAGATTCGAAGTTTTTGATAGCATTCTTTGATTCAGATAGTAAAGATGTTGTAATTTCTTTTGCAGATATAGAGCCATATATTCTTCCATCTTGAAAAACTTTTTTTATTAAAGTAACTTGAAGATTTGAACAGATTGATGATATAGTGCTTGCTTTTTTTATATTTTCTTTATCTAAAAGCTCAAGTTTGTGTTTATTTTGTTCCATTTGTGTCAATATTTTTTTGTTAGTAAATAGTGCAAATCCAAATGGAATGAGCCAATTTTTTGCATAACCAGGTTTAACGGATGCAACATCTCCAACAACTCCCAATCCTTGGATTGATTTTAATAAAACAACATTAATCATATAAATTATTTAACATAAGGTAAAAGACCAAGAAATCTAGCTATTAAAACATGCCTTCTTAATTTACACTGCATTTGCCTTGTAAATCCAGAGTGACGTCTTGACATAATTTTTCGCGACATATCAGTTAAAAGTGCTTTTAGCAAAAAATAATCATGATAATGAATTTTATCTAAAGATATGTCTGAATATTTCTTATTTTGCTGAGAAAATACAGAGTGAAACTGTACTATTGATGAAACATTTATTGCTACGTTTGATATTCCTTCTATGGATTTTGCATCAAATGGTGGTTGATTATTGTGATTGGCTCTTTGCATAATTAAATTTTAAAAACATAAGATTCATTCCATTGTATTTCCCCCATTTCTTTTTCAATATCGTTTGGAAGATTTTGCATCATGACTGTTGGTTTCTGGAAATACTTAGCGTCAAAGTCTGACTTAAGAATTAAATATCGTATTATATTTACATTATTGGCGATGAAATTCTTTATATCTTTGATATATTCTGGTTTAATTTCTATGGCAAAGAAATGAAAATGTGCTTTTTTATTTCCAGATATTTCATAAGATAGAGGTCTAATACCCCAGTACTCTGAAGATAAAACTTCACCAAGCAATCTCATCGATATAAGCGATATAATTGATGATAGATCGTTGTGAATATCGTTACTTATGGCATTCGACCTAAATAATATGATTAATTCATAGGTATTTGTTTTCTTTTCTTTTAATCTATCTGATTTTTTATTTATTGAAATATTCATTTTATAAAAATTAAACCAATTTTAAACCACAGTCTATAAACATTTTTCTTAGAGCCTCAGGGTTATCATAGGCTAAAGCGGAAATTTGTTTTCTATTTACGTTAATAGAATTTATTTTTAATAAATTCATTAAAGAGGAGTACTTTAAACCATTTTGTCTTGCAAAGGCGTTTATTCTAGTTATCCATAAAGATTTAAACTCTCTTTTTTTATTTTTTCTATCTCTGTATTGATATTGCAAGGCTTTTTCAAATTTTCTGTTTGCAATTCTATAGCAATTTTTTGCTCTTCCTCTGTATCCAGAGGTCATTTTTAATATTGATTTCCTTCTTTGTCTTGAAGAAGGTGATAAATTTACTCTGGACATACATTAAATAGAAGGTAATAGTTTTTTAATTAATTTTGGTACAATGATGAACGACTTTTGACAATTGTATTTATTAATTTTATCTCTTTTTTGAAAAAATGCCAATTTTAAATTCAATGCACATCTAACTGTTCTTGAAAGAGATTTGTGTGCAGCCTTGGTTCCCTTGGATAGTAATAACTTTCTTTTAGTTTTTTGACTCATATTATGTCTTTTGCCAGCTTGTGTGGACATAATTAAGCCATTTCCTGATGTTGAAAATCTTTTGGCAAAACTTTTTGATGTTTTGGCCTTGATTTTTGGAGTTGCTTTTGAGGCTCTTTTAACTCTTAAAGTGACTTTTGGCATAAAAATAAAATCAAATAGAACTTAAATCAAATTACAGTAACAAAAAAATAAAAGTCAATATTTCTTAAAATCTTTTTAAGAAATAAGCAAAAGCTTTGTTTGCTTCTGCAGTTTTTTCAACATCAGTCCTCTTTTTAATAGCGGCACCCCTGCCGCTAAGTATATCAACGAATTCTTTTTCTAATCTTTCAGATGAAGTTTTTTCATTTCTTGATCTTACAGCATTTGCAAGCCATAAAATTGCTAGAGACAGAGCTCTTTTCGGGGCTACTGGAATTGGGATTTGGTAATTACTTCCACCAACTCTTTTGGATTTAACTTCAACAGATGGTGATATTCTTGATATAATATATTCAATTAATTTTACGTTATCCAGTGCGTCGTCTTTTGTTATTAAATCAGATTTAAATTCATATTTACCAGATTTTAAACCCTCTGATAAATTTTTTATCGCTGTATAAAATATTTTTTCAGCAACAACTTTTTTTCCATCCAACATTATTTTGTTAATAATTTTTGAAATTAAAACACTTCCATAAATTGCATCTGGATTAATTTTTACATTTATCATATTTTTAAAAAATTATTTTTTTTTGGGTCCAATTTTAGGTTTTTTAGCTCCATATTTAGATCTACCTCTTTTTCTATCCTTTACCCCAGATGTATCCAAGGCTCCACGAACCATATGATATCTTACACCTGGAAGATCCTTAACTCTTCCACCTCTCATTAAAATTACAGAGTGTTCCTGAAGATTATGACCTTCGCCACCAATATAAGATATAACTTCACTTCCATTTGAAAGCCTAACTCTGGCAACTTTTCTAAGTGCTGAATTTGGTTTTTTTGGTGTAGTGGTATAAACTTTAACACAAACACCTCTTTTTTGAGGACAACCCTTTAAAGCAGGTGACTTACTTTTGTAAGCCTTGTTTTTTCTTCCATGTCTTATTATCTGGTTTATTGTAGGCATTTTTATGTATAAAACATATTCAAAGTTAAACTTATACTGAAGCACATTTAATTATTGTCAAGATATTTTTATTGACTTTTATAAATATTTTATGTTTATGTGCATTTTAGTGTGTTCATATTTTAGATAAATTATATGAAATATTTAATTATTTTGATACTTTTTTTCTCAAGTATAAGCAATTCCAATGCTGGAATATTGGTTCCATGGAATCCAGTTGCAAAATTAAATATTGGTGTTGATTATTTATTAAAACCAAGTTTTTCAACATACGCACATCAAACATCCGATTTTACATCTGATATTACCAAATTTCAGAATTCAAATATATACGCTGGGGTAAGAATTTTTAGATATTTTGGCATTGAGGCTGGTTATTCAAGAATACTTTCAAGATTTAATCAAGATAATTTATATAATGATTTAAGCCTTAAGCAGCAATATTTTGAGGGTAAATTATTCATCCCATTGATATCATTACCAAGTATTTCAATTGATGGGTATTTGTCTTATGGTAATTCAAAAATTACTGCATCTTCATTGAATTTATCTTCTTTGGATACTCAAAATTCCGAAATAAAAAATTCCGTTAAATATGGTTATGGAGTTGAAGCTGCAATTTTCGGAATGGCTTCTGCTCGTCTAGGAACTTACGTTCTAAAGCATAAGTTGGATGTCATGAAAGATAACAAAATGCATGTTACTTATTGTGGTTTGTCTATTTATTTACTGTAAATTATATTCATATGACGAAAAAAAGAAAAGCAATTATTATATTTTTATTTGCAACAATAATAATTTCAATTAGCTGTATCAGCCTTCAAGCTAAGAGACAAAATATTAAAAAATTAAATGAAAAATTTATTAAAATTACTGATAATGATTTTTTATCGGTAATTAAATTAAATAAAATATATGATGTTTATCTTGGAAGTGATGATGCAAAAATTGATATTATAGAATACGGCTCATTTACCTGTTATCATTGTTCAAGTTTTTTCTTGGATAATTTTGATAAATTAAAAAAAGACTATATCGATACTGGGAAAGTTAGATTTATTCACAGAAGTGTAGTTGGAGACAAACTTGGCTTTGATGTATCAAAAGTTATCAAATGTATAAACGGAGATTCTTCCTTGAAAATGAAAGTAATTAATTTATTTTATTCTACGCAAAATGCATGGATTTCAAATTCTGCTGAAGAATCTGCAAAAAAAATTAATAAAATTTTAACTACATCTGGTATTAATACCGTGGAATTAAAAAAATGTACAGAACATGATAAAGTTTCTCAAATGATACTTGATGAACAGCACTTTATATCAAAAAATCTAAATATTACAAGCACTCCAACGATATTCGTTGGAACAATTAAAATAAAAGGATATATTGGATATGAAGAGTTAAGTGAGGCTATTAATATTGAATTATCTCAAAAAGATTAATATCTTCAAATAATGTGGTAAAAAATATTGCGATTTATTTTTTATTTATTACAATTGATTCATAATCTTTATAATTATGATTCTGTATAATTTAGCACTGAAAACTGGCCAAAAAACCATTGTTATTGTTTCAATGCTTGGGCAATACACTATATTTTGTGGAAACTTCTTCAAATGCCTTGGATCCAAACCATTTTATTATAAAACTTGGTTTGAGGAATTTTTTAAAATTGGATATCTATCTCTCCCTGTAATAGGTTTAACTGCAATTTTTACAGGCGCAGTGCTTGCTTTGCAAAGTTATAGCGGGTTTTCAAGATTTAATGCAGAAAGCTCAATTCCAATTGTTGTTGCCTTATCCATTACTCGTGAACTTGGGCCTGTATTGGGTGGATTGATGTTTGCGGCACGTGTTGGGTCTTCCATTGCTGCAAAAATTGGAACAATGGTAGTAACGGAGCAGATTAATGCATTAAAAACTTTATCGATTAATCCAATTAGATATGTTATTTTTCCACAAATTTTAGCGGGAATTTTATGTCTTCCAATTTTGGTTTTAACTGCAGATATTATAGGTATAATGGGTGGATATTTAACATCTGTACATTATTTACATTTTTCATCTGGCATATATATTAAAAATACTTTAAATTTTTTAACCTTTTGGGATGTTTTTTCTGGAATTATAAAAGCTACGGTATTTGGATTTTTGGTGACATCAATTAGTTGTTTTAATGGATATAATGCCAATGGTGGGGCTGATGGAGTTGGAAGAGTTACTATAAATTCTGTCGTCACTTCTGCAATCGTTATACTTTTTTGTAATTACATTATAACATCTTTACTGTTTTAACAGTAGTATATAATATTACGAGATAATTTTTTTCGAACTATGTAAAATATCATAAAAACCAAAAATAATAGACCAAACATTGCAATATGCATATTAAGAGTTGGTAAAAGTCCTAAATGTAGCAATCGAGTAAATGGAACTATTAATATAAAAAATGGATTAAAGTAGCTCATTTTTTGCATCCAAATTGGCATTTGTTCAATTGGATAAAATATTGGAGTTACCCACATTGCAATCATTAACACAGTGTCTATAATGAAGGATATATCTGTTAAATATGGATATATTATACTAAAAGTACAGCAAGTTATAATTAATACAATTACTATATAAAGTAAATATATTGGAGCGAAAATCATATTTAAATGAAACTCTAATCCTCCGAATATGAAAATTATTCCACCAATGATAGTAAGGCTGGTAAGGTAAATATATAAATTTTGTAACACATTGGAAGATGTAAACAAACTTTTGTTAATATTAAATCTTTTTAATATTGATATATTTTCTGTAATTGCGGTATAAGAATAATTTATAGAAGTTGTTATAAATAGCATTAATAAAACATTATACATTGTAAAAGCTGGATAATTAGGGGTAGCTACCAACATTACTTTTGAAAACACAAATCCTATAAAGATAATTTGTGTCAATGGCTTTGCCGTAAGCCAAAATTTACCTAAAATAGTTTTCCCGTATAATATTTCCAGTGATAACTTAGCTACTTCAATACACTGTTGCCAGTAATATTTAGATAAAAATGTATTTTTAATTATATTAATCATAATAAATGTATAGTATTATTGTAGCTTTGTATCATTTCATTTGTTTTTCCTTCATTTGATATTTTGCCATTTTCCATAATGTAACAATAATCGCATAATTTTCTAATTTCTTCAACATTATGACTAATGGTTATACCAATATCTACATCATTCCATTTTTTTTCCATATATTTATAGCTTTTATTGATAAATTCAGCATCTCCTGTGGCAAAAGCTTCATCCATAAGAGCTATATCTCCATGTTGAAATATAATGGCTGAAAAAATTAATCTTGCGCACATTCCACTTGAATAATTTTTCATTTTCATATCTATTTTATCCTTTGAAATTCCACTAAATTCTATAATTTTCGCTTCAATGTCTATATTATAATCTTTTAATCTGCCAGTGTATAAAAATAAAAGTTTTATATTTTTTCTTCCAGATAACTCCATTTTAATACCAGCACTTAAATCTAAAACTGGTAATATTGTACCTTTTACATCAACTGTTCCATTTTTTTGTGGATATACTCCCATTATTGTTCGTAAAAGTGATGTTTTACCTGAGCCATTTTTTCCTAAAATTCCAATTCTCATACCAGATTTTATATTTAATGATATATTTTGTAAAATACTAACATAACTTCCAATAATACTACCTTTTGACCTTCCAAGTAAAATGTTTTTTAATCCATTTACGCGTTTTGTAGCATCAATACCAACAACATTTACATTTTTTAAAAAAATATGACTCACTTTTAAATCATTTCAATAACCTATTATAATTTAAAAATAAATAAAATTAAAGTCAAGATTTAACTATAATTTATTGAGGAACCAAATTATATTTAAATGGTTGAATTTATGAATTTTAAAGATCCTTAAGGGATAAAATTAAAGATAACATTTGGATTGATCGTTGAGTTAATTGTAACAGTTGATGTAGATAATAATGAATGTTGTATATTGTAAAAAATTTAGCAATACAAGAAAATTATCTCAGTTAAAAAACTATAAATAAAATTAGAGAATATTAATTCATTTATCCAAAGATATTAATGGAAATAGTTAATATATAGTTCTAATTTACTCAACTGTTACAGATTTAGCAAGATTCCGAGGTTGATCAACATCATGACCCTTTCTACTTGCTGTATAGTAAGAAAGAAGTTGTGCAGTTGGCGAATATAAAAATGGAATAGTGTGCATTAATGTTTCTGGTAATTCTATTGTTCCCATGATTTGTTTTGCAAATTTTTTGAAATATTTTATTCCATTTTTATCAGATATTAAAATAACCCTACCATCCCGTGCAAAAATACTTTCAACATTTGAAGCTATTTTTTCAAATAAGCACGAACTTGGAATAAACACTATTACTGGAATATTTTTGTCAATCAATGCAATTGATCCATGCTTTAATTCTCCAGCAGCTAATGCTTCGCAGTGTATATAGGTTAATTCTCTCATTTTTAAAGCTCCCTCCATTGCCACTGAATATGAAATATCTCTTCCTAAATACAATATACTAGGATAATCTTTCAATTCACTTGAGATTTTTTCTATATTTAACAGCCATTCTTTGTCATGTAGCAACTCCAGCATTTGCGATACAGCTTGTGAAATATCATTTTTAATGTTATTTAAAATATCCGATTCTAGTAAATTCTTTTTTACACTAATTGCAAATATAAAAGCCATTAATGTTAAAATTTGAGCAGTAAAAACTTTAGTCGATGCCACGCTAATTTCAGGGCCAGCTTTACAATCTATATAAAAGTCTGATAAAAATTGCATAGTTGTTTCACTGGAATTAATAAAGGATAAAATTTTGCCATTATGCGCCTTGATGTATTGCATAGCTCCTATTACATCAGCTGTTTCACCAGATTGAGAAATTGCTATGTACAAAGCATCATCTTCAATTATTGCATCTTTGTATCTAAATTCAGATGCAAAATAACAATCACAAGCTAATTTTGCATAATTTTCAAAAAATTTACTACATAGAACACCAGAGTAGTATGAAGTTCCACAGGCAACTATTTTAATTCTTTTAATTTTAGATAAAGTTATTTTATTAATAATTTCAGTATAAATTTTACCACTATCTAAAAAATTATTTTGTAAAATTGAGTTTAAAATCTCTGGTTGTTCATATATTTCTTTTAACATGTAATGAGGGTATCCATTTTTTGAAATTATTCCATTTGCAATATCTGATAATACAATATCTCGTTTTACAATACCAGTGTTTGTGTTATATAATTCTACGCCATTTTTAAAATCGATAAAACCATAATCTCCATCAAGAAGATATGACATTTTATTTGTAATTGATATTATACTAAATGCATCAGATCCAACAACATATAAATTATTTTCACCAAATCCTATCACGAGTGGAGAGTGTTTTTTTGCAACGGCGATAACATCTTTTTCTTTTGCGCAAATTGCAATAATCGCATATGCTCCTTCCAATTTGGCAATTGTTTTACTGAAGGATGATTTAAAATCAAAACCCTCTTTTATAAATTGATTTATCATTACAGGAATTACTTCTGTATCAGTTTGACTATAAAATTTTGCACCTTTTTTAATTAATTCCTCTCTTAACGCTACATAGTTTTCAATGATTCCATTATGTACAACTGCCACATCTTCACATTTGTGTGGATGTGCGTTATCTGGGGAAACCGCTCCATGGGTTGCCCATCTTGTATGTCCAATGCCAATATTTGATGTTATATGAATTTTATCACAAGTACTTATTAAATTTTCAACCTTTCCTATTTCTTTTGCAATATTAATTTCCCCAGCTTGAACTACGGCTATTCCACAGGAATCGTAACCTCTATATTCCAGTCTTGATAAAGATTTTAAAATATCATGAACTACGCTTGAATTCTGCTTCATTAATGCAATTACTCCACACATAAAAAAACTAGACAATTAAAAAAATCATAACAACCTAAAAAAGATTTTGTATAAGTCAATGAATAAAAAAACAATATTTGCCTTTCCAGGCCAAGGTTCTCAATTTTTAGGTATGGGTAGGAGTGTTTTTGATAACTATCAAGTTTCAAAAGATGTATTTTTAGAGGTAAATGATGCTTTAAATTACAATTTATCTGATATTATTTTTGGAAATGATATTGAAAAATTAACCTTAACCAACAATACCCAGCCTGCATTAATGTGTGTTTCTATAGCGGTGTTGAAGGCGATAGAAGAGGAAATGGGCAAGAAAATAGAAGATTTATGCTCAATTGTCTGTGGACACTCTCTTGGTGAATATTCTGCACTTTGTGCAAGTGGTGCCATAAGTTTGTCAGATACTACAAGAATTTTAGCAATTCGTGGAAATGCCATGAATAATTCTGCACCAAATGGAACAGGTGGCATGGCTGCAATTTTGGGTGCAACAGATCAACAAATTTTAACTTTACTTAAAGATTCAAGGATTGATGGTGAGGTTTTAGTTATTGCAAATAATAATTCTTGTGGGCAGACTGTTATTAGTGGATCCATTGCATCTATAAATAAAAGCATTGAAGTTGCAAAATTTTTAGGTATCAAAAGAGCTATTAAATTACCGGTTTCTGGGCCATTTCACAGTCCATTAATGTATAAAGCAAAAGAAGAAATGCAAATTGCATTAAATGATATTAAGATAGTGAAACCAAAAATCCCAGTTATTGCAAATTATACAGCTGAAGCAACAAGCGATCCTGAGGAAATAAGAAATCTTTTGGTTCAACAAATCACTGGAGCTGTTCGTTGGAGAGAAAGCATTACGTATGCAGAAAATATCGGATATACAAGATTATTTGAAATAGGCGCTGGAACTATATTAAATGGCTTGACAAAAAGAATATCTAGTAATATAAATGCTTTATCTATCGAAACTAAAGATGAAATTATTGCAAATAAAAGAATGTTGTAAAATATTTTGTTTCTGGGTATTTTTTATATTACAGATAAACTTTGCATCTTCTTCTAGTAATAATGTTATTCGTGATATAGAAATGGAAATTTTTCTAAATGACTTAGCTAACCCATTAATTCAAAGTGAATATTCAATAAATTTGTCTGATAAATATAGCTTTAATGCAAACAATAGACAAAGGCAATTACAAAAATATACAACATTAAGCATAAGAAATAAAAATGCAACACCATTTTTTAAAGAAATTAAGCAAGAAAAGCCAATTACAATGCAGACTATTAAATATCCAGGAACAATTATACGCAAGGCACCAACTAATAATATTTTATTTAATTTTTACGTAGTAGATAATGATAGTATAAATGCATTTGTTTCAAGTGGTGGAGGAAATATATATGTAAATACAGGTCTTATTATGGCATACAATAATACAAATTTAATAAGGGGAGTTTTAGCACATGAGCTTGGTCACAAACATTGTCATCACATTGAAAGAAGTGGAATTGCTGCACAAAATTCAAAGCAGGATGGATTGATTGCTGCTTCTTTGGTTGGGCTTGTTTCAATTGCAAGCGGGGGTATGTCATCTATGGCAGCTGGAAGTGTTGCAGGTGGTCAAACTAGTTCCATGATTGCAGTAGGTGTTGGAAGTGCATTAGCTGGTGTATCTGTTGCACAAAATGCCAATTTTTCTTTTTCAAGGGAATATGAAAAAGAAGCAGATTTTGCAGGTTTAAAATATCTACATGCATCACATTTCACTGCAAGGGGGTTGTTTGATTTAATGGAATATTTTAATGCCAAAACTGGGGAAGTTGGTGCATTGGAAAAGTATTTTACAACCCATCCTCAACCAAGTGAAAGAGTTTCATTTATACAAAATGCAATGCAAAATGAAGATATAACCATTATTAAAGTTGATGAACAATTAGAGGAAAGATTTCAAAGAATTCGTGCAAAAATTAGAGGATATTTTGGTGCCAATTTTATTGAAATTAATACAAAATATTCACAAATCTCAAATAAAATAAAATCTTTAAAAAGTTTTCTTGATAATTATGAAGAAATGTTTTTTAAATTAAAAAATTCAGATTATAAAGGTGTTATAGAAATTGGAAATCAATTACTACAGAGTAATTATTTTAGTAAAATTAAAGATGACAGTGTGGGTTCTGCAAAATTATATATAATGGAAACTATGGCACAAGCACATTGTATACTAGGGGAGATTGAAAAAGCTGATAAATATTTTATACATATTCGTAATGTAATTAAAAATAATAGTGTATTAGAATATGAATATGGTGAATGTTTAATTAAATATGGAGGCGATGAATATCTTGCAAAGGGTATTGATGTTTTATACACTGTATCTGTTTTTAATCCATCTGATCTAGAATCAAGGCTTTTATTGAAAGGTATAGCTGAAAAAAATCAAAATGAAGGATTATTTACATTAATGTCTATAGAAATTTTGCTAATCGAAGGAAAAACCAAGGATGCAAAGGAAGTAATTTCAGCTACAGTTGTTAAACCAACTTTTAACTTAATTGATTCAAGATATAGAGATAAAATAACGTATTTAAATGATATTTTATAAATAAAATATGGATTTTGATATAGTTGATAAAATAAAATCAAGTGTAAAAATATCAAGCATAATTTCAACTCGTATTAAGTTGCAAGTAAATGGAATTGATAGATTTAAAGCAAAATGTCCATTTCATAACGAAAAAACTCCATCTTTTCATGTAGATGATATTCGTGGATTATATAAATGTTTTGGATGCGGGAAAAGTGGTGATATTTTTAATTTTATTCAAGAATTTGATAAAATTTCAGATTTTAAATCTGCTATTGAGATTATATCTAATATCACTGGTATTGAAATTCCAAATAATAAAGAATCTATACATGTTTATTCATTGCAAAAAAGAATTTTTTTAATTAATGAATTTATATTAAATTATTTTATTAAATCGCTAAATCAAAGTAAAAATTGCTTAAATTATATTAAAAAAGAAAGAAATATTGGTGATGATTTTATAAATTATTTCAAATTAGGATTTGCACCAGATTCTTATAATATTTTAATTGATGATTTGAAAAAAAGTGGATTTTCACAAGATGAAATACTTAACTCCGGTATTGCAAAACAAGCAAATGGGTCTATTTATACAATTTTTAGAAATAGGTTTATGGTGCCAATTTTTGATACTTCGAATAAATGTATTGCATTTGGCGGAAGAGCTTTGGACAAAGATGGAAAACCAAAATATATCAATTCATTTGAAAGTCCGATATTTAAAAAGGGATACATGTTATATAATTTACAAAATGCAAAAAAATTATCTTTAACACAAAAAAATGATTTTGTCGTACTATCTGAAGGTTATATGGATGTAATTGCTTTACATATGGCCAATATTCCAAGCGTTGCGCCGCTTGGAACCTCTATCACAGAAAATCAAATTATTCTTCTTAAAAAATATTTTTCAAAAGTAATTGTATGGCTTGATTCAGATGTGGCTGGTTTAAATGCTGCATTTAAAACTGCAAAATTAATTTTACATTTTATGGATGCACATTTTAATGTATATTTTGTAACTCAAAATAATGTCAAAGATCCAGATGAATACTTACAAAAGTTTGGAAAAGAATCAATCTTAAAAGAGATATCTTTAAGTATACCAATACATCAATTTATTTGGGAATATATATCAAAAGATATAGATTTTAAAAATCCTAGTAATATGTCTTTACTTCATGAAAAAATAACGGAAGTAATAAGTGCCATTAAAGATAAAAATACTAAATTTGAATATTCATCGTATTTTAAAAATTCCATCTATAAAAATAAATTGATAAAAGAAAAAAATCAAAATGTTCAATTAAAATTGGAGCAAAATTCAATTTCTAAAATAGATAAATTACTAGCATTACTGGTTTTTTGTGTAAATTTTAAACCCAGTCTTCTTGATTGCAACGAATTTGATTTTAACATTGAAAATGAATATTTATCCACCACATTAAACAAAATTATACAAGATGGAAAAATTGAAAATATAAAAGATTTAGATATTTTTAATAAAATAAAATTAAACATAATTCATGAAGACGATAGAATTGAAAATCAATTTAAAAGATTATGTATTTCTATTAAAATTGAAAAATTACAAGAGGAAATTTGTAATTTAATATTAAATTCTGCTGAAAATATAGCTTTAAAAATAGAATTAGTAAATAAAGAAAAACAAAATTTACTTGAAAAAATAAAAAATTATCCTATATAAATAAAAAGCTTGTATTTTATATGTTTAATAAAAATATTTACTTGAAACGCGCAATGTTTGTTTTTATTATGAAAAATAAACTAACTTTAATTACTATATTTTGTTTTCTAGTCTTAATATCATTTTTGATACCAAGTAATAATTCAATTTCAGAGGATAAAAAAACAGAAATTGTTTGTAATTATGATTTTTCTTCTGGATACGCAGATTTGATAGATAAAATTTTACCATCCGTTGTTAATATTTCAAGTATTAGTGTAAAAGAAAGACAAATTTCACCCATTGAAGAGTTTTTTGGAATGCATGGATTTACAGATGGAATGATGCAAGTCAGACCAAATAAAAAAATAAAACAAAAATTAACATCTCTTGGTTCTGGCTTTTTTATTGATAAAGAGGGGCATGTTGTGACTAATTACCATGTTATAAAAGACGCAATGGAGATTAAAATTAAAACTAGCGGTGAAAATGAATATACGGCAAAAGTTGTTGGTTATGATGAAAAAAGTGATTTAGCTGTATTAAAAACTGATATTAAAAAAGTGGATAGTTTTGTTGTATTTGGATCATCGGAAAAAACAAGAATTGGAGATAAAGTGCTAACTATTGGTAATCCATTTGGATTGGGTGGAAGTGTAACAAGTGGAATAATTTCAGCAAAATCAAGAACCCTTGGCGGAACCTTATATGATGATTTAATGCAAACAGATGCAGCTATAAATAAAGGAAATTCCGGTGGACCTATGTTTAATCTTTGTGGTGAAGTTATTGGTATTAACAGTGCAATATTCAGTACAGCGGGTGGTGGAAATATAGGTATTGGCTTTGCTATAGCATCTGATTCCGCAATTCATGTAATTGAAAAGTTGAAAAATAAGGAAAAAATTTCTCATGCATGGCTTGGAGTGGAAATTCAACAAATCACAGATGAAATGCGGGATGCCTTGAATTTAACTAAAACTCAAGGTGGATATGTTAATAATGTTGTAAAAGATAGTCCTGCTGAAAAAGGTGGAATAAAAAGCGGAGATGTTATTGTCGCAATAGATGGAAAGAAAATTACAAATACAGCGTCTATTGCATCTTATATTGCAACTAGAAATCCAAACTCAGATGTTAAAATAGTTATAGTGCGACATGGAAAAGAGATAACTTTAACTGTAAAGCTACAAGAGGCCAATGATAATAAGATAAATATTGATAAAAAAAATATATTTAAATCCAAAGACACTTTTGATATAGAAATTGAAAATTTAACAAAAGAAAAGAGATTTGAGCTGCGAATTCCAGACAATATAAATGGAGTTTTGGTGATTGACGTAAAAAATGAAATGTTGCTTGAATTTGGCGAAATACAATCTGGAGACGTAATTTCCGCAATAAATGGACATGATGTGTTAAATGTTTCTGATTTTTCGATAATTGCAAAGAAAATAAAATCATCTGGGAAAAAGCATGTTGTATTTAAAATATATAGACAAGGCATGCATATATCTCTTGGTGTTCCAATTAGATAATTATATTATAAGACTTGAAGATGAACCTAGAAATAGAAAATTTTCATCATTAATTAAATTTAAATACTTTTTATGATTGCAAGATTCTGTTAAATGTAAATTTTTATTAAAGAAAATAAATATTCCATCTTCTTTGCTGTATAATTTATAAATTTTTCCACAAAATGCAACTTTATTATGCGTTGTTTTACAAGATTCAATATGGTATATATGAATTAAATTATTAAATAAATACCCTGCAATATTTGGCAAACTTTGATAGTCAATGCAAATTATATCGCTTGATAAAAAGTTATGCATTTGAATGCTTTTATACTCTGTATAACACATTGATATTGGGTAATATTCGTTAATCATTTGTAAAATCTTCTTGTTTGAATTTTTATGAATATTGATTTTTAATGCTGGTTGTTCATGAAAATTTGAATATGATATTAAATTTCTATATAAATTTTTCATTAAATTCGGTTCAATATCTAGTATATTTCCAAAAAGAATTTTATTTTTTATTAATTCATATTCTCTTGTTGGGTCTATATATAAAAATTCATTGCCAAATAAATTTTTTTTAGTTTCACTAACCTCTTCCACTATTTCAAATCTTTTATATAACAAATCTATAATTTTACTATCAATATCATCAATTTGTTGTCTAAAATTTATTAAATCAAAATTTTTCATTAAACAGAACTTAAGAGTTTTTAATTTTTTCAAATACAGCATCAGTATTCCATGGTGTTTGAAGATCAAAATCACGATACTCTTGTGTAAGATTTGTTGGGCTGTATTTAACTTCTTGTGAAATTGGATCATACCGAACTTCTTCATGTCCAGTTAGTGGAAAATCTTTCCTTAAAGGGTGATGTTTAAAGCCATAATCTGTTAATAACCTTCTTGGATCATGTAAATTTTTAAATTTTATACCAAACATATCAAAGGCTTCTCTTTCATACCATATTGCACCTTTAAATGTTTCTGAAATACTATCAATTTCATTATTGGCATCAAAATTTATAATTATTCTAAAGCGCATATTATATTTCATACTTAAAAATAAATATTCTAAACAAAATTCATTTTTACTGTTTGGATTATGAACTCCAAAAATACCTATAAAACAAGAGGCTTGAGTTTCCTTATTTTGCTTTAAAGTATTAATTATATTTAATATATCTTTATACTCTGCTTTAATGATTATTTCATGCAAGGTTTCTATAATTTTTACTTCTGGTAGTGTGTTTTTAATATTATCAAGATTCATATATTATTATAATTTTATAGATGCTAATTATATTAAATAAAGTATTTATATACAAGATATATTTTGCAACAAACCTTGACAATAAAGTAAAATATGTAAAGCTTGTTTAAAGTAATATTTAATGCTTAGTTAAAATGTCTAGTAATAGTTTATATATAAAAACAGTGACTTTTGAAGGCATTGATATAATAGAAGTTGAAACACAAATTCATATTACAAACGGCAATCCATCTCTTATAATTGTTGGGCTTGGGGATAAAGCTATCAGAGAATCAAGAGACAGGGTTCAAGCTGCAATCAATTCTTTAGGGCTTTCTTTGCCTGCAAAAAAAATTACTATTAATTTGTCACCATCTGATGTTGCAAAAGAAGGGGCTCATTTTGATTTACCAATAGCTGTTGCAATTTTAACGGCAATGAAAATTTTAAGCATAGAGCAGGTAGAAAAATATATTGTACTTGGGGAGTTAGCACTTGATGGCAGAATTTTACCAGTTTTAGGTGTATTACCAACTAGTATATATGCAAATGCAATTGATCATGGAATAATTTGCCCTGTTTTGAACGGTTCAGAGGCAGCTATGTCTAGTAGTGAGATTGAAATTATTGCACCTGAAAATTTACAACAATTAATTAATCATTTTAAGGGTATTCAGTTTTGCACAAGGCCAGTTTTTAGTAATGATATTTTTATAAATAATTCAAATTATGGAGATTTATACGATGTAAGAGGACAATTTGCAACAAAAAGAGCGCTAGAGGTGGCGGCATGTGGTGGGCATAATATGCTGATGTATGGTCCGCCTGGTACTGGAAAATCTATGCTTGCATTAAGAATTTTATCTATATTGCCACCAATGAATCCACAAGAAATTTTACAAACTAGTATAATTCGTTCAATTTCAGGGGAGTTGAAAAATAATACCTTTTCATCAAATAGACCATACAGAGACCCACATCATTCCTCTTCTATGCCGGCTATGATAGGTGGTGGAAAGGGCGCCAATCCTGGGGAGATATCTCTTGCTCATAATGGGGTTTTATTTTTAGATGAACTTCCAGAGTTTCCAAGATTAATCTTAGATAGTTTAAGGCAACCAATTGAAAATGGTTATATAAATGTTTCTCGTGTAAATAAACATGTAACTTATCCTGCAAAATTTCAACTGATTGCAGCCATGAATCCATGTAAATGTGGATATTTTGGTAATACTGGAAAAGAATGTAAAAAAATTCCATTTTGTGCACAAGACTATCAAGCAAAAATATCAGGCCCAATAATTGACAGAATTGATATTCATGTTCAGGTGTCAAATTTTATACCATCTTTACAGGACGATGGAACCGATAGAGGCGAAAGAAGTGATGTCGTTGCAAAAAGAGTATTGAGGGTGCGTCAAATCCAAGCAGAAAGATATAAAGATGAAGAGTTTTCTATAAATAATGATTTAATTGGGGAAAGTATTTCAAAATATTGCATATTGTCAGAAAAAGCACAAGAGATTATGAAAAACGCTATTGATAAAATGGATTTATCCATGAGATCTCATAATAAAATTTTAAAAGTCGCAAGAACAATTGCAGATATGAGTGGCATTGAGGTAATAGGGGAAAGAGAGTTATTTGAATCTTTAGCTTATCGTGCCAAATTAATTAAAATGAACACTAAATGATTTTTTCATGATAAGAATTAATTTAATAAATCCATCTAAGTTACTTTATCAACATTTAATGGTGGAATTCAAAGAAACAGAACATATATCTATGTTTTTGCAAAAAAGTTTGAATAAAGAAAGTGGGCATAATCTAGATGAAATACTAAAATATTTTACTTTACATAAAGGGTGTATAAAATTTGTTTATAACAAAGGGCTTTATTTGGCAAAAAGATTTAAAAATATAAAAATAGAATTACATAAAAGAAATTTTTTAATACAGAATAAGCAATTTAAATTAGATCTATTCTCTTATGAATATAAAAATGATTGGATATTATCTTCCAATTATATTAAAATCATTATGATGCGAATTAATGAAAAATTAACGTTAAAGGAAAGTTGGTAAAAAGCAAATTATTGTGTTTAAAGTGGTAATTTTACAAAAAATAAAAGATATAATCTCAAAAGAAAAAGAAATTTTTATTATTATATTGCCAATATTTACAATGTTTGGGATTATTTTATTTTTCAGATATAATATAGATTTAAACTATAAAGCATTAATTTTAATGCTTACTGTATGCGTTACATCTCTTTCATTTCAAAATATTTACATCAAAGGGACATCAACTATATTTATATTTATAATAATTGGATTGATTGCAAGTAAATACAGAATTTCAAATATAAATCATAACGTTATTAAGAGTAAAGCGACAAATGTAAATGTTAATGCAGAGGTTTTACAAATTTTTTCTGGTAATGAATTTGATAAAGTAATACTTCAAAATATCAAAATATCAAATTTTAATAATGCAAAATTGCCACAAAAAATACAATTTAAAATACCACAAAGTTTGCAAAATAATAGAATAAAACCTTCAGATGAAATTGCATTTGTTGCTGATATTTTTCCACTTCCAAAACCAGTATATCCAGATGCTTATAATTTTAGTGAAATTGTAAGATTTCAAAATATTGGCGGACTTGGAAAGGTGCGAAGTGATATAATCGTTGTTCAAAAAGCAAAGGAAAGTGTATATGATAGCTTGGTAGAAAAAATTAGAATTTATATAAATAATAAATTTCAATACACAATGACATCAAACGATGCATCCGGTGTTGCAATGGCATTATTTACTGGAAATAAGGGGCATATAAGTCAAAATTTATTAGACAATGTAAAAAAATCTGGTCTTTCTCATCTACTTGCAATATCTGGAATTCATATATCAATTATTGCAATTACAAGTTTTATTATAATAAGAAAATTATTAAGCTTCTCTGAAATTTTAACCCTGAAATATAATATTAAAAAAATATCTGCAATTGTGGCAATTTTAATAAGTTTTATACATTTGCAAGTAAGTGGAGTTCCAATTTCAGCTTTACGTAGTTTTATTATGTTTGCCCTTGGTTTGATTGCGGTTTTATTTAACAGAGAGGCGAACGCATTACGAGTAATATCATTTACTTTTTTTGTTATCATTTTACAAAAACCAGAAGGTATTTTCAACCCATCTTTGCAAATGTCTTTCATGGCAGTACTTGGTTTAATTGGCGGAATGTCTCCAATGTCTCGTGTGATTGACAAAAAATTTGGTGATGGTGGAAAATTTATAAAAATTGTATTATATTTTTTTGCAATCCTTATATCTTCAAAAATAGCAACCTTTGCAACTATTCCATATAGCATTTACCACTTTAATCAATATTCAAATATTGGCTTACTTTCAAATATTATTGCAGTTCCATTGATTGAATTACTTGTAATACCACTTGGTGCAATTTCGCTTTTTATATCAACTTTTCATCTACAATTAGAATATTTTTCTATAAAAATTATGGAATTTTGTATTAATATATTTATTTATATTTCAGATTTTTCAGCAAATGTAAAATGGTCTTATTCTGTTGTATCTGAAATGCCAATGCGGGCATTATTTTTTTATACAATTGGTTTAATTTTGTTATTTATAATGCAAACTAGATTAAAATTTATATCTATTTTAATAATTCTATATGCAGTATATTTACATGTAAGATATCCGAAGCAAATTGCAATAATTGGCAGAAGTGAATCAGATTTTGTATTTAAAGTTAACAATATTTATTATTCTGAGAGTGAATTTTCTAATGATTTTATCAAAAACATTTGGTCAGGTAGAGTTGGTCAAAAAAATATTGACATCGCAAGTAAAGAGATAGTCGATAAAAATATTAGTTATATTAAGGATTTTAAAAAATATCATGATGGAAATATTGTTATATACTTTATAAATAAAACTATAAATACCGATAAATATTTTCAATTAATGTGTAGCGATGCAAAAAATTATCATAATAATAGAGTTTTTATAATTGATAGAGCAGGGGGGTATTATACAGATTACAAATGTAAAAATGATAATAACTTCACAATAGTAAAAAATTGGCAACTTGCAACAAAAGGTGCATGGGTTATAAGGGATATTGATAAAAATAAATTTTTTAAATCATTATAAACTTAATATTACAAAACTGAAAGTATTGATTCTATTGTCAAGCAAACTCAGCTTCAGCTATGAAGCAATTTATAAAGTAAATCTAGCTTATTTAGAAGGGTTTAGTGATAATTTAACTGGAGATATAATTTAAAAATATATATAAATAATTCCAACTTATCTTATTATTAAATACGCCTAATTATATTGTATTAGTTTTGATGAATTATATTCCTAGTCCAGTGCTGTTGTTAAATTTTCAGAAGATTTAAGCGGTATAATTTTTATAAACTTGCCTTTTGCTGATGAAATTATTATATCTGATATTTGATGCTTCCTTGATAATATATAATATAAAAAATAATCTAGGCAATAACAAATTCTTATTTTAATTTATGAGTAATATAAACATTTTCTTACAAAAAGATAAAGAATGGCAGTATGTAATAGCAAAAACCCCTCAATTAATGAGCGAATTTAATAGCAAAAAAGCTATAGCAAATCATGCAGGTATAGTTTAACTATTACAAAAGAAGGGATTGACGTTATTTTAGATTATTTTCAATCTACATGCCTCAATCTTTAAAGTTCATATTAGTATTTTTATATTCATTTTATGCAAAAGCTAACACAAGAAGGGCTTAATTTAATCAAATCCCACGAAGGTTTAAGTCTTACTGCCTATATTTGTCCTGCAGGATGCTGGACAATTGGATATGGTTGTAGAATTCGTGATAATAATGGAAAATTCGTTGATAAATCCTTAACATTTGAAAAATTACCAATCCAAAAAATAACTGAAATTGAGGCAGAAAAAATGCTTAAAATTCGTATTTTTGAATTTCAAATTCAAATAAAAAAACACTTTAAGAATATTGATAAACTTAATCATAATCAATACTCTGCTTTCATTTCACTGGTTTTTAATACTGGAATTGGAGCAATTGGAACCTCACTTCGTAATTTAATTGAAAATGATCCAAATAATATAGTTAAAATTCAAGAAATTTGGCTTAAATATAATAAATCTGGTGGCAAGGTTTTAAATGGACTTACAAAAAGACGAGAGGCTGAAATTCAGATTTACAAAAGTTAAAATTTAACAATATTTATTAAATTTATGAACTCAATAATATCATTATTACTAGAAAAAGGAATTGACATTGGCACAAGTTTAATTCCTGGAGGGAGCTTAGCAAAAGATTATTTAAAATCTATAGCTAAAAATTTACTTGGGAATGAAAATGCTAATGAAAAAGAGGTTTTGCAGGCAATTCAAACTGCAAATCCACAAGAGTTAGAAAAAATTATACTATTAACTCAACAATTAAAAACTCAAAATGAAATTGAAATTGAAAAAACAAATCAATCAAAAGAAGCAACAAATCAAGGTGAAATTTCATTGAAAAGTAAAATAATAAATACTTTTGGAGACATTTTAGATAAACATTTTTTTAGTTTTGTAATTTACATGATTATTTTATTTATTTTTTGTTTTATTGGAATATATTTTTGTGAAACTAAAATGACAGTTGCTGAAAATATTGATAATTATGTCTGGGTTGAACAATCTATAATTGGTCTTTTAATTTTAGTTTTATTTGCCCCAATTTCAATCTTATATCCACCAATTGGCAAAGTTATGAATGCTTTAAGTGATGCAATTTCACATATTATAACAATACCTAATAGGGTTTTAAAGTAAATGTTTTTAGATTGTTAATTAAAACGCTTGTTAGATATAAACTAAAAAACTTGGTGGAGGCGAAGGGACTCGAACCCCCGACCCTCTGCGTGCAAGGCAAATGCTCTAGCCAACTGAGCTACGCCCCCAAGTTATATACCATAATAAATATCTAAAAATAATATGCAAGTTTTTTTCATATAATATATTATATATTATTCAAAATCAATTACTAATTGTTTAAAATGGTAATTATATATATGTTTAAGATTTTTATTGATTTTATTTTTTATGACTAATAAATTAATTACAAAATTAGATTTTTTAAATATGAAAGATATAAAAATGTTATCCGAAAGTTGTGTAATTGTTGATAAAAATTTTCTGGGGCAATTACCATTTGGTACTTTAAATATTCAATTTAATAATCCATTTGTTAATTTAGCGAATGAGCACTCTATCCGTGCAGCATGCAAAGTAAAAGCAACAACAATTAGTCCATTTCAAGGGCAGATTCAAGCTAATGTAGATTTAAGGGATGAGGACAATATATTATATCAGTACACATTATTTCCACCAAAATTTTTAATTCAAAATATAACAAATGATAAAAATTCCTGTAAAGCAAGAACAAATATGTCAAAATTAATTACACACAATGATTTATTTGATGAAATTGGTGCAATAGGAGTTAATTATGATTTTTATATTGATTGCCAGACAAATGAAAATATTGCAAACAATTTAAAAAATAAGATATTAAATGCGAAAATATCAGATAAATGTAGTGCTTTTGCTATTACATTAAAATTTAAAATGGACGATCAATCAAATCTTAATTTAACAATTAATGAGGATGTTAAGTTAGCAAATGTAGATAATAATGTTACTCTTTTTAATGCAAATATACATACATTAATCGATATTAATAAAAGCATAGACTTAATTAATGATGTTTTTAATAAAGAAAGTTCATTTTATATAAACTTTATTAGTGAAAAAATTAATACATTATTAGCATTATAGCGATGTCAACAACTAGCAATAATAATTACAATGGCACTGCGAATAATCCACCACCAACACCCATACAGAAGAATGTTGATAAAAATAAAATTCGTATCAATACCGAATTAACTACTATAAAAATATGTCTCATGCGTTTTTGTTGTTTATTCTTTTGTATTGGTATTTTCTCATTATTTTTTCTTGATAAACAATATTTTATTAGTATATTAAAAATGTTAATTGGTGGCATCATTGGCTGGTTTTTGAATGAATTAAAATCTAAATATTAATATTGTCCTTAATTACAACCATACCAATCTCACTCGCCCTTATCTTCTCAATTTTATCTTCCTGTAATTTGATTAATTGTTTATTGATTTCAATAGTTTTTCGCTCATTTTCAATTTGCTCTACTTTATAATAAAGTGATTAGATATTGTTATATTTTAACAGTTTCGTTTTTCTTTTTGTCTTCATTTCAGTTTGTTTTAGTTATTTTCATGTTTATAATAACTATATCAAATTTATCATCAACTAGATTTTCTAGGATATTTTATTGTACAACTTAACTTGTACATAACTGTGTAGAATTATATTCATTTTACCCAAGCGTGCATTCTTTTTATTTCATTATTATGTAATGTCTTTTTTTGAGTTTCTTTTTTACCTTCTTTGCTATCAGTAATTATGCTCTCTTTACATAACTAAAGGATTCTGCCAAAAATCCACCAGTTCCAAAAGAATCATAAATTGATTCTTTGAATTTGGGATTTACAAGATTTACTATTGCCTTTATTATATATCTTGGCGTAAAATGCTCGCCTAAATAATTACTTGTTACAGTTGCTTGTTATAAAATACTCAAAAGTACCACCTATAACATTCATGTGTGTGGTCTTAAATTTCAATCCATCAAGCCTTAGGATTATATCTTTTAAAGTTTCAGGTTTTTTAATCTGTAATTCTGTAAAAACAGTTACGCCATATCTCAATATAAGATATGGAAATTAAAGAGAAAAATATAATACCCATTCCTATCTGACGAAAAATGTAATTATTAAAGTAAATCTCATAGTAATTTAGTGAAAAAAAATGCAGTACCCTGCCGAAAAGAAATATAGAGCCAAGGGCATGAATGATGGTTTTTGATTTCATAAAATATTCAAGTGCTACTAATGCAATCAAGAATATTGTTTTATATTCTGTAAAATTTGTATGAGATCTAGCCCCTCTTTCAAGTTTTGTTCCAGCTATATATCTAATTGGTTCACTCTGCTGCATTCTATTTTGTATAATACTAACAGAAATAGGTATTAAAAACAAAATGGATAAAGCTATGTAAATATAGTAGATACCCTTTTATTCAAAAGCCGATATAATATACTTTTTATGATAAATCATTAAAATGTAAAGTTTTATTAAAAAGCAAGTTTATTCAAATTTTTAATAACTAAAGTCAAGGGATATTTTGTATTTTTTAGAATAACATTAAAAAGATTCTAATTTTCAAAGACATATTATTGATAAAAATTCAATTAGCACAATGAAGTACTGAAGAATCAGGGAATTATGATTTTTCAAATAAGTTAAAGTTCAATATTTAATCCTATAACTTAGGCTTAATAACTGCAAAAATTATAGAAATTTTAAAATAATAAAAGAGAACGTAATCTAATAATAAAATGTAATATAATAACTTAAGCCTTGGGATTGTGAATAGGGGATATTTTGAAAATATAATTTTTGAAAGATATGTTTTAAAAAACAGGCATGGCAGATATAAAAAATAAGGAAGTTTGGTTAGTTAATATTGGGGTATTTAAAATAAAATAATCGTCATTTCAGTGATACTTTGAATGGTATGAATTTTATATTATTAGGGTTAGGAAGTCATTAAAGCCATAAACACTAATTTCCTTTAATAAGGGTTATAGAGTTGTAAGACCAAAGATTATAAGACTTTTGTAATATAAGGCAGCGCAAATTACAGTAAGGGACACTTATAATATGAATAATATGTGGCTTTATTCACTTAAATCATAAAATGCAGTACGAGATTTATCAAAGAATAAACGAATGCTACCGGTGGGGCCATTTCTGTGTTTTGCTATCATAATTTCGGCAATATTTTTCACTCCACCATGTAGCTTAATTTCCCCTGTATGATGGTCGGTAATATAAGTTCCATCACTATTTTTTATTGGTTTTCCATACATTTTATCAACCCAAAGACTATACTCTTTTGTGTCTTTTGCTTGAGAGTCACTTGGGTCAGATGGTGTCTTTGGTTTTGACTTTTCTAAATAATACTCCTCTCTGTATATAAACATTACAATATCTGCATCTTGCTCTATGGAGCCTGATTCACGCAAATCTGCAAGCTGTGGATGTTTATCATCCCTTGATTCAACTTGACGAGAAAGTTGCGATAATGCAATAACTGGAATATTTAATTCTTTGGCAATAGCCTTTAATGTTTGACTGATTTCAGAAATTTCAAGCACTCTGTTGTTGGAATTAATTGACTCTGTTCCTCGCATTAATTGTAAATAATCTACAAATATTGCAGAAATATTATGCATTTGTTTTAACATTCTTGCTTTTGTGCGAAGTAAAGATGTAGATAATGCTGGAGTATCATCAATAAATAATGGCACATGCTGAAGAAATGCAACTGTATCTTGTAATTTTGCAAAATCATTTTCTGTTATTTTATGCCCCGCACTTTCATTACTATATTCCGTAGATTCATATTTTGAATATCTCCCAGTTCTGATTGCAATTGAACTTACACCTGATATCATTGACAAAACACGAGTTGCAATTTGATCTGATGACATTTCTAATGAGAAAAATACAACTCCGCCATTACCAGTGCTTTGTTGATGAACTGCAATGTTATATGCAATATTTACCGCAAGTGCTGTTTTTCCCATGGATGGACGGGCGGCTAAAATTAATAAATCTGAATTATTTAAACCACTTATTATATCATCTAATTCTGTATATCCTGTTGGAATACCACTTAATACATTTCCATGTCTTGCCTTATCGGTTATTGCAACAATATTTCGTAGAAATCCACCTATTAATTTTGGATTTATAGATGAACCAAGGCTTTCTTGTCTTAAATCAAATATCTTTTTTTCAACATCATTTGCAATGGAATCTGCAGTTTGGTTTTTTGTACCATCTTTAATTGTTGATGCAAGATTTATAAGATTTCTTTTAATATAAAGTTCATGTACAATAAGGCATCTATCCTTTAAAGGAATTATATTTGTAGCACGAATTAATAATTGATTAAGGTAACTTTTGCCCCCAGATTCTTGAAAATTTTCATAATTCTCTAATTTATACGTGACATTAACTATATCCGCAACTCCGCCTTTATTAATTAATTCTATTATTGTGGTGTAAAGTTTTTGATGCAAGTCGTGATAAAAATATTGAGATTTTATAAAATTTGCAGTTATATCAAGATTTTGATTTCTTAGTAATAAAGATGCAATTATATCTTGCTCTGCCTCAATGTTGAAAAATTCATTTTGATTTTCAGCTATTACAATCATATTTATAGTATTAAATTTAGTGCTATTTTTATGCCAAAATATATCATTAATAATCCCAATAACACATTTATTTTACTTGAATATTTATTAATAAATTTACTGGAAAATGCAACAAAGTGTGCAACAAATAAAAACCAAGAAAATTCAATAATATTAAAAATAAATCCATGTAATATTATATATTTTATGTTATTACTATATTCTAAAATCAATTTTGCAAAAATTATACTGTAAAATATTCCAACACCAAAATTTAAAATAGTTCCAATAAAGCCATATTTCATGAATGAAATTGATGTTTCATATCTTATTATTCCATCATCTTTTTTGTTGATTTCGTTTATTTTATTTTTATTTTTAATAATTTTAATACCTATATAAAATATAAATATACATGCTAAAATATTTAGCAAAACTTCCACCCATTTGTAACTTGAAAGTAGAAATCCAAGTCCAAGACCACAAATTAAAAGCCAAACTGAAACACCAAGCCCTACGCCAATTGCAGTTATAATTCCAGCTTTTTTACCACTTTCAATGGTATTTGCAACCACCATTAAAAAATTAGGCCCAGGACTGATAACGCCAATAATACATAATAAAAGTGTTTCAAATAACAACATTGTATTCATAATATTGCAAATATTGAAATTACTATAGATGCAACAAAAGAAATTACTAATATTAGATATGCTGTTATAGTAACGAATTTTAAATCAAATCCAATACCAAAAGACCAAATCAAATAACGAATTCCATTTAGGGAATGGTATATAAAGCTAAATAACAATCCAAAAAGTACCAATCCAGATATAGTTTTTAATGTATAACAAGAGTGAAGTGAATCTAAAAAGCAATTATACATAGCAATAACGCCATCGTATGATACGGTTGTATTTGAAACCCCAACTGAAAATACAACAGCAAATATAAGGGTTGATATAAATAATGCAACACCAGTAAATCTATGAAGTATAGATAAAACAGAAGTAATTTGCCATTTATAAATGGATAAATGTGGAGAGGTTGGTCTTTTTTTCATATTTTTCATTATAGTCCTTGAATATTAGAAAAGAATTGATTTTATAGTCAATTAAACTTTTAAAAAAATATGGAATTTTTTTTACAAAATACAAATATTCAAGATTCTATAAAGAATAACCTTACTCAATTACACAAACAATCTTTAATTTTGCTTGACGAACTTGAAAAAGCATCTTGTGATATTGAAATTAAGCATAATATAAAACCAAAATTACTTGGCAAAGATGGTGTAATTACTCAAATGATGAGTTTTATAAAAACGATTGACATTGAAATTAAAAAGCAATATGCGCAGACTTTAAATGAATTAAAAAACGACATTGAAGCAAGGGTGAATGCTAAAAATGATGAAATAATAATGAAAAAATTGCATGAAAAATTAAAAACTGAAGGCATAGATGAAACTACCCCTTGTGGTAATATTAAAACTGGATCTTTGCATGTTATTACGAAGACATCACTTGAAATTATTAAAATACTAAATAAATTTGGTTTTGAGTTATTTGATGGACCTGAGATTGACTCTTGCGAAAATAATTTTACTAAATTAAATATTTCAGAAAACCACCCTGCTCGTCAAATGCATGACACTTTTTATATTAAAAACAAACAAAACGAACAAAATCCAAACTACATATTAAGAACTCATACATCTAATATACAAATTCACACCTTACAGAGTAATAAACCCCCAATTCGCGGCATGTCTTTTGGTAAAACTTTTAGATTTGATAGCGATTCCACTCACAGTCCAATGTTTCATCAAATGGAATGTTTCTGTGTTGATGAAAATATAACTATGGCAAATTTAAATTTTATTATTAATGCTATGCTTTCTGAATTTTTTGAAACTAAGATAAATGTTCGTTTTAGATCAAGCTTTTTTCCATTTACAAATCCCTCTGCTGAAGTTGATATATCTTATATCAAGCAAGAAAATAAAATAAAAATTGCAAAATCTGATAATTTTTTAGAAATTGGGGGATGTGGAATGATACATGATGAGGTGTTAAAAAATTGTGGGATAGATTCACAAAAATATCAAGGTTTTGCTTTTGGATTTGGAGTAGATAGAATGGCAATGTTGAAATATGGTTTACCTGATATACGAAAATTTTACTCCCCAACTAATTTATGGATTTCCCAAAATAATTTTAACCATTTCAATATATGATACAAATACGTGTAAAAGAAGACAGCAATGACATGAGGCTTGATAGATTTTTAAAGGAAAATCTTAATTTAACGCATGGTTTGATATGTAAATATCTACGTAGTGGACTTATAAAATTAAATAATAAAAAATCTGATTTTAATGTAAAAATCAATCAAAATGACGTTATATCCGTTGTGGATTTTGTTATGAAAAACTTTAAACATTTAACTGCAAATAAAGAAAAACCAACAGACAAAATGATAAAAATGATTTCCAATGCCATAGAGTATGAGGATAAAGATATTTTAGTTTTAAATAAACCTTACGGAATCTCTGTTCAGGGTGGTGATGGAATTAATTTTGCAATAATTGATATTTTAACATATATTAATTCTAGTTATAAAATGGTTCATAGATTAGACAAAGACACTACCGGAGTTATGCTTTTTGCGAAAAATAGACAAACTTCTATTATCTTATCTTCTGATTTTAAAAATAGATTTATTAAAAAAACATATATTGCAATTTTACAAGGTGAAGTAAGGGAAAAATGTGGTATAATTAAAACAAGAATTAAAAAAGTTGAAGTAAGAGATAATGAATCTTTTGCGCGAAATTGTGAAGATGGAGATATTGCAATTTCTGAATTTGAAACTCTTGGTGTAAGTGATGATAAAAAATACTCTTTGGTAAAATTTATCCCAGTTACCGGAAGAATTCACCAAATAAGACTTCACGCTCTGCATTTGGGATGTCCTGTTTTAGGGGATATAAAATATAACTCAAGATATCAAAAAAATGATAAATTACATTTAGTATCAATTGATATAAAATTACCAGAAGATAGAAATTTTCATATAAAAAAAATTCCCGAACATATTAAAGATTTTATGGACAAGTTTTTTTCTAAAATAAATATTTAGCCATTATTTTATCAACTGATTTAATTTATATTATCTTAATTACAATTATAAATTATTTTATACTTTTTTTAAAAAATACTTGCATCTTGATTTTTTACATACGCTTAAATTGGAAGCCTCTACTTGCGTCAGCTTTTGAAAGGATAGTGGGATGTTTGTATTTTCAAGGCGTCTCTGTCAAGCAAGATTGCTTGTTATATGCCTTATATTTTTTTCTGCCGCTAAGTCTTCGGTTATGCAACGCAAGGTGGGGTGTCTATAGTGTACTTTAAAAGAATTAAATCTTGGTCGTTTAGACCTTAAAATCTTTAAAAAAAATTTATATTTTAAAAGTATAATACTAAACTAGCCTCCAAATGTTATTTTATCTCTCAATAGTTCCTCACGTGCTCTTATTTTAATTCTCAGATATTCCATCGGTCTATCACCTTTAATTTTGTTACAACTTCCGCATAAAAGCTGATAATTTTCATAATAATCCCCTCCCCCTTTGGCT
>Ga0214919_10001713_pt1 | contig 35439 bp, 33 predicted proteins | sample LL1503_MetaG_FD_177994 | JGI IMG/M metagenome (GOLD analysis project Ga0214919, IMG submission 177994) | Freshwater microbial communities from Lake Lanier, Atlanta, Georgia, United States - LL-1503 | ecosystem: Environmental > Aquatic > Freshwater > Lake | place: USA: Georgia | collected...
TGCTACTTGGGCAAATGCATACAATACAACTCAATCTTCAAGCGCAGGTTTGTTGACTAAAGCGTATGATACTAATGCTGCAACTTACACAGGTTTAGATTACAGACCAGCTACAGGTTCTGCTTTATTATCTGGTGCTAGCTTTTCTACTTTAGCTTCTTTAGTTACTATTGCTGCTCCAGCGGTATCAAATGTGGCTTACGATAGAGGCGCAACTGCAGTGGCATTAACGGCTACTACAACGGATAGTTCTGCTACATTAAAATGGTACACTGTGGCAACAGAAGGAACTGCAGTTACTACAGCTCCAACTCCTGTTACTTCAGTAATAGGTACAACTACTTACTATGTTTCTCAAACTATAGGTGGAGTTGAAAGCGCAAGAGCTTCTATTGTGGTTACCGTAAACGCTATTCCATTACCAGCTCCAGTAATTGCTAACAAAACATTTTGTAAAGGTGATGTTTCAACATTTGATTCAGCGTATGCTGCTTTCGGAACTACTTTGAAATATTTCACTACTGCAACGGGTGCAACTGCTATGACTGGTGCTGCTTTAACGCCATCTACTGCTACTGCAGGAACCAAAACATATTGGGTTTTACAAACTGATGGATCAACAAACTCTCTAAGAAGCACATTTACAGTTACAAACCTTGCTTTGCCAGCTACACCAACTGCTTTAAAACTGTATAATAAGAATGTGAATTATGCAACTCCAGATACTGCCATTACAGCGGTAGGATTATATGTAGGAGCTGAAGTAAGCCTAGAATTAACAGCTACGGCTGGTACTGACGCCAATACTTATGAATGGACACTTCCAGAAGGAGTTACTACAAACGGTGGTACTACTACAGGTACTTTCCAGACTTCATTAAACAAAATCAATGTTCAGTTTAGCGCTTCTACTGCAACTACATCTTTAGTGGTATCCGTTAAAGCTGTAAATATTAATGGTTGTAAATCACTTGCTAAAACCCTTTCTTTAACAAGAGCTTCTTCTGTTGCTCCTGCTAATTTAAAAATGAATAACGGTTTAAATACTACTGCTATTACTACTTTTGCTAAATACATGGGTACAAATACCGTTTTAAGATTAACTGCCGCAGCATCTGCTACTGCTACTTCTTATGTTTGGGATTTACCAACAAGTGTAACTAGAGTAACTGGTCTTAATGATTTAACACCTATTTCTAGCTTAGAAACTACTGGGACTGAAATTTTTGTTACTCTTTTAGGAGTGACTAGCGGGAATACTTTTAATTATTCAACTACTGCTGCTGTTCCTGTATCAACAAATGTATTGAGAATAGGGGTTTATGGTAAAAATGGCACGGGTCTTTCTTCAAAAGCTAATACAGCTCTTGCAAATCCTGCAACTACTTCTACAGCAACATTACTTACTCTTACCGCTGTTAAGCCTGCTGCACCGTCATCTTTAAAAATGTATGACCTTGCGGTTAGCGCAACTGCTGCTGTAACAGCTATTACTAACTACGTTAATACTGAAAAAGTGTTAAAATTAGAAGCAAAAGCATCTGCTTTAGCAAGTTCTTACACTTGGTATTTATCAGAAGGAGTTAACGTAACTAATAACTCTGCTGAGGCAGTTTTTGGATCGCCAAACACCTACACTAGTACTTCAAATGCGATTACCGTTAATTTCTGGAATGTTCCTCATGAAGGTGCTTTTAGTTTAGTTTTAGGAGTGAAAGCGGTAAATGGTGTTGGTGAATCTGTATCAACTAATGCAGCACCTAATGCTTCAAGAACGGACAAATTGTTAACACTTACTGCTGTTCTTCCAACTGTTCCTGGAGCGGTTACTGGTTCACTTAAAATTTGTGCTACAACTGCCTCTAGTGTTACCTATACGATTGCTGCTCTAGCTGCTAACGCACGTGATTATTTTATAGAAGCTCCTCAAGGATGTACGATCACTTGGTCGTCGGGAGGATATACTTATACTAGTTGTTGTGAATATGGTCATTTAGGGATTATTGAAGCTGTTGCTAGCGCAAGCTTTACAATTAACTATCCTGCTGGATTCGTAGTTACAACAGCAAATCCGAAAACGATTACTATTAGGTCTGAAAGCTACGTGGGACAAAGTGCAACTTCTAAAGTTTTGACATTGACAAATGTTGGTGCAGTTTGTACTCCAGCTCCTGGAAGAATCGCACAGGAAGCAGCAACTGCTACTGAAGCATTCAATGTAGTGGCGTATCCAAACCCATCTTCATCTGAGTTCACTATTGCAACTTCTGCTAAAGGAGATATCAATGCAAAAGTGTATGATATGCAAGGTCGTTTGGTTGAAAGTACTACTTCAACTCAAGTGGGTTCAAGTTTAGCTCCAGGTATTTACAATGTTATTGTAAGCCAAGGTGCTAACACTACATCAGTTCGTGTGATTAAAAAATAATCGTATCCTAGATACTCTTATTAAATAGAGAAAGGCTGTCCGAAAGGACGGCCTTTTTTTATGGGGTAAACTCATAAATTGGATGACCGCAGATTCGCAGATTGTATCAAAACTATTTTGATACAATCTGCGGATTTGTGGTTTATTTTTGTTTCGCCTATAGTTTATAACAAAAATGCTTGTAAAACATTTCAAAATAAAAGGCTATTTGTCACTCCGTAGGATTCTCAACGCACGAGAGTAGGGACGCTTAGGTGCTTACTGCATAAACTTGACAAACGGGGTCATTAAATGGTATTTAAATATAATTATGTCTGGTATTAATTCACAATTCAGGTTTAAATTTATATTTTAGCTTTCTTATTATATTCGCTCTATGCAACCGATTTCCGAAGCCGCTACCTACACCTTACGATTTATCAATCAAACGCACCGCTCTGTTTTTCTTACCGGAAAAGCAGGAACAGGAAAAACCACGCTTTTGCGGGAAATTATTCAAACCACGCACAAGAATACGGTGGTTGTGGCGCCCACAGGAATCGCAGCCTTAAATGCGGGTGGCGTTACCATCCACTCCATGTTTCAGTTGCCCTTCGGCGGTTTTATTCCCGATAATTCCTCACCCCATTTTTCGGAGAACACCAAATTTGAAACCAAAGCCACCTTGCGCAGGCACTTCAAAATGGGTGGTCTGAAGAAATCGGTTATCCGTAACATGGAATTGCTCATCATTGACGAAGTCAGTATGCTTCGTGCCGATTTGTTAGACGCCATGGATTTTATGATGCAAACCGTTCGCAAAAAAAGCAGCCCTTTTGGCGGTGTTCAGGTTTTGTTTATTGGCGACTTGTTGCAATTGCCCCCCGTAATTCGGGATGAGGAGTGGCGCACTTTAAAAACGCATTACAAAGGAAAGTTCTTTTTCCATTCGCATGTGGTGCAGCAAAATCCGCCTTTGTATATCGAATTGTCCAAGATTTTTCGTCAAACCGACGACACTTTTATTTCGATTTTGAACAATCTTCGGAACAACCAAATTTCTTCGGCAGACATTCAAACGCTAAATCAATATGTACAACCTGATTTTGATTTAAAAGCCAATAAAGGCTATATTACTTTGACCACGCACAATGCCAAAGCCGATGCCACGAATGCGCAAGCTTTGGAAGATTTGAATGGAAAATTAGTTACCTATAAACCGGAAATTGTTGGCGATTTTCCGGACAAAATATATCCTGTCGAAGAACATTTAAAGCTGAAAGTGGGCGCACAAGTGATGTTTGTGAAAAACGATCCGTCCTTTGACAAGAACTACTTCAACGGAAAAATGGGTGTTATCAAATCGCTTTCGAGCCAAGAAATTCTCGTTCATTTTCCCGAGGAAAACAAAACCATCGAAGTTGAAAAATACGAATGGCAAAACATTCGCTATAAAGTGGATGAAAACACGAAAGAAATCGAGGAAGAAGTGTTGGGGACTTTCGTTCATTATCCCATAAAACTGGCTTGGGCAATCACGGTTCATAAAAGCCAAGGACTCACTTTTGACAAAGCGGCGCTCGATGTTTCGCAAGTTTTCCTTCCCGGACAAGCTTATGTCGCTTTATCGCGTTTGCGCTCGTTAAACGGCTTGATTTTGCTTTCTCCGCTACAGATGAACGGCATTTCTAACGATCAGGATGTGATGGATTATTCGCTTAATAAAGCAACCGAAGAATTTTTGGAGAATTCGTTGCAAATAGAAACCAGAAACTTTATTTATAATTTTCTGCATACTAGTTTCGATTGGAGTGATTTGGCACAGGAATGGCGCAATCATAAATTTAGCTACGACGATAAAGGCGAAAGTTCAGCCAAATCAAAACACTCCGTTTGGGCACGAAAACAATCCGAAGCCATCGAATCACTTTTGGAACCCTCCAAAAAATTTATTTTACAACTCCATAATATATTCAGTCAAAACGCCGTTGATTTAAATCATGTTTCAGATAGAATTCAGGCGGCATACAATTATTTTATAGCCCCAATGGACAACTTAGTTTTCGAAATCCTTTGGAAAATCGAAGAAGTGAAACGCCTCAAAAAGGCGAAAGCTTTTTACGACGAATTAGTGGTACTGGAAGAGTTACAAATCAAAGCGGTTTTGCGATTAATGAAAGCCAAATTGTTAATTGAAACGGTGGTTAAAGGTGACACCATTTCCAAAGAAAAACTCACTTCGGAAGAAATAAAACACTATAAAATCAATAAGTTAAAAATCATTCAAGAAGAATTCAAGAATGTAAACGTAACTTTAATCGATGACGAAGCTGATTTGGAACGCTACAATTCTAAAAAGAAAGCCCCTAAAGAAACCAAGAAATCTACCGTTCAGGAAACCTACGAATTGTGGCTCGAAAAGAACACAATCCAAGAAATTGCGGCCATCAGAAAGTTTACGCCAGAAACTATTTTAGGACATTTGACTAAATTAATTATTACCCAAACCATTCGCATTGAGGATGTTTTGCCTGAAGATAAAATCCTAGAACTTACGGAAGCATTTAAAGGCTATAAAGAAGAATCCGTTTCGCCTTTAAAGGAAAAATATGGAGATAAATTCACTTGGGAAGAACTGAGAATGTTCAAGGCGAGTTTGAATCTATAATGCGGAAAAGAAACACTTTTTAGCACAATGTCTTTTATAGTTATTCAATCAGCAACTAAGTACCAGGATTTTGGATTTTTGTTTCTTTTTCGGTACATGTAGCCCTTTATAATTCGCCATGAGACTTACGGCGAACATCGGCGAACTTCCTTCCCTTGCCAGTTAAGAATGAAAAATGGTTATTTTAAATCCGAATAAATATAAGCTTCTAAAGCCTTTAACTCCTCGTCAGAAAAAGTCTTTGTTAATTCCAAATTAACTTTCATAACCTCATATTGCGATGGATCTACAAGGGGTTCAGCCTCTCCTTTAAGAAAGGAAATCATATCTCCATTTTTGTCTTTGTAGATTTTGGCAATTTCATAAACACTCGGACCAACTAGTTTTTCATTTGTTTTATGACAGGCTATACAAGCTCCTTTTCCTTCAAAAATTTCAGTTCCTAATGTAACTGGATCTTTAGTCTCGGCTTGGTTTTGGATTTTGCCAAAGGATTCTGAACTTTCCTTTTTACAGGATAAAAGACTGAAGGAAATGACCGCTAAATAAAGTAAGGTTCTCATGATTTATTTTTTCAAAAGTATGGCGGCTTCTTTGGCAAAATAAGTCGAAATTAAACTAGCACCCGCTCTTTTGATGCACATTAATTGTTCCATCATAATTTTGTCATGATCGAGCCATCCTCTTTCGGCTGCCGCTTTTATCATGGCATATTCGCCAGAAACCTGAAAAACTGTTACAGGAACATTCACAGCATTTTTAACTTCGCGAACGATATCGAGATAGGCAATTCCTGGTTTTACCATCACCATATCGGCTCCTTCTTCAACATCCATCAAGGCTTCTTTAATGGCTTCAATGCGATTAGCATAATCCATTTGATAGGTTTTTTTGTCTTTTGGCACTTCGACAGGCTCAGTATGAGGCATAGTATCTTTTGGCGCACTGTCTAAAGCATCGCGAAAAGGGCCGTAAAATGCCGAAGCATATTTGGCCGAATAGCTCATAATGCCTACATTTTGAAATCCTGCAGCATCCAACCCTTGACGCAAACGTAAAACACGACCATCCATCATATCACTTGGCGCAACAAAATCGGCGCCCGCTTGTGCGTGAGAAACGGCCATTTTAACTAAAGCTTCGTTGGTTGAATCATTTTCGACATCGCCATTAGTAATGATCCCGTCGTGACCATAAATAGAATACGGATCAAGCGCCACATCGGGCATGACAATCATTTCTGGACAAGCCGTTTTAATCGCCTTGATGGCGCGTTGCATCAATCCATTGGTATTCCAAGCTTCTTTTCCAGTGTTATCCTTTAAGGATTCGTCCACTTTTACATAAATGTTTACGGCGCGAATTCCTAAAGCAAACAATTCTTTGACTTCCTCCAAGGTTAAATCGATCGAACGACGAAAAATTCCTGGCATAGATGGAATTTCTATTTTTACGTTTTCTCCTTCTGTAATGAACATTGGAAACATAAAATCGGATGGACTTAATGTTGTTTCGCGAACTAATGAACGAATGCTTTCGTTCAAACGTAATCTTCTGCCTCTTTGTAATGGGAACATATATTTAGGTTTTTTTAGCTCCATAGGAGCGCAATATTTATAGCAACTAATATTCGATTTATTTTGAACCCCGAAGGGGTGACATATTTATTTTAATTCTTCAAAAACATATTCGTCTTTGTAATCTATTTCAAATGCTTTTAAAAATCCGATATATTCTTCTTTAAATGTTTTTGTTTGATGATGTTCTTCTTGATGTTGAATATAATTGATAACATTTGCCAAATGTGAATGACTGTATGTGAATGCTCCAAAGCCACTTTGCCATTCAAATTTACCAGTTATCCATCTTTTCTCATTGATGAATCGAGAAGAATTGGCTTTTATGTCTCTTACCAAATCTGACAATGCTTTGTTGGGTTTTATTCCGATTAAAATATGAATATGGTCAGGCATTCCGTTAATGGCAATTAATTTTTGGTCTTCGTTTGCAACAATCCCGGTTATATATTTATACAATTCGTCTTTCCATTTGTTGGAAATCAAATTTTGTCTTCCTTTGACCGCAAAAACAATTTGGACATATAATTGAGAATAGGTATTTGCCATTATAAATATATCGCACCGCTGGTGCTCTTTTAAAAATTATTGAATATTTGCTATAAATATTGCGCTCCTACGGAGCTTTTCTTAAACCAAAAATGTAACTATTCTAAAATCTCCAAGTACCATTTTATACTTCTATAAAAAATAATTAAAAAACCCAATCTATTGGATTCTCTAATACTTCTATTAATTTTTCTTCTTCGCTTCCTTTTTCTGGATGATGGTCATAAACCCACTGAACGTGAGGCGGCAAACTCATCAAGATACTTTCGATTCTGCCGTTAGTTTTTAAACCAAACAACGTGCCTTTGTCGTGAACCAAATTGAACTCGACATAACGACCGCGACGGATTTCTTGCCAAGTTCTATTCGCATCCGAATAGGGTAAATTTTTTCTTTTTTCGACAATAGGAACATACGCTTCCAGAAAACTGTTGCCGACTTCAGTCACAAAGTCAAACCAATTTTCCATTGACATTGCATCGGTTGCTTTGCAATAATCGAAAAACAATCCGCCAATTCCGCGGGCCTCATTGCGATGTGTATTCCAAAAATACCCATCACATTGTTTTTTAAATTTTGGATAAAAATCAGGGTTGTGTTTGTCGCAAGCAGTTTTGCAGGTTTGATGAAAATGTTTTGCGTCTTCCTCAAACAAATAATAAGGCGTTAAATCTTGACCACCGCCAAACCATTGCTGAATCACCGTTCCATTATTATCATACATTTCAAAATAGCGCCAATTCGCATGAACTGTTGGCACCATCGGGCTTTTTGGATGCAAAACCAAACTCAATCCACAGGCAAAAAAATCGGCTTCGCCTACGTTGAACAATTTTTGCATACTGTCCGGCAATATCCCATGCACCGCCGAAATATTGACGCCACCTTTTTCGAAAACAGCCCCATTCTCCATCACGCGCGTTCTTCCGCCACCGCCTTCAGGTCGTTCCCAAATATCCTCACGGAATTTGGTTGTGCCATCAGCATCTTCCAATCCTTTGCAGATTTGGTCTTGGAGGTTTTGTATGTATTGGTAAAATTTATTTTTCATTAGCCTCACCCCCAACCCCTCTCCAAAGGAGAGGGGAGCAGAGGACTTGTTAAATTATTAATTTTTTTCATTCCGTTCCTTTGGGAAGGTTAGGATTTTTATACTCCTTCACTGCATCTACAAATGCCTTGGCGTGATCCACGGGAATATTGGGTAAAATCCCATGACCTAGATTAGCGATATATTTGTCTGCCCCGAATTCGTCAATCATTTCATGTACCATTTTCTTAATGACAGGAATTGGCGAAAGCAATCTTGATGGGTCGAAATTTCCTTGTAAAGTGATGTTTCCACCAGACAAATAACGGGCATTTCGAGCCGAACAAGTCCAATCTACTCCCAATGCCGAAGCCCTGCTTTTCCCCATTTCGCCAAGCGCGAACCAACACCCTTTTCCGAAAACAATTACTTGTGTTTCGTCTGCCAATGCTTCTATGATTTGGTTGATGTATTTCCAGGAGAATTCCTGATAATCAACAGGCGAAAGCATTCCTCCCCAAGAATCAAAAATCTGAATGGCATTACAACCTGCTTTTACTTTTTCTTTCAAATACAAAATGGTAGTGTCGGTAATTTTTTGCAATAAAGTGTGCGCAGCTACTGGGTTTGAAAAACAAAATCCTTTGGCCGTGTCAAAACTTTTCGAGCCTTTTCCTTCCACAGCATAACAAAAAATAGTCCAAGGCGAACCGGCAAAACCAATTAACGGCACTTCATCGTTCAGCATTTCTTTAGTCAATTTTATAGCATCAAACACATAGCCTAAAGTTTCGTTTACATCTGGAACATAAACCTGATTTACTTGTTCCATAGTGCGAATTGGATTTGGAATAATGGGACCCAAATTGTCTTTCAATTCAACGTGAATTCCCATTGCTCTTGGTACCACCAAAATGTCCGAAAACAAAATCGCGGCATCCGGAGCAATTCTTCGAATGGGTTGCACGGTGATTTCTGCGGCTAATTCCGGCGTTTCGCAACGGGTAAAAAAATCGTATTTATCACGCAAAGCGATAAACTCGGGCAAATATCTTCCAGCTTGACGCATCATCCAAACGGGCGGACGTTCAACGGATTCTCCTCGTAATGCTTTTAAAAACAGGTCGTTCTTTATCATTTTTTTGAGCTATTGGCTAGCAGCATTCAGCTATTAGCATTTTAATTAATTATTTTAATCCCGCTAAAGCTAACTGCTAAAAGCTAAAAATGTTTATTTATATTCTTCGATTACATCCTCAATCACGTTTTCAACCGAAGGTTGGTCTGCGATTATTATATTTCTTGTTGTTTTTTCCAATGCTTCGGCAGTTGTGCTCCCAATGCAAAAGCAAATTTCGTTTTTTATTTTGTTTTCCATCAAATAACTTTCAATGGCTGACGGACTAAAAAACAGAATTCCATCGATTGTTGTTTTTATTTTCTGTGGCGTCAAAGTGGTTTCATACACTTGAATTTCATTGAAATTGACTTTGGCCTCTTTCAAGGCATTTGGTAACGTTTCTTTTCGCAAATTGCCACTAAAAAAAGTATAACTTTCATTGGAATAAATCAAGGTTATGATTTCTGCCAAATCAGATGCATAATCAACATAAACAGCCACATTAAAACCGTTCTCTTCTAATAATGCTTTGGTTTTCAAACCCACGCAAAACACATTTTTAGTTTTTAATGCTGAGCATTTTGGATGGAGTAAAACACTTTGTGCCGCATTTTGACTGGTAAAAATCAAATTATCGTTGATTCCTTTTAAGTCAAAATCCGAGCTTTCGGTTTTAATGAAATTAGCTTCGGTTACTGAAAAACCTTCATTCAATAAAGCTTGTTTTTGAGGACTCAAAAGTACTTTTGTGGATAGAATACTGATTGGGTTACTCATTATTTCTTCAAACTTTCCTTAATGGTTTTCATCAACTCCGCTCCGCCGTTTTCCAAAATTTCATTGGCACAATGAAAACCTAATTTTTTCCATTCTTCAACGGGTACAATTTTTTCAATTTCCAATTTTTGTTTTCCGTCAATTGACAACAAAGCTCCTTTGAAAGTAAAGGTGTCCTCTAATTCGCAATAAGTTGCCAAAGCGCCAATTGGTGCCGTACAACCACCCTCGAGTGTTTTGAGGAATTGTCTTTCTATGTAGGTGCAAATTTCAGTTTCAACATCGTTGAGCTGGGAAACGGCATCGATTGTAAAATCATCGTTTTGCATCGCCACAATTACCATTGCGCCTTGTGCAGGAGCAGGAATCATCCAATCCAAATTGATGAAATCAGTCGGTTTTAGGTTGATGCGTTCAAGTCCGGCAGCGGCAAAAACTGCTCCGTTCCAGTCGCTCTCGTTCAGTTTTTGCATTCGAGTATTCACGTTTCCGCGTAAATCGACCACAGTATGATTGGGGTATTTGTGCAACCATTGCGCTTGACGACGCAAACTTCCGGTGGCGATTGTTCCATTTTCGTCGAGAAAATTAAGGGTTCCTTTGTGAACCAGAATATCCAAGGTAGTGGCTCTTTCGAGAACTGCCGCTTGAACAATCCCAATAGGCAAAGCAGTGGGAACATCTTTCATCGAATGAACGGCAATATCCACCTGACCATTTATCATGGCAATGTCTAACGTTTTTGTAAAAATTCCGGTTATTCCGAGTTCGTAAAGTGGCTTGTCGAGAATGAGGTCACCTTCTGATTTTATGGCAATAATTTCGGTTTTATAGCCTAGATTGTTTAGCTTTTTTTGGACGGTATGGGCTTGCCAAAGTGCCAATTCGCTATCGCGAGTTCCAATACGTATCACTTTTTGAACCATTCTTTATTTTTTTGAACCATTAATAAATTATGGATCATTACGTTTTTAAATTGACCTATGACAAGTTAATTTTGTATTTTTCCTCAACGATTGAAATTGTTTTTTTAGGAGTTGAAAAGCCAATTTGAAATACTTTTTCAATCAACTCTATGCTTTCATCAACTGTGGTATTTTCATCTTTTAAATGACTGGCGAAATGATTGGTAATTTTTTGGATTATTTTTCGGCTGATTAATTCGGCTTGCACCTCGTCGAAATTCGATAGTTTTTTTCGTTGATTTGCCAATTCTGAGGCTGCCATCTCATTCAGTTTTGCTTTCAAGGCATGAATCGTTGGCGCAAATTTTCGGCCATTCATCCACGAATTTAATTCCAATTTCATATCCTCTATGATGGCTTCGGCAGCAGGAATGTGTTGTTTTCTCCTTTCGAGCGTGTCATCGGTCATCTGGGATAAATAATCCATATGGATTAAAGTTACTCCGGGGATTTGTTGCACATCGGCATTCACATTTTTCGGAATGGATAAATCCAAAATCAAAAGGGGTTTTTTCAAATTCAGGATTGCCTTGTCGATCGTTGGATTTTGTGCTCCAGTTGCCACCACCAAGACATCCGATTTTTGTAATTCAAGATGTAAATCGGAATAATCTTTTACCACTAAATTGAGTTTCCCAGCAAGTATTTCGGCCGTACTTTTGGTTCTATTTATTAATGTGATTTGCTCGTTTTTAGTATGTTTTACTAAATTTTCGCAGGTGTTTTTCCCAATTTCCCCAGTTCCAAAAAGCAAAATATTTTTATTGCCAATATCCTCTATATTTCTAATAATGTATTGAACCGCTGCAAAAGAAACAGAAGTTGCTCCGGAACTAATTTCGGTTTCGTTTTTTATTCTTTTGCTGGTTTGGATAACGGTGTTAATCAATCTTTCAAAAAAAGCATTGATTAATCCCAAGGAACGAGACTCTTCAAAACTATTTTTTATCTGTCCAATAATTTCAAAATCCCCCAGAATTTGACTGTCTAAACCTGTTCCTACACGAAACAACTGATTGATGGCCTCATGGTTTTTAAATACAAACCCTACTTTTTGGAATTCTTCGGCGGTACCGTTACTGTTCTCGCAAATCAATTTGATTAGCTGAAAAGGATGGTCTGCATAGCCGTATATTTCTGTGCGGTTGCAAGTTGAGGTAACGATTAAACTCTCTATTCCTTCCTGCTTTGCTTGGAGTAATACATTCGTTTTTGCTTTGGAATCTAAACTAAACTTACCTCGAACTTCAGCATCGGCTTTCTTGTAACTCAACCCAATGGAGTAGAAAGTTTTGTGTTTCGGGACGTTTAGATTTTCCATATATAATCTTTTTCTGATCGGACTGACAAAGTTATACCTTAGGTTTTTATTAAAACAACGCTAAAAGTACTTTTTGTGTCGCCAAATGATTTTTTGTCTGTAAATATATATTTTATTGCAAAAAACACTATTTTTGTACTGAAATCAAGCTATTTAGAAAGTTCATTTTTCAATAGTTCTGAATACAAATTTGACAAATAGTATATTATTAAAAAAAAATGTCGCAATGAGTTCTCAAGACGTTATAACAATTGAAGACGACTTTACCCTACTTCGTTTTCAGAACGATAGTGAAGAAATATATTACACACTGCGGGAAGTCAAAAGTGGATTAATCCAATTCCATTTTGGGTTAAAAGGGAAAGCAAAGTTTATTTTCAACCAAGGTAATTATGCCTTGGCTCTAAAAGAAGAAAAATCATTACTGTTATACAATCCCCAAAAAGAGTTACCCTTAAACCTAGAAATAGAGCCGAATTCTTGGGTTATTTCTGTCATTATTTCCATTAAAAAATTCCACAATTTATTTTCTTCTGAAGCCAACTACATCACTTTTTTGAGCGACGACAACAAGGATAAAAAATACTATAAAGAAGGGGATATTAGTCCGTCGATGGCGATTGTTTTGAGCCAATTGTTTCATTACAACTTGCATCCATCCATAAAAAATTTGTATTACAAAGGAAAAGGGTATGAATTATTAAGTTTGTATTTCAATCGAACCGAAGATCCAAATGCAGAACAATGTCCGTTTTTGATTGATGAAGAAAATGTGTTGAAAATTAAAAAAGCCAAGGAAATTATTCTTGCCAACATGGCAGAACCACCTGGATTACAAGAGTTAGCGGATGAAATTGGGCTATCTCTGAAAAAACTTAAAATGGGCTTCAAACAAATTTACGGTGATACCGTTTATGGGTTTCTATTCGATTATAAAATGGATTCCGCCCGAAAACTATTGGACAGCGGTTCCTATAATGTAAACGAAGTCGGGCTGAAAATTGGTTACAGCACAGGAAGCCATTTTATCGCAGCCTTTAAGAAGAAATTTGGAACTACTCCGAAAAAATATTTAATGGCCATCAATCCAAACATGTAAAACTCCAAACCAATCCGATTTGATTGGGTTAATAAAACAAAATAAAAAAATATGAAAGGTGTATTATTAGTAAATCTTGGTTCGCCAGAAAGCCCAACGCCGGCAGCTGTAAAACCGTATTTAGATGAATTTTTGATGGATAAATACGTGATTGACGTTCCGTTTTTGTTGCGAGCCTTGCTGGTTCGTGGAATTATTCTTCAAACAAGACCTAAAAAATCAGCAGCGGCTTATGCCAAAATATGGTGGGACGAAGGTTCACCCCTCGTGGTGATTTCGCAAAGAATGCAGAAAAAAGTGCAGGCTCAAACATCAATTCCAGTTTCGCTCGCCATGCGCTATGGAACAATGTCCATCCTCAAAGGATTGCAAGAATTACAAGATAAAGGCGTAAATGAAGTGTTGCTTTTTCCTTTGTATCCGCAACATGCGATGGCTTCAACAACGACCATTTTGGAATTGGCGGAGGATTTGCGTAAAAAACATTTCCCAGAAATGAAATTCACGATTGTTCCCGCATTTTACAATAAACCCGACTACATAAAAAATCTGGCCGATTCAATTAAAGGCCATTTGGAAGGTTTTGATTACGACCATTTGTTATTTTCGTATCATGGTATTCCGGAGCGACACATTCGCAAAACTGATATCACCAAATCGCATTGCAAAATTGACGGTTCCTGCTGCAATAGGCCATCGCCAGCACATGAATTTTGTTACCGTCACCAATGTTACGAAACCACGAAACAGGTGGTAAAATTATTGGGAATCCCGGAAGGAAAATACAGCCAGACGTTTCAATCGCGCTTGGCGGGAGACAAATGGCTTACCCCTTACACCGATGTTGAAGTAAACAAAATGCCCGAAAAAGGAATCAAGAATTTGGCAGTGGTAACCCCGGCTTTCGTTTCGGATTGTTTAGAAACTTTGGAAGAAATCGCCATGGAAGCCAATCACGAGTTCAAAGCGCACGGTGGCGAGAATTTTATGGCAATTCCCTGTTTGAATGATAGTGATGAATGGTGCCAAACTGTTGGAAATTGGATCAAGGATTGGGCTGAATAAATAGCGATAAAATTATAAAATGGACTACTACAACTACCTAAAATCTTTGCATTTAATCTTTGTCATCACTTGGTTTGCTGGACTTTTTTATATTGTTCGATTGTTTGTGTACCAAATAGAAGCCAACGAAAAACCATCGCCCGAAAAAGGAATCTTGCAAAAACAATACAAGATAATGACCTATAGATTGTGGTATATTATCACTTGGCCATCGGCGATTTTAGCTAGTGTTTTTGCTTTTTGGATGTTGTTTTTTACCGAACTTGGAAAAGCTTGGTTGCAAATGCCTTGGATGCACGTGAAACTTGGCTTCGTATTTGTGTTGTATTTGTATCATTTTAAATGTCATCAAATATTCAAGGAATTGCAAAATGATGAAGTAAAATACTCCACAAATTTTATGCGTTTGTGGAACGAAGGCGCCACAATCATACTGTTTGCCGTAGTGTTTTTAGTTATCCTTAAAAATGCTGTGAACTGGATATATGGTGTTATTGGAATCGTATTGTTTTCCGTTTTGATTATGCTTGGTTTTAAATTTTACAAAAGAATTCGTGAAAGGAAAGAATAGTTTTAAGCCGCAGTATTCAGCTGCAACTGAAAACTAAAAACTGAAAACTATGCTAAAAGGCTTCAAGATATCGATGCTTTCTTTACAAATCAGGATTTTCCTTTCGATGATTCTATTAATAATTGTGGCATCTGTTTTATTGGCTTCCATTTCAATTTTCCAATTCAAAAACGAAGCCAAAGAATACCATCAAGAACGTTTAGACCGCAAGGAAGACGCCATAAAAGAGAATATTAATTACGTGCTTTCGAATACTACCTATCCGCTTACGCCTAATAATTTACCGTTGATTTTTAAGGATAAAATCCACGAATTATCCGATATTCACAATCTCGAAATCAATATTTATAGTTTGGAAGGGAAACTTTTGAAATCCTCGAAGTCAAAATTTTCTATTGATCCTGTCGCTCCACCAATTCCAAAATACATCATAAAACTCGTTCAATCTTCTATTGAAAAACGATATGTGGATATTAAAAATAGCAACGGAAAAAAAAATCGGTCTTCCTATAGTTTGATAAAGGACGACAAGTTCAAACCATTGGGAATTTTGAATTTACCGTATGTGGAAGATGATGGGTATTATCAAACAGAATTACAAAATTTTTTGGTAAGACTTGCTCAAGTATACAGTTTTATGCTCTTGGTTGCTTTTGCGGTTGCCTATTTTCTTTCGTCCTATATCACAAAATCGTTAAAGACCATTTCCGATAAATTGAGCGAGACTAGCTTGAACCAAAAAAACGAGAAAATTGTCCTCGAAGCTAGCAGCAAAGAAATCAACCTTTTGATAAAAGCATACAATGCAATGGTTGATGAACTGGAAGAAAGCGCCTTAAAATTAGCCCAAAGCGAACGGGAGGAAGCCTGGCGTGAAATGGCCAAACAGGTGGCCCATGAAATCAAAAATCCGCTGACACCAATGCGTTTGACGGTGCAAAGTTTTCAAAGGAAATTTGACCCAAACGATCCCAACCTGAAACAAAAAATCAACGATTATTCTGAAACCTTGATACAACAAATTGACACTATGAGTTCCGTTGCATCGGCATTTTCCAACTTTGCATCGATGCCAGCTCAACAAAATGAAACCTTGAATGTGGTTGATGTGGTAGAATTGACAATGGATCTTTTCAATGAAGAATATGTCCATTTTAAGGCGGAAGAAGGCGAGATTATTTCAAAAATTGACCGAACACAACTCATCCGAATTATTACTAATTTGGTAAAAAATGCCATTCAAGCCATTCCGGAACAACAAGAAAAAAAAGCAGTCGCTGTAACTATAAAAAAAGAATCCAACAATGTTATCATTGCCGTTGCCGATAATGGAATGGGAATAGCGACAGAAGATTTCAACAGTATTTTTGAACCTAAATTCACTACAAAATCCAGCGGAATGGGATTGGGACTTGGCATCATCAAAAACATTATCGAAAATTACAACGGAACCATTACAGTCGAATCCCGTAAAGGAAAAGGGACGACTTTTACCGTTTCTTTGCCAATTATAAACCAATAAATCTTCGAAGTTATGGTATTGGAAAACATTATTTTGAAACATGAAAAAGGCATTGCCACTATTTATATTAATAGACCAGAAAAATTAAATGCCTTAAATAAAGCGACAATTCAAGAGTTACACGAAATCTTGGTATTGGCTGATGAAAATCTGGATATTCGTGTAATTATAATAACCGGAAGGGGAGAAAAAGCTTTTGTGGCTGGCGCTGATATTGCCGAATTTGCTCATTTTTCTGCTAAAGAAGGGTCGCAATTGGCAACGCAAGGGCAACAAATTTTATTTGATTTCATCGAAAATATGAAAACGCCCGTGATTGCCGCAATCAATGGTTTTGCTCTTGGCGGTGGACTAGAATTGGCAATGGCTTGTCATATTAGAATTGCATCGGAGAATGCCAAAATGGGATTGCCGGAAACTTCACTTGGCGTCATTCCAGGTTATGGCGGAACGCAACGTTTGCCGCAATTGGTCGGCAAAGGTCACGCTATGGAAATGATTCTAACTGCCGAAATGATTTCAGCTGACGACGCTTATCGTTCAGGATTAGTCAATCATGTCCTGCCACAAGCCGAGCTTATGGATTTTACAAAGGCATTGGCACAACGCATTATGAAAAACTCCCCTATCGCCATTGCTAAAGCCATCAAAGCCGTAAACGCCAACTTTGTATCTGGTGTAAATGGATTTGAAGTGGAAATAAACGCTTTTGGAGAATGTTTTGCCACCGAAGATTTCAGGGAAGGAACCACCGCTTTTTTAGAGAAAAGAAAAGCAGAGTTTAAGGGAAAATAAAGGAAGTGTTCAGAAATTAGTGTTTAGTTAAATAACCGCTAGATTTTATAGATTCAAATATCAAATTATTATACTTTTTTGATATTGTACTATCATATTATTATATTTTTGCACCCTCATTCCCAAAAAAATAAATTTTATGTCTTTCCAACCCGTATTTGCCCAATTCTGGGAAAAAGTAAAAGAAAGCATCACGAATAAAACCTATGCCAAATTAACTTTGGCAAAAACCATTGGCGACACTGAACTTAAAAATATTTATGTGCGTCCCGTTTTATTGGAAAATGACGTTTTCAGTCTTTCGATTACGGCACGTTACAAAACCGAAGAGGTAGAAAGTTTCCATTCGTTAGAGGAGGCTTTTTTTGTTTTGGCCCCGTATATGAATAATCCTTTTTTAACGGCATTATTATTTACAACAGAGAACGACATTACCTTTAAACTCAACAAAAAAAGAATTGGAAACATCATTGAACAAGCCCCCACTTTCAAGAACGCTTCGGATGTGATTATAGCAATGAAGGAAAAAGGAATTTAAAAAAGTGGTCAGTGGTCAGGTTTTTAGTGGTCAGCTGCTGGAATAAATAAAAGTAGTGAGTATTATTTAGACTGCAAATTGTGACTGAATACTCAAAAACTGCCCACTGCCCACTACTTCTCCCCGTCCCATTCCGCATAGAACTGTGAAAGAAAAGTGGTCATAAACTGATGCCTTTCTTGGGCAATTTTCTTCCCGGTTTCGGTATTCATTTTATCCTTTAAAAGCAATAACTTTTCGTAGAAATGATTGATGGTGGGTGCCTCACTATTTTTATATTCTTCCTTGCTCATGTGAAGATTTGGAGCAATATTCGGATTGTATAAAGGTCTGTTTTTAAACCCTCCATAATTAAACGTCCTAGCAATGCCAATGGCGCCCATAGCGTCTAATCGATCCGCGTCTTGAACAATATCCAACTCAACAGATGAGAATGTCTTTTCGGTTTTTTCGCCTTTAAAAGAGAGGTTTTCTATAATGTTTATGACATGCTGAATAGTTACTTCATTTACATTTTCGCTTTCAAGAAATTCACGGGTGATTTTAGGTCCAATGGTCTCATCTCCATCATGAAACTTACTGTCGGCAATATCATGAAGTAGTGCGGCTAATTTAACTATACTAACATCACAAACTTCGTTTTCGGCTATTAAAAGCGCATTTTTATAGACTCTTTCAATATGAAACCAGTCGTGACCGCCTTCGGCATTTTCTAGTTTTTCCTGAACAAAAAGTATGGTTTTGTGGACTATATCTGAATTATCCATCTTTCAAGTAAGTTTATAAAAAATGCTGATTTTTAAAGTTTTAAATTCAAAAATCAGCAATTCAATATTTTAATCAATTTCAATGGCAATTTCAAAAAATCTGAAATCTAAAATCTGCATTCTGAAATTTACAATCTAGCTGGCTCTACCCATTTGAACTGAAATGATTCTTGAGGAATGACCAATCTTTCCGAAATTCTAGCCATTCTGGCCGGTAACTTCATCAAATAATCTCTTGCTTTCTCAGCTTCATCGGTCAAACTTCCAATTTTATCAATTTCCCATTTCTCGATGAGTTTTTGTAAAATATCCACATAGTCATTGGCGGTATATACTCCAATTCGTTGGGCAGAATCTGAAAAATGTTCAAAAGCGGAACTAATTTTTTGTCCTGACTCTCTCAAGAAATGAGCTGGCATAACAATTTTTGCTTTCATCATGTATTGAAAAGCAAGCATCATTTCGCTTGGATCAATTTTGAAAATTTGATTCACAAATTCGCTATAGGCAAGATGATGGCGCATTTCGTCACCAGCAATCATTTTGCACATTTTGGCTAATTTTGTATCGCCGTAACTTTTGGCCAATTGAGAAACTCTGTTATGAGAAACATAGGTAGCCAATTCTTGGAAACTGGTATATACGAAGTTTTTATAAGGATCTCTGCCGGTTCCAATGTCGAAACCATCATTGATAAGATGTTGCGTAGTCATTTCGATTTCGCGCATATTGACACGCCCAGACAAATAAAGGTATTTGTTCAATAAATCGCCATGTCGGTTTTCTTCTCCCGTCCATTGTCGCACCCATTTTGCCCAACCGTTTCTTTCCAGATTATCGACTCCTTCCACCTCCATTAACCAATTTTCGTAGGTTGGCAAGGCCTCCTCGGTAATCATATCACCTACCATGGCCACCCAAAAATCATAAGGCAAATCTTTTGAAATCTCTCTAAGCTCTTTTACTTCTTCTAAAAAATTATCTCCTTCAGAATTGGGTAAAAAATCAGAGGGTTGCCAAATTTTTTCTACTGGGATTAGATATTGGTCAACATAACTGCTGACGTTTTTTTCTAAAAGTTGCATTACTTCTAATCGAATGTTTTTTATGGACATTTTATTTAAAATTGAGATTTCTCCAAAATTCAAAATCTATTTATACTTTATTTATTCCTTCAATAATTATTTTTTCTGTTCTCTGCATTATCTCTGCAAAATCAAATTCGTTTACCTTTAGAGGTTTATGGACCGTAAAGCTAAGACGATTTCCCAAACCTAGTGGAAAAAATCCAAATTTCACCATTTTCCACGAATTATTTATGCTTATCGGCACCACATAAGCTGATGGAGCATATTTACACAATATTTTTAATCCACTTTGGGCAAATTCCTTGGGTTTTCCCGTTTTGCTTCGAGTACCTTCCGGAAAAATAACCGCGGAGCGCTGATTTTTTTCAATATATTCCGACAATCCTTTAATCAGTGGGACGGCTTGTTTAGGGTCTTTTCGATCAATAAGCACAGAACCTCCGTGTCGTAAATTATAGGAAACACTTGGTATCCCCTTTCCCAATTCTTTTTTGCTGACATACTGGCAATGAAAATCCCGCAAATACCAAATCATAGCAATAATATCATATAAACTTTGATGATTGGACACGAAAATCAAAGGAGCATTTTTAGGGATTAATCCCCTATTTTCAAATGAATACCTTGTTCCTAATATATTGGTGCATCTTAGCAATACTAAATTCAAGTAGTCAACACTTTTTTTGTGGGCATGATACCCAAAGACGTTGAAACAAATCCACTGAATAGGATGAAAAACTACTAAGGTAAGTCCAAAGCACAAATAATAAATTGCGGATATGGGATACGAAATTAGTTTTTGCATCTTTAAAAATTTGATTGCAAAAATAAGAAATATATTTGTAGCGGGATTTTAATCGGAAACAATATTCCCATTTGGCGTATAATTGTACCTTTGCCCGATACTGTTTTTGACTTTTTATCCAAAAAATGAACTTCATTTATCCAAAAAACGAAAAGCTAAAAAGTAAAATCACGATAGATTTACTTTTTTCTAAAGGCAAATCGGTTTCAAAGTTTCCTTTGAGATTGGTTTATGTGGAAAGTGACTATGGCATTCTCGAAGGATCAGAACAAAAAATAAAAATGGGTGTTTCAGTTTCCAAAAAATATTTCAAGCATGCCGTGGACCGAAATTACTTCAAACGTGTGCTTCGGGAAACCTATCGATTGAACAAACATGTATTGGTTGAGAATCTCGATAAACCCTACGCTTTTATGTTTTTTTACCAAACCAAAGATCGTTTAACTTATGAGGAAATCAATACCAAAACGATTCAATTGTTTGAAAAATTCATTATCCAAATGAAAAATGAGGAATTATAGCTTTTGTTTTTTGCCCAATACCATTATTGCCGATTTATTCTTATTTTAGTGGTCTAAAATTAAGCCCCAAAAATCATGACCTCATTTTTTAAAAAAAAATACATACTTCCTGTCGTAGCCTCGGCGTTTCTTTTTGTAGGGGTTAGTTTCAAAGACGATTTCTTTGAAATTGCAAAGCAAATAGAAATATTCACCACCCTTTTTAAAGAGCTGAATATGAATTATGTTGATGAGACAAATCCCGGTGATTTAATGGATAAGGCAGTCAAGAGCATGTTAGCCAGTTTAGACCCCTACACGGTGTATTTCAACGAACAGGATGTTGTAAAATTTAAAATAAACAATACGGGTGAATATACTGGCATAGGCGCACAAATAACCCGAAAAGAGGATAAATTAATCATCAAGGAACCCTATAAAAATTTCCCCGCCGATAAAGCCGGTCTTAAAGCCGGTGACGAAATTATCCAAATAGGCGATGTGCTCCTGTCTGATTTCAAAGATGACGCTTCACAACTCTTGAAAGGAGCAAAAAATACCAAAGTCGACATCAAATACATTCGTCAAGGGAAAACATATACCACCCAAATTGTACTCGACGAAGTCGCCATCAAATCAGTAACTTTTTTCGGGAAAATAGACGACAAAACCGGTTACATTGTTTTGGCGCATTTCAACCAAAAAGCCTCCCAGGAAACCAAAGACGCTTTAGAACAACTTAAAAAAGACGGTGCCGAAAAAATCGTCCTCGATTTGAGGGGGAATCCAGGCGGGCTTTTGAACGAAGCGGTAAATATTTGCAATTTATTTGTTCCAAAAAACGAAACTATTGTGTTTACCAAATCGAAAATCGAGAAACACAACAATACTTATAAAACGGCGAGAGACCCTGTAGATACTGAAATTCCTTTGGCTATTTTGGTCAACGGAAAAAGTGCCTCCGCGTCAGAAATTGTTTCGGGAGCCTTGCAGGATTTGGATCGTGCCGTGGTTATTGGCAGTCGAAGTTTCGGAAAAGGGTTGGTGCAAAGACCCGTGGATTTAACCTATGGAACGCAACTAAAGGTGACCATTTCTCGTTATTATACTCCTTCCGGAAGGTGCATTCAGGCCTTGGATTATGCGCACAAAGACAAAAACGGAATCGCCATAAAAACTGAAGCTAAAAACTACAATGCCTTCAAAACTCGTAAAGGCAGAACCGTGTATGATGGTGGGGGTATTCAGCCGGACATTGAAATGGAAGAAACCAAGTTGAGTCCTATCACGGATGCCTTGGTGAAAAACGACGGAATTTTTAATTATGCTACCCGTTATTATTACAAAAATCCGAATTTGGGCACCCAAATCCCAATGATTTCTGAAGCTGATTACCAAGATTTCAAACAGTTTTTAAAAGATCAAAAGTTCTCTTTTGACACCGAAACGGAACTGGCTTTGAAAAACACTTTGGCTTTAGCCAAGAAAGAAAAAATTGACGAAAGTATTAGCAAAGAATACCAACAATTGTTTACTGCTCTTCAAAAAAGCGAAGAGAATTTATTGGATAAAAATCAAAGAGAAATCAAAAATTTGATGGTGGACGAAATCATTAAACGCTACCAATACCAAGAAGGCCTATACCAATATTACCTTAAAAACAACTCCGAAATCAAGAAAGCCGTGAGTATTTTGAACAATAGCGCCGAGTATAAAAGCATCTTAAAAATGTGATGAAAAGAGTCACACAAATAGTATTGCTTTTGTTCTTTGGCTTCCTTTCAGCACAGGAAAATGGCACGCAATCCGTATATTTTGAATTTGATAAATTCAATTTAAATCAAGACCAAATAAGTACAATCACGGGTCTGTTAAACGCATCCAATACGCCTCGTTTTGACGCCATTCAACTCTATGGCTATTGCGATGATAGAGGAAGCGAGGATTATAATGACAAATTATCGAATAAAAGAGTGGCCACGGTTCAGAAAATATTACTGGCTAACGGCATTGCGCTGAATAAAATTTTTATTTGTGAAGGTCGGGGTAGGGTAATTATTGCGAAAGATTCCGTAAAAAATTTGCAAAAAACCCGGGGTAGAAATAGGCGTGTTGATTTAATATTCATCAAAAACACCTCTTACACCTCTTTTCCAGAAAATCCAAAAGTGGGAGATCTCATCATTTTAGATAAAATTGAATTTGAGATGGGCTCGAGTGTCCTGTCTTTAAAAGCAAAGAAAGAATTAGACAAAAACATTGTTTCATTGCAAAAATACAAGTCCCTACGTTTTGAAATTAAGGGTCACGTTTGTTGCACTTCTAGCAAATATCTCGATGCGATTGACAAGGAAACCGACGAAAGAAATCTTTCAATAAATAGGGCTAAAAATGTATTTTCATATCTCCGTTCTAAAGGAATAAACCCTTATAGAATGACTTTTAAGGGATATGGCAATCGTTTTCCGCTTGGAAAAGGAGATTCGTTTGATAGAAGAGTCGAATTCCTGATTACCAAAATATAGTTATCCCTTTTGCATCTCAATATGGGGAATATCATCCTCTAGATACATTTCACTGGTTTGAATGAAACCGTGGCTTTCGTAGAATTTCTTTAAGTATAATTGCGCCCCAATAGTAATTCGGATTTTGCCAAAATGGGACTCAATTCCGGCGATAGCCTCGTGCATTAATTCATGTCCCCAATTTTTATCTCGATAGTTTGCATCTACAACCACTCTACCTATGGAAGCATTGTCAAAAGAAATTCCGGGTTTAAAAAGTCTTGAATAGCCCACGATTTTGCCTTCGAATTCACCAAAAAGATGCAGACCTAGTTTGTCTTTGCCGTCAATGTCTAGGTAAACACAATTCTGCTCCACCACAAATACCTCGCTTCTTAATCTCAGGATATCGTATAATTCGGCTGCCGAAAGGGATTCAAAGGGTTTTATTTGCCAACGTATTGCCATATTTTAGTTTAAGATAACTATTGATTTTATAATGGACTCCAATTCGTGCATCAAATCCCGTTCTTCTTTAGATGGGGAATAGCAAAACCCCTCTAAAACCAAAATCCTATCGTGTCCCTTATCTTCTATTGTATAATTGATAAAGGGTCCCGACATGAAATCGTTTTTTAATTCCCAAGTTCCTTTGGTTTCGAAGGTCTCTTTACCGTCCAGTTTTATTTTGAAAAGATAGGGAGCATAGCCTTCTTCGGTAATCATTCGGGTATCTGGTTCCGTTCCACTAATATATAAATCCCCAATGGAATCGCGCATTTTAATAATGTTGGCAATAGCATTTGGGTCTTTTTTGATGGAACTTATAGGGACTTGGTAAATCAAAATACTAGTGTTTCCGCTGGTAATTTCCTTTTTCAACCAAACAAAATTATTCTCTTGAAGCACATACAAATAACCCTTTGGTATTTTTAGGGAAATGTGAAATTTGTTGGTGATTGTTTTCGTGTTCAGTAACGATTGTCTAATGATTCTTTGGTTTTCGGTGATTTCCGTTTCCTTTATAGTTTGAATGATTTTGGGTGCATTTATTTCTATGATTTTCAAAATGTCGGCACTTGTTTTACCAAAAATATGAAACACATTTTGTGGGGATGCGTATTGATTTTTCTTTACCACAAATTCATTTTTCTCCTCTTTTTTTACAACGATAATAGTTCTGCTATCCGTCATAAATCCCTCCATAAGTTTGGCTGGATATTGGTTTATGGTAAAAAGGGGTTCCTCTTCCGTCAGTCCAATCACGGGGGACGCGAACTTGTTTCGAATGCTGTCGCCAACCTCGCCATTCCACAACTGGTCGTCAATAATAACGGAAATAGTATTGATTTTACCCGTTGCTTTTCGAGGCAAATTGTCGCTTTTATTCCTGCAGGAAAAAAATAGGAAGGAAAAGAGAAGGAATAAAAAAAGGGTTTTATTCATTACAATTGAATTATGAAATAAAACCCAAATTTATAGAAGATTATTTTATTATCCGTTTATTTTTAACTTCATTCCGGGTTTGAGGTCTTCCGCGTTAATATTGTTCCATTTTTTAATATCAGAAATAGTTACCCCAGGATATTTTTTTGAAATGCTGTATAAGGAATCCCCTTTTTTTACGTAATAGTTGATTTCATTCTTTTTTGAAACTGACGCCAAGTTTTCTTTTTTACTATAAGAGTTCACAACGGTTTTATCAACAATGGCTATTTCGTTTTTGGCAACAATTAAGGAGCTTCCCAATGCAATGTTAATATCTGGTAAATTATTCCATAGCTTCAGATTTTCAATAGAAGATCCGAATTTCTTGGCAATAGTGCTCAAATTGTCTCCTTTTTTGACAATATACTCTAAGTTTCTCAACCTGGGGGTTTGGGTTGACTCTTCCTTGTTGGCGACGGCATCATTTTTAGTAACCTGCAATGAGGTTCCCAATTGGATTGAATTATCGACAAGATGATTCCATTCTTTTATTTCAGCTACCGAAACATTATTTTTTTTGGCGATAGAACTCAAATTGTCTCCTTTTTGAACTACGTAATGGGTAGCGACTCCAGAAGATAAGGTGTCGATTTTCAAAGATTTCTTTGCTTTCTCCTCTTTGTTGATTTTTACATCTGAAACGGCAATTTGCTGTTTATCGGTTTTAATTTCTAAAGGGGCTTTATCATTTATCGGTTCTTTTTTAACCGTTCTAACTACACTTTCGCTGGTAAAAATCTTCAGGCTTTTTCCGCGGGCAACCGTATTTCCCCTTAACCTATTCCATTTTTTTATATCGGCAATAGTAACATCATATTTACTGGCAATTTCACTTAAATTATCTCCTCGCCTTACAATGTAATATTTTGTTTTAGGCAGGGTTATTCTTTGCTGGGTATAATTTAAGGTGTCCGTTGCCACAATTGCTTTTGTAACCTGAAATGGTCTTTCACGACGGTCAACTTCACGTTGAACGTACGCATAAATTTTATCTTCATTGGAAGCGAAAACGGCAATTTTGTCTTTTGGTAATCTCAAAAAATGATTTTGATCCTCGTAGGATGGAATTACATTTAATTTGTATGACGGATTCATCACCTGTAATTGCGTCACAGGAACATCTAATAAATCTGAAATTTGAGCGAACGACATTTGCTTTTTAATCATAATGGTGTCCGTGGCGAAATGTTTTATGGTTGCTCTGTCAGGGCGTATTCCATGTTCCTTATGGTATTCGTAAATATACATGGTTGCCAAAAAAGCGGGAACATAGCCTTGCGTTTCTTGAGGTAAATTTTTTCTGATGTTCCAGTAATTTTGTTGTCCTCCTGAACGGCGAATCGCTTTGGAAACATTGCCAGGGCCTGAATTATAAGAAGCTAAAACCAAATCCCAATCGCCAAAAATAGCATACATATTGGCCATGTATTTTGCTGCAGCCTCACTTGCTTTTAAGGGATCGCTTCGTTCGTCAACATAGGAATCAATCTTTAGGTTGTATTGTTTTCCAGTTTGATACATAAATTGCCAAAGCCCCGTAGCGCCCATTCTAGAAACCGCTTTTGGGTTCAATGCTGATTCGACAATTGCCAAATATTTGATCTCCAAGGGTACGTTTTGTTTGGCGAATGCCTCCTCAAACATTGGGAAATAATATTCTGAAATGGCCATCAATCGTTCAAAAGATTTCTTTCTATTTTTCAGAAATGACTTGATGATATTTTCAAGACCTGGATTGTATTCAATATTGAAAGGGGATTTGGCATCCATCGCCTTAAGTCTTTCCTTCAGCAAATCGGTAGATAACTCATAATCTACTTTTTCGTCGATATTGATGTTTTTTATATCATCTGAAATGTCATTGTATAAATCTAAATTCGCTAATTCCTTCATCCACAGACTGTCTACGCAGGAAGCCATTTCGTCTTTTACGAAGGATTTCTTGATCGAATCTAAATAGGAATTTTTTGTTTCTGTATATTCATTTTTTTTGTTTTCAACAAACTTTTGCGAAAACGAATGAATTGATAACAGCAGAAAAAACGATAGGGCAGTTTTTTTTATATTCATAATTCTTTAATCAACATACTATATTCCAAACGATTAAAAAATAATCGCTTTTTGCAAACATACTACGTTTTAACTAAAAATTTCAGTAAATATTGTTAAAAAAGCAGTTTTTAGTCCAAAATAGCCGCAATTCCAGGTAAAATCCTGCCTTCTAGCATTTCGAGCATCGCGCCACCACCTGTTGAAACATAACTCACTTTGTCTTCAAAACCAAATTGTTTTACCGCCGCAACAGAATCGCCTCCGCCTACTAGCGAGAATGCTCCGTTTGCAGTTGCTTCGGCAATAAAGTTTCCTAATTGAATGGTGCCATTGGCAAAAGTTGGCATCTCGAAAACGCCTAAAGGACCGTTCCAAAGTATGGTTTTTGATTCTAAAATCACTTTTTTGAAGTTCTCCAATGATTTTGGTCCCGCATCCATTCCTTCCCATCCATCAGGAATTGCTCTTACATCAACAATTTGTGTGTTGGCTGTATTCGAAAAATCATCCGCGACAACAACATCAACCGGAATGTGAATTTGAACACCTTTTTCTTTGGCCAATCTCAAGATTTCTAATGCCAATTCTTGTTTGTCATCTTCACAAATGGAATTCCCCACTTTTCCGCCCAAGGCTTTCACGAAGGTAAAAGTCATTCCGCCTCCAATAATCATGTGATCTACTTTGTCCAAAATATTCTCGATAACCGTAATTTTTGAAGATACTTTCGATCCTCCAAGAACTGCTGTTACGGGTTTTTTGGAATCTTTCAACACTTTGTTCAAGCTTTCGATTTCTTTGGCCAATAACAATCCGAAACATTTATGATCAGGGAAAAACTGGGCAATTATGGTTGTCGAAGCGTGTGCTCGGTGCGCCGTTCCAAAAGCATCATTCACGTAAATGTCTCCAAGTGAAGCCAATTCTTTGGCAAAAGCAATGTCTCCCGCTTCTTCTTCATTGTGAAAACGTAGATTTTCTAATAGTAAAACTTCTCCAGGTTGTAATGCATCAGCGGCTGTTTTAGCGCTGGTACCAATACAGTTTTCAGCAAATTTCACTGGAACACCAAGAATTTCTGAGGCTGTTTGTAAAATATGTTGCAATGAATACTTTTGTTCAACTCCTTTTGGTCTGCCCAAATGCGACATCAAGATTACGCTTCCACCATCGGCAAGAATTTTGTCAATGGTAGGTTTTGCCGCTTCAATACGAGTGGCGTCGGTTACCTTAAAATTTTCGTCTAAAGGGACATTAAAATCAACGCGGATGATGGCTTTTTTATTTGCAAAATTGAAATCGTTTACAGTTTTCATTAGTTTCTGTTTTTTAGTTTTTTTGAAAGAACGACAAATATAGCATTTTTAGATTCGCTATAAATTCAAAATACTCAAAAAAGGATGGTTTATCTCAACGAAAACGTTGTAAATTAAAAAATCCGAACTGAATTTTTATTTTTTGTGAATACGAATTCCATTGTAAAAAGCGACCATCTAGCAAAATTTTATCGCCGAACGTAAATTGATAACAGACGTGTTTTTAAGAAACTTTATTCCTGAAATTTCGAGACTCATCCATTTTCTGCTATATTTGCCTTATGCAGTTTTCAGAAATTTTAGGACAGGAGCATATCAAAAATCACTTGACGCGAAGTGCCGATTTAGGCAGAATTCCTCATGCGCAATTGTTTGTAGGTCCTGAAGGAAGTGGCACCTTGCCCATGGCGATTGCCTATGCCCAATATATTTTGTGTAACAATCAAAACGGAGAGAATTCGGGGGCAAATGAATCTTGCAATCTTAAATTCCAAAAAATTTCGCATCCCGATTTGCATTTTGTTTATCCTACGGTAAGCACTGAGGATGTGAAAACAAAACCCAAAAGCATCGATTTCATTGCCGATTGGAGACAATTTATTACTCAAAATCCTTACGGCAGTTTATTTGATTGGTATTCCGTTTTGGACGTTAAAAATAAACAAGGATTTATCCGCGTGGAGGATGCGGGAGAGGTTTTAAAAACATTGGCTTTAAAATCCTACGAGGGCGGCTATAAAATTATGATGGTTTGGATGGCCGATAAAATGAATACTGAAGCCTCCAACAAATTACTCAAATTATTGGAAGAGCCGCCTGAAAAAACGGTTTTCATTCTCATTTCCGAAAACGAGGAAGACATCATTCAAACAATCCGGTCTCGTTGCCAGGTTTTGCATTTTAATGGATTAAGTGAGCATGTCATTACCGAAGCGCTTATTTCCCGTAAAAATATTGAACCAAAATTAGCTTCAAAAATTGCCCATCAAGCACAAGGAAATTACAATAAAGCGCTGCATCTGCTTAAAGACGACAGCGACGAATTCCCATTTGAACAATGGTTTGTGGTATGGGTTCGGGCGGCGTTCAAAGCCAAAGGAAACCCTGCCGTAATTGCCGATTTGATTCATTGGAGCGAACAAATTGCCGTTTTGGGAAGAGAAACCCAAAAGAAATTCTTGCAGTTTTGTATCGATATTTTCCGTCAGGCGTTACTGCACAATTACGAAACCCCGAGTTTGGTTTATCTAGAACCAACGGTGGAAAATTTTACGATTGCCAAATTTGCCCCTTTTGTAAACGGTAATAACATTCACGAAATATTTCAGGAATTATCCGATGCGATGTACCACATTGAGCGCAACGGAAACGCCAAAATAATCCTAACCGATTTGTCTATCAAACTGACTCGTTTAATCCACAAAAAATAAGCTTATGAACAATGCTGCCTCCATTTTGCTATTGGTTTTTTTGGCCATCACATTCATACAATCGGGTTATGATAAGTTGTTTTATTGGAAAGACAATTTGGATTGGTTAAAAAAGCATTTTTCCAAAACTAGACTAAAAAATTTAGTACCTTTAGCTTTGCTCCATATTCTGGTTTTAGAATTAATTTCGGGTATTTTATGCGTTGTGGGATGCATCGAATTGTTAGTAAGCAACGGAAGAACCTTTGGGTTGTACGGCGCAGTTTTTTCGAGTATCACTTTATTAATGCTATTGTTTGGACAACGATTGGCCAAAGATTATGATGGAGCCAGAACGATAGTCATTTATTTTATTCCGGCTATAATGGCGGTGTATTGGTTGAATTAAAAAAAATCAAACCCTTTGTGTCTTCGTGCCTTCGTGCCAAAAAAACTAAATTATGACTCCAAAACATCCTTTTGAATCGTTGACTGTATTGACTGATTTGGTTTTACCGAGCGAAACGAATGCTTTGAATAACCTTTTTGGGGGCGAATTGTTAGCCCGAATGGATCGTGCTGCCAGCATCTCGGCAGGAAGGCATTCGCGCAGAATTGCCGTAACGGCATCTGTAAATCACGTGGCCTTCAACAAAGCCATTCCCTTGGGGAGCGTAGTCATTATTGAGGCCAAAGTGTCGAGAGCTTTCAAAACCTCTATGGAAGTTTACCTTGATGTTTGGGTCGAAGATCGAGAATCTGGAAAGCGAACCAAAGCCAACGAAGCCATTTATACTTTTGTGGCCGTGGACGAAACGGGAAAACCGGTTGAGGTACCCCAAATAATTCCCGAAACCAAACTCGAAACACACCGTTTTGATGCTGCTTTGAGAAGAAAACAATTGAGTTTGCTCTTGGCTGGAAAAATAAAACCTGAAGAAGCCACAGAATTGAAGGCGTTGTTTGTTTAGAATAAGGTTTTATTTTCCGCAAAACATTCCCCTTGCTTCTTCCAAAAAAAGAAGTATTTTTACAAAAGATAAGTACCAAAATAAATATAAGAAAAGATGAGTTCAGAAAAAGAAGCCAAATTAAAAGCACTACAACTAACCCTTGACAAATTAGATAAAACCTACGGAAAAGGCACCGTGATGAAAATGGGCGACAAAGCCGTCGAAGAAGTGGAAACTATTTCGTCTGGATCTTTGGGAATCGATTTGGCCTTGGGAGTTGGTGGTTATCCAAGAGGAAGAGTGATTGAAATATACGGTCCGGAATCTTCAGGAAAAACAACCTTGACTTTACACGCTATTGCCGAAGCCCAAAAAGCCGGGGGAATAGCTGCTTTTATAGATGCAGAACACGCTTTCGACAGAAATTATGCCGAAAAATTAGGGGTCGACATCGAAAACTTAATTATATCACAACCGGATAATGGGGAACAAGCTTTGGAAATTGCCGAGAACTTAATTCGCTCTGGAGCGATTGATATTGTTGTAATTGACTCGGTTGCCGCTTTGACTCCAAAAAGTGAAATCGAAGGCGAAATGGGTGATTCAAAAATGGGCTTACATGCTCGTTTGATGTCGCAAGCCTTGAGAAAACTGACTGGAACTATCAGCAAAACGCATTGTACGGTTTTCTTCATCAACCAGTTGAGAGAAAAAATTGGCGTGATGTTTGGAAATCCTGAAACCACAACGGGTGGAAATGCCTTGAAGTTTTATGCTTCGGTACGTTTAGATATTCGTCGTTCTACACAAATCAAAGATGGCGATAACGTACTTGGAAACAGAACCAAAGTGAAGGTGGTGAAAAATAAAGTTGCTCCGCCATTTAAAGTAGCCGAATTTGACATCATGTACGGCGAAGGAATTTCGAAAACAGGTGAAATATTGGATTTGGCCGTTGAATTTGAAATTATCAAAAAAGCGGGTTCTTGGTTTAGTTATGGCGACACCAAATTAGGGCAAGGCCGAGATGCGGTAAAAGCTTTAATAAAAGATAATCCGGAATTAGCCGATGAATTGGAAGCTAAAATAAAAGCTTTGATAAAAGAAAACAACGCATAAAATCAAAAAGAGTTCGCCACGGTGAACTCTTTTTTTTGCGACATAGACAATATTCTAGTCTATTTGTTATGCTGGAAGCGTTTCAATACACTAGAGCAACTTAATTGAGACGCTTCCAGCGTGACAACTAACAATAAATTATTTAGTTGTCATTACGAGTAACGAAGTAATCCCAATAGTTGTTCTAATAATGCGATTGCCTCCTTACCCACATTTACTATAAACTACTTTTTCGTCTCGAACTCTTGTAGTTGTTTGTGAATAACTTTCCACGTATGGTCTTTTAGACTATTCTTGTCTGCCATTGTTTTCCCTTTTGTTTCAATAAAAGGCAGTATTTTTACTCGAAGAAGTCCCGGACTTCCGCTAAAAATGGTGTAGGAAAACCGCTTTTTATTGTCCCCAAAAGCTATCGGTACAATGGGTAATTGGTGGTCGATCGCCAAGCGGAAAGCGCCGTCTTTAAAATGATCCAAAAGTATGGATTCGTCCCCAGGCACCCCGCCTTCGGGGAAAATACAAATGCTGAGCCCTTGGTTGATTCTTTTTTGGGCTCTTTCGAAAACGCCGTGTTTGCTTCTGGAACTTGTTCGGTCAACCAAAATACACGTTCTTTTGTAGAAAAACCCAAACAATGGAATTTTTGACAACTCTTTTTTTCCCACAAAAACAAAAGGTTTATTGATGGAGACCAGCATCAGCATAATGTCGACCATCGAAGTATGATTGGCCACAAACATATAACTTTTATGAGGCTCCAATTCTTGATCTTTATCGATTTTATAATAAAATCCCATTCCCAAAAGAATGAATTTCGACCAAATCCTGGCCATTTTGAAAAAGTATGGATAGCCGCTTTCGGTCAAAATGGAAGCCACCAAAAAAGGAAACATAATTAGAATGGGAATGCCCATTAAAACATAAAACCAAACCCGCCAAACCAACCAAAAAATAATTTTTATTACTCTCATAAATCCAAAAGTAAGGAAAAGTGTGTAAGTTTGGATATGCCTAACCGCAAAGTGCACAAAGTTTTCCGCAAAGTAAAAAATAAAAGATGACTGAAAATGAAATTTCAAAAATTATTATAGGTTTAGCAATAGAGGTTCACAAAGGTCTTGGCCCTGGTTTATTGGAAAATGCATATAAAGAATGTTTGTTTTATAAAATAAAGCAATCTGGACTTTTTGTTGAAAAAGAAAAAGTTTTGCCATTAATCTTTGAAGAGGTAAAATTAGATTGCGGTTATCGAGTTGATTTATTGGTAGAAAATAAGTTTGTAATTGAACTTAAAAGTGTAGAGTCATTGTGCGAAATTCACTTAGCTCAAACCCTAACGTATTTAAAAATTGGAAACTACAAACTCGGATTATTAATAAACTTTAACGAAGTTCTACTAAAAAACGGCATTAGAAGAGTGGTCAATAATTTATGACATTTGAGAGCTTTTTCAAAAAACTCTCAAATCTTTGACAACTTTGCGAAAATCTTTGCGAACTTTGCGGTTAAGAAATAAACGTAATGGCAAAAATACTCACCGGAGTTCAAAGTACGGGAACTCCTCATTTGGGAAATTTACTTGGCGCAATCATTCCCGCAATTGAATTATCGAATAATCCCGAAAACGAATCGTTCCTTTTTATTGCCGATTTGCATTCGATAACCCAAATAAAAGACGGTAAAAAATTAAGAGAAAACACCTATAGCACTGCAGCAGCTTGGCTTGCTTGTGGTTTGAATGTAGAAAAAGTAGTTTTTTACCGTCAGTCTGATGTGCCTCAAACGGCAGAGTTGGCTTGGTATTTGAGTTGTTTTTTTCCTTTCCAAAGATTAACATTAGCCCATTCCTTCAAAGACAAAGCCGATAGACTGGAAGATGTAAATGCGGGATTGTTCTCCTATCCAATGTTGATGGCCGCGGATATTTTATTGTACGATGCCCAGTTCGTTCCTGTTGGAAAAGACCAGTTGCAACACGTTGAAATTACGCGTGATGTGGCTTCCCGCTTCAATCACCAAATGGGAGAAACATTTGTAATTCCAGAGGCCAAAATCCAAAAAGACACGATGTATGTTCCGGGAACCAATGGTGGAAAAATGAGCAAATCGGCTAATAATTTCATCAACATTTTTTTGGATGACAATGCTTTGCGCAAACAAATCATGAGCATCGAAACCGACAGTACGCCTCTCGAAGACCCAAAAAACCCAGAGACTTGCAATGCTTTTGCACTTTATAAATTATTGGCAAACGAAAGCCAAATCCAAACCATGACCGCCAATTATCTAGGTGGAAATTATGGTTACGGTCACGCCAAACAAGCCTTGTTTGAATTGATTGTCGAAAGATTCAAAACCGAAAGGAAGCAATACAATTACTACATAAATAACCTCGCCGAAGTTGATGCTTTATTAAAAACGGGAGCCGAAAAAGCCGCCCTTGTTGCCAATAACGTTTTGGGAAGAGTGCGAGAAAAGTTGGGGTTTGAAGCCATTTAAAACCAATTATTTATTAAAAAGCCCTAATACAATTGCATCATATTTGTAATTCACCACTCCTTTGCCAAGCTTGAAACGGCTCAATTAATTTGCTCTCACGCATTGCGACGCTTCCAGCGAGACAAACTAAGTAGAGCGTGTCTGTTGCTCATCACTATATTATCGAGCTTATTTTTTTTCTTGCTATTTGTCACGCTGGAAGCGTCTCTCAGTGTAACAATTAAAACAAATCGTTTAGAAAATTCCAATTTGGATTAATCGTATTAATTAACATTTCTTTTTTATCTCGTTTCATATCCTTAATCTCTTTCTCTCGAGCAATAGCAAGTTGTATCCAAGTAAAATGTTCATAATAAAGTAAAAATTCAGCATTATATTGTGCGGTAAAACTTTTTGGATTTATTTTTTCTTTATGCTCCTGTAAACGTCTTTTTAGGTTATTTGTGACACCGGTATATAGCACTGTTTTATTTTTGTTAGTCAGTATGTAAACAGAAAAATTGTAAATGCCTTCGTTGTATTCTATCATAATGATGCTCTTAAAGTCAATTTTTATTGCCCTCCTAATTTGAGACGCTTCCAGCGTGACAAACTAAATAGAGCGTGTTTGTTGTTTATCAATTAAGGATCAACTATCAATAAATTACCAACTTGTTTTTCCTGCTATTTATAATGATTGAAGCGGCTCTATTTTTCGCTTTATAACACTCGCTAAATCGCCTCAAACAATTTCCCTGGTAAAGGTCGAATGACGCCTTTGAGCTCCATATTCAGAAGCATTCCCGAGATTTTATAAATAGGGAAATCGCATCGCAAGGCAATGATATCCATCAATTCTTTTCCGTTTTTTAGGAGGTAGTCGTACACTTTTTGTTCGTCATCATCGAGTGTGACAAACAATTGTTTTTGAACTGTTTTTTTGTCATTGCGAGATT
>Ga0214919_10001714_pt1 | contig 35432 bp, 35 predicted proteins | sample LL1503_MetaG_FD_177994 | JGI IMG/M metagenome (GOLD analysis project Ga0214919, IMG submission 177994) | Freshwater microbial communities from Lake Lanier, Atlanta, Georgia, United States - LL-1503 | ecosystem: Environmental > Aquatic > Freshwater > Lake | place: USA: Georgia | collected...
GGTGGTTTGGTGACTTGTGACCATGCGCATGATCAAGCGGGGGTTAATCAATTGATGGCGCGTGTGCATCAACTGGCTTTGGCTTGCGAAAACAATCAATGGTTTGAACATGAAGAAGTATTGATTACTGCAGGCGGATCGGCTGTTTTTGATTTGGTCGCCCAGAATTTGAAGCCATCAATGAAAACAAAGACGCGCAGTATTTTGCGATCAGGTTGTTATTTAACGCACGACCATCAACGGTATGAAAAATCGATGAAATGCATCGCCGAGCGACTGCATTTGAAAGAGACTCTGCGTCCTGCAATTGAATTGATCGCAGGCGTGCAATCTTGCCCCGAGCCAGGACTGGCATTGCTCACCATGGGCAAGCGCGATGTATCACACGATTTGGATTTGCCGCAACCGATTTGGCGAGCCAATGTTGGGGACTTGCTAACAAGTGCGGTACCCGATCATTGGGTGATTACCCAACTCAATGACCAGCACGCTTATTTAAAATACAACGCTTTATCGCCTAATAATGAGCATCCCGAGATGGGGCAAGTGGTGGGGTTTGGTATTTCGCATCCGTGCACCACATTCGATAAGTGGCGCTGGATGCCGATTGTGGATGATGACTATCAGGTAATAGAAGCGATTGGTCTACACTTTTAACTGCGCCGCATTCTTTTTAACGCCAGTGGTGCAAACCAGACGAGCAAGGTCATCACACCCAGTGTTGCTGCAATGGGTCTTTCAAAAAACGCCATCAAGTTGCCGTCTGATTTAATCATGGAGGTGATAAAATTTTCTTCTAGCATGCCACCTAGCACCACGCCTAAAATTGCAGGAGCAATCGGGAATTCATTCTCTTCCAATAAATAGGCTACCACCCCAGCAACCAACATGACGCCCACATCAAACAATGAATTGTTGATGGCAAATGTGCCCACAATACAAAAGAGCAAAATCAAAGGCATCAAAATATTACGTGGCACTTTTAAAATTCGTTTCGATGCCTTGATGCATAAAATACCTAAAGGAATCATGATGATGTTGGCAATAATGAATAGCAAAAACACAGCGTAAATATTTTGTGGTTGTGTCGTAAACAGGGTGGGTCCAGGATTCATATTTTTCATGTACAAAACGCCAATCACAATGGCTGTGATGGAGTCGCCGGGTATGCCAAAAACCAAAGCAGGTATCCAAGCACCCGCCAATGCACTGTTGTTAGCCGCGCCTGACTCGACGATGCCTTCGATATGACCTGTACCAAATTTTTCGGGTTCTTTAGAAAATTTTTTGCTCATCGCATAAGACATCCAAGCTGCAATGTCAGCACCTGCTCCGGGTAGCGCGCCAACGGCTGTCCCCAGCGCACTACCTCTCAAAATTTGAATAGGATATTTTTTAGCCAATTCCCATTGACCTGTTAATACGTTACCTACTTTTTCAACGACTAATTCTGCTGGCGGTGATGTATCTACAACGTAACGAATCACTTCAGAAATCGCAAACATACCAATCATCATGGGGATCATGCCAATGCCACCCATCATTTCTGAATTGCCAAATGTGAATCGTGGGAAGCCTGCAGGATTTCCAAGTCCGACGCATGCCACCAACAAACCAAGAATAAGTGTGATGATGCCTTTGAGTGGGCGATCCGATGTGATGAAGACGGCGCAGGTTAAACCCAATAAGACCAACCAAAAATATTCAAACGAGCTAAATTGAATTGCAAAATCAGCCAAAGCGGGTGCAGCAAGAATCAATACTGCCGTGCCAAACAAGCCCCCAACGGCTGAAAAAATCAAACCCGCGCCCAATGCCACCTCAGCCTGGCCTTTTCGCGTCATGGCATAAGCTTCATCGGTGTAGGCAGCAGATGCAGGGGTGCCCGGAATTCTCAATAAACATCCAGGAATATCACCAGAAAAAATGGCCATCGCTGTAGCAGTCACAATGGCTGCAATGGCTGGAATCGGTGCCATGAAAAAAGTAACCGGAACCAACAACGCAGTGGCCATGGTTGCAGTTAAACCAGGTACTGCGCCAACAAACAATCCAAAGAGAGAAGCAAACACCATCACCATCAAGGTGTAGGGTTCAAACACCATACCAAACGCTTGCATCAGTGCTGTCCACATACAACCAATCCTTTGTGAGTTACCAAGCGATAGGAGCCATCCAACCCCATGGAAGAGGCACGCGCAGCAATTTATAGAGCGCGAAATGAACCGCTAAAGCAATGAGCAAAGCCAAAACGGTAGAACGAACTAAATTGACCTTTAAATTAAGCATCAATGCCACGAGTAACAACCATGCAGTTGGAAGAAACCCAATGGTGTTGGATGCAGCAATATAAAAAATAATGCCACCCATTAAAATACCAAAGCCTGATCTGTGACGCGGGGAATGAAACCATTCGGGCGCTTCGAACCAAGCAATTTTAGAGCGATTCAACCATCCTCGAATCATTAAAATGACACCGCAAATACTCAGTCCTAATGCAATAAGACCTGGAAATAAAGCGGGGCCCACTTGTTGCCCCGGAATTTTTGGATAGGACTGGACGACGGTCAGTACAGTTACGCCCAGTGTGGTTAGAACCAATCCAAATACAGCGTCATTGACTTTCATGACATTTACTTAACGAGTCCAACGGCCTTCATCGTTGCACCTAACTCGGTATTGGATTTAGCCATGAATGCAGCAAACTCCTCGGGGGGTGCATATATGACACCAAAGCCACGACTGCCCATGAAATCGTTGTACTCTTTACCCGTTGCAATTTTTTTCATTGCGTTGGCCAGTTTGTCTTTGATGTCGTTGGGTAAACCCTTGGGTGCAACAAAACCACGCCATGCAGCCATCGTCCAATTGCTACCTGTTACTGATTTCAGTGTGGGCACATTGGGGTAAAGGGTTGATGGTTTGTCATTCATGATGGCCAAGCTTTTAACTTTACCTGCATCAATTAAGGATCTTGCTTCAGGTAAAGACACAGGAGCGATATCAATGCCACCTGCAATCATGTCTTGCAAGCCAGGTGCTGCACCGTTGCTGGGTACCCATGGCACTGTTGCGGGATCAATTTTTTGATCGCGTAAAAAACCTGCGATGGCTAAATGCCAAATGCCGCCTTGACCCGTACCCGATGCTTTGAGTTTGCCTGGATTGGCTTTGATAGCCGCAATCAATTCACCTACATTTTTATAAGGTGAGTCTGCACGGACTTGAATTCCAGCGGGATCTGCGTTCATCAGAGAGATGGGTGTGTAAGAGGCATGCGTTAAGTCAGTGAGACCTTGCCAATGCATCATGCCAATTTCAACTGTTGCTAATCCAATGGTATAGCCATCGGGTGGTGCACTTGCAATGGCGGCATGTCCAACCACACCATTGCCGCCAGTACGGTTGACGACGTTGACAGGTTGGCCTAATTCTTTTTCTAACAAGCTTCCCACAATACGCGCAGTAGCATCTGTTCCACCACCCGCACCCCAAGGGACGATCATAGTGATGGGACGTGAAGGGTAGTTTTGAGCATATGCCAACGAGGCGCTCAATGATACTGTGAAGCCAGCAACAAGGGTGGCAATTCGGGTAAGTGTGGTGCGACGGGATAAAAACATATCGACTCCTTTTAAAAACAAAGTAACTCCTTAATATAGGTTGAGTTATTCGTTACCTTATTAGGGGAAAACCATCCCCTGCATGCTTTTTTAAAAGGCAAAAAAGAATATTTTTGAATATATTCAAAGTTGAAATTACTACTAAATTATTTGATTGGGTTTTCCACTACTTGTTTGTAGTAACTAATTGGTTATGATGGTTCAAAATAATCATTCCATCTATAAGGAGACACGGGATGGCAATTCAAACACCCGGTTTGCAATCTCAACAGGCAGGATTAGCAGCGCTTTCATCACGCTACATCACCGTCAACGACCTGCCGTGGCAAGAAACAAAATTTCCGGGTATTCGAATCAAAGTATTGATGGAAGATCTAGATACGGGTTTACAAACTGTATTAACGCAAATGGATCCCGGCTCTGTATTGACCGATCACGAACACATTGAACTTGAACAAAGTTGGGTCTTAGAGGGCTCATTGGTCGATCACGAAGGTGAAGTAACCGCTGGCAATTATGTATGGCGACCAGCGGGGAGCCGTCACAGTGCGAGTGCGCCAAAGGGTGCATTAGTTTTGGGATTTTTTCTCAAGCCCAATCGTTTTTATTAAGTTCAAATCCAAGGTATTTTTAATCATGAAATTTGGTGACTACGTCAAAGTCAAATCACTTCAAACGCCAGAAAATTTTAAAAAAAATCTTCATGATTTGGGTATTCATATGCCTTTTGATGAAGTACTTGAAAGCGGTCCTTCATCGGTGATGGCTCAACCCTTGCAAATTGGTTCTCTCAAAGTGGGCAATCGATTCGCTATTCATCCGATGGAGGGGTGGGACGGACACACCGATGGTGCGCCCTCAGACAATACCCTTCGCAGATGGCAACGATTTGGATCATCAGGCGCCAAGATGATTTGGGGTGGGGAGGCGGTTGCTGTATGTCACGATGGACGCGCCAATCCGCATCAATTGGTGATGAATGAAAAAACGCAATCATCAATTGCACAATTGCGCGACGCATTGATCAAGTCCCACCGTGAAGCCATGGGTGACGACAAAGATTTGGTGATTGGATTGCAACTCACGCACTCAGGTCGTTTTTGCAAACCTAATGACAACACCAAAATGGAGCCGCGTGTTCTTTACAGTCATCCATTGCTCGATGGAAAATTTGGACCTGCACAAAATATCGTTCATATGACCGATGGTGATATTTCGCAATTGATCGATGACTTTGTAATTGCCGCACGACGTGCATGGGATTGTGGTTTTCAATTTGTTGATCTCAAACATTGTCATGGTTATTTAGGGCATGAATTTTTATCGGCTAAAACACGTGCGGGCCCCTATGGCGGATCGATGGAAAATCGAACGCGCTTTTTGCGCGATTTGGTAGCGGGTATTCGTGCAGAGGTGCCGCAATTGCAAATGGGTGTGCGTTTGTCGGCTTTTGATTTTTTACCTTTCAGACCCGATCCTGCTTTATCGGGGCCCGATGCACTGGGTCCCGGCATCGTCACCGATTATTCAAAAGCATTGCCCTATCAATTTGGTTTTGGCGTCAATGAAAACGACCCCACGCAAATTGCACTCGATGACACGGTTGAATTTTTAGAAGTTGTACAAGGTTTGGGTTTGCAATTGATGAACATCACATTAGGCAGCCCTTACTACAACCCGCATCTCACGCGCCCAGCGCTTTATCCGCCCTCAGACGGGTATCAACCACCCGAAGATCCATTGATTGGTGTGGCCAGACATTTAGAAACGGTTCGTTATCTCAAAGAGCGTTTTCCCAAATTGGTATTTGTGGGAAGCGGATACACGTACTTACAAGAATTTTTACCGCACGTTGCGCAAGCCGCCGTTCGAGAGTCGTGGACTGATTTTGTGGGTATTGGTCGTATGGTGTTGTCATATCCAGAGTTACCTGCTGATGTATTGATGGGCAAGCCCTTTCAACGCAAACGATTGTGTCGCACCTTCAGTGATTGCACGACTGCACCTCGCAATGGATTGGTATCGGGTTGCTATCCACTGGACGCGCATTACAAAAAATCGCCTCAGATGATTCAACTCACCGAAATTAAAAAAGCAGCTAATCTGTCTTGATCAAAACCATGCTCAAATCGTCTGCACGCTCCACCGTCTCAGTCGTTCGCGATCCAGTGCAGAGCCGCGCCAAAATTTTAAAAGCTGCACGAACCGAGTTTGCAAAAAATGGATTGGGTGGTGCGCGCGTGGATCAAATTGCCGCAACAGCAGGCATTAACAAACGCATGCTCTATCACTATTTTGGTAATAAGGACGATTTATTTTGCGCGGTATTGGAAGACAACTATGCGCACAAGCGAGAATCAGAAAAAGCACTGGATTTAGAAAACGAAGACCCTGTTGTGGCCGTTGAAAAACTGATTGCGTTAACTTGGGATTACTACATTCAATATCCTGAATTTTTAAATTTACTCAATAGCGCCAATCTTCATAAGGCTAAACATTTGCGTCAATCCAAACAAATCAAAAAAATGCATACGCCATTTTTAAGCATGATTGAAAGCATCTTGGATAACGGCGTTGCGCAAAAAGTTTTTCGTTCAGACGTGGACCCCGCACAGTTGTACATCACGATTGCGGGTTTGTCTTCCTTCTACTTGTCTAATCAATATACCTTGTCCGTCATTTTTGGTAGAGATTTGATGACGCCTAAATCGCGTGCTCAGCGTCTTAAGCATATGACCGATGTGGTTTTGTCTTTTTTGAAGGCCCCATGAGATGAGTTTACCCAATTCATTTTTTGACGAAGCACATCTAGAAGATGTGATGAGTACGCCTTCGCCTGCATTATTGAATGATATCCAAAAAATATCGGGTGACATCATGATTTTAGGCGTGGGTGGAAAGATGGGCCCCACACTGGCCATGATGGCCAAGCGTGCCGCACCAGACAAGCGAATCATTGGCGTTGCGCGTTTTTCTGAACCTGGCTTAAAACAAAAATTACAAAACAATGGTATTGAATGTATAGAGGCCGATTTATTGTCGCGCTATGCATTACAAGTATTACCTGATGTTTCGAATATTATTTTCATGGCCGGTCGTAAATTTGGCTCGCAAGGCAGTGAATGGCTCACATGGGCGATGAATGCGCATGTGCCTGCATTGGTTGCCGAGCGATTCAAGTATTCGCGTATTTCAGTTTTTTCAACGGCTTGCGTGTATCCGTTTGTGTCTGTCAAAGGCACTGGTGCGAAAGAAGATATCAAACCCACACCACTGGGTGAATATGCCAACTCGTGTGTGGCGCGCGAGCGTATGTTTGAGCATTTCTCACATCAATTTCAAACGTCGGGTTGTTTGATTCGTCTGTCGTATTCGATTGATATGCGATATGGTGTATTGCATGATTTGGCGCGAAATATCATTCAAGATCAAGCCATATCGCTTCACATGGGGCATGCCAATGTAATTTGGCAAGGCGACGCCAACGAGTTGGCGATTCGATCCTTGTTGCATTGCGATGCACCGACACGCGTAATTAATTTAAGTGGCCCCATTATTTCGATTCGTCAAGCAGCTTTGGGTTTGGGCGAAAGACTTAATAAAAAAGTGAATTTTGTGGGCGATGAAGCGCCCACTGCATGGTTGGTTGATTGCAGCTTGGCCGATCGTTTGATGGGCAAGCCGCCCATTCAACTTAACACCATGCTCGATTGGACAGCTGCGTGGACCAAGCAAGGTCAACGCTCATTGGATAAGCCCACACACTTTGAGGTGCGAGATGGCAATTATTGATGCGCCCTCGATCCCCAACGATGTGATGTCTGTGTTGTGTCAGGGGGTAGTCGTGCCTGCGCATCTATTGGCACTCAACGCCAATCGACAACTCGATGTGCGACGTCAACGCGCATTGAGTCGATATTATTTAGACGCTGGATCGGGCGGTATGGCTGTTGGTGTTCATTCCACACAGTTTGCCATTCGTGATTGTGGTTTGTATGAGCCCGTTTTAAAACTCGCCATGCAAACTGCGCAAGACTGGACGCCCTTAAAAGGTAAAAAACCGCTGGTGATGATTGCAGGTTTGGTGGGCCCCACACAACAAGCCATCAGGGAAGCGCACATCGCAAAGGGTTTGGGGTATCACGCAGGTTTACTGAGTTTGGCGGCAATGAAATCTTCAAGTGAGGTCGAATTACTTGAGCACTGTCAACGTGTTGCCAAAGAAATTCCATTGATTGGTTTTTATTTGCAACCAGCAGTGGGTGGACGTGTTTTATCCAAATCGTTTTGGGAGTCTTTCGCGCGCATCGAGCAAGTCATTGCTATCAAGATGGCGCCTTTTAATCGATACAAAACATTGGATGTGATTCATGGTGTGGTTGCCGCACACGCTGAAAATCGCATCTCCCTATATACAGGAAATGACGATCACATTGTGTTGGATTTGATTTCTCCTTTTTGGGTTCAACGCGGTCAAGAGCGTATCGAGATTCGCATCAAAGGCGGCTTGCTTGGACACTGGAGTGTGTGGACCGAGCGCGCGGTTGATTTGTTAACTCAGTGTCATCAAGCCATTAACAATACGCATATACACCCAGATTTGTTGGCATTGGATTCCCAAGTAACCGATTGCAACAGTGCTTTTTTTGACGCAGCTCATGATTTTTCAGGTTGCATTGCGGGTTGCCACGAAGTGCTGCGTCGACAAGGATTGCTCGAAGGTATTTGGTGCTTAGATCCAGCTGAAGGATTGAGCGCAGGGCAAAGCGAAGAAATCACACGTGTGCAGCAAGCCTATCCGCATTTGTGCGATGACGCATTTGTGAAGTTACATTTGCAAAGGTGGTTGGATGGATAGTGATTGACAAAATTCACTGTCATTTTTTTAGTGTGTGTTTTTTTACTTAAGGAGACTCAAGATGAAGAAAAGAAAACTGATTCAAATATTTGCGGGTGCAATGGCCATCACTCTGAGTGGTGCTAGCTTTGCTCAAGCCACTTGGAAGCCTACCAAGCCAATCAACTTGATTGTGCCTTGGGCAGCAGGTGGTTCCACCGATCAAGTCACGCGCATCACGGCTGCTGAAATTGAAAAAGTATTGGGCCAAAAAATTGTGGTGGTCAATCAACCTGGCGCGTCGGGTTCAATTGGAACTAAAAACGCATGGGACGCGCCACGCGATGGTTATACATGGACAGCAGGTGCCGCTCAAGATTTGGGCGCATACCAATCACTCGGTATGCTCAATGCAGGTATCAAAGATTGGCATTTGTTTTTAAATGTCGCCAATGTGCCTGTGGTCAGCGTCAATCCATCCACTTCCTATCAAAACATCAAACAATTGATTGATGCTATGAAGGCCAAGCCCGACCTCAAAGTAGCCACTGCAGGTGTGACATCGGGTGGACACAATGCCATGGAGGCAATTGCTGCGGCCACGGGTGTCAAATACAGACACGTGACTTACGACGGTGGCAATCCTGCTGTTGTATCCACTGTTTCTGGTGAAACTGATCTCACCACACAGTTAGCCGTTGAACAAGCCGAAATGATTCGTGGCAAACGTTTACGTCCATTGGCAACGGTATCTGATCAGCCATTAGAAATTGAAGGCTTTGGAATCATTGAGCCTATTTCTAAAAGCTTGCCCGGTTTTAAAGCGCCTGCAAACTACTTCGGTATTTTTATACCCAAAGGCGTTCCTGCAGAAGTCACAGCTACTATAGAAAAAATTTGGGCTAGCAACATTGCAAACAATGAAGCACTCAAAAAATATGCGGCCAATCGCGGCGCCTTGTTTGGACCTCACGCAGGGGACGCAGCTCAAACTGCCGCATTTCCTGCTGTGCAAGCCAATGCATGGTTGTTGCATTCTGGTGGCAAAACAAAAGTATCTCCTGATACTGTCGGTATTGCAAAACCGTAAATTCGTTTGATGTCAACAAGTCACCCATCTGCTTTTTGGTAGATGGGTGCTTTAAGGAAGTGTTATGAGTGTAGAAATTGAAAATGATGATGAAGTCGCACCAAGAGCCGATTTGTATGCTTCGGTGTTATGGATTATTTTTGGCGGTGCCATTGCAATAGGATCATGGAACATGGATCGACTGGAGCACATGCACATCAATCCCTATGAGATACCAGCTTTGGTGCCGGGCTTATTGGGCTCGCTCATTGCATTTTTAGGAGCAGTGTTGGCTGTTCGTGCCATCGGTCAAGGTGGCCTTACAACAGCGATGCCCGTATCAACAAGTCACGATCGTGAAATTGGGATGCACATGGCTCGAGTTTTTGGCCTTACTCTTTTTTACGCTTTGGGCTTGGTTGGAACGGGTCTTCCTTTTTGGCTGGTCACGTTTTTATTTGTGAGTGTTTTTATCGGGATACTTGATCGCGAGCGTCAAATTGAATTGGGTCGCTCCTCTTTGAGGCAATGGGCCAGAGCTTTGATTTATGGCGCAATTTGGAGCGCTGTTGTTTCGCTTTGTTTTGAATACATCTTTTTGGTGAGGTTGCCGTAATGTTTGAAGGACTCTTCGCCTTCGGGCATTCGATTGCGTCATTCATGACGTTTGAATCTATTTTTTATGCGCTCAGTTCTTGTTTGGTAGGTGTTGTGATTGGTGCATTGCCAGGGCTTACAGCAACGATGGGTGTTGCGTTGATGACCACGCTTACCATCAAACTGCCATCGAATCAAGCGCTATTGATTTTAATTTGTACCTATGTCGGTGCCATTTATGGCGGAAGCAGAAGCGCTATTTTGCTCAACATTCCGGGTACACCTGCATCTGCAGCAAGTTGTCTTGATGGCTATGCGTTGGCGAGGCAAGGTCATGCGGGTCGTGCCATGGGGATTGCAACCACGGGTTCTGTACTGGGCACGCTCATTGGTATGTTTTTCTTGGCATTGTTTACACCACTGCTCGGTGACTTAGCACTGAAGTTTGGTGCTTATGAATTTTTTTGGTTGGCAATTTTTGGTGTGATTGTGTCAGCCACACTCACGGGTGGTGATCCTCTCAAAGGATGGATTTGCGGTATTGCAGGTTTATTCATTGCAACGATAGGACAAGACGGCATCCATGCTTATGAGCGTTTTTCGTTTGACTATAGAGATTTGGCGGGTGGCTTCTCTTTGGTGCCTGCCTTGGTGGGTGCATTTGGATTTGCAGAAGTGTTGGTTGCCATGAAAGAGCGCAGACCTGTGCCCGAAATCAATCCATTTGATACGGTGATTCCAAGACTCAAAGACGTGTTTCAGTATTGGAGAACCATTATTCGCTCAGGTGTGATCGGTACCTTTATTGGTATTGTTCCAGGCGTGGGCGAAGACGTCGCAGCATGGTCATCCTACGCGGCGGCCAAGCGAGTGAGCAAAGAAAAAGAAAAATTTGGAAAAGGTTCTATCGATGGTTTGATGGCCGCCGAAACAGGGGACAACGCATGTGTGCCAGGCGCCATCATTCCAGTCTTGACCCTGCAAATTCCAGGTTCAGCGCCTGCAGCTGTGTTGATGGCTGCCATGTTGATTCATGGAATTAAACCAGGTCCGATGATCATGATTGAATCGCCACAGTTTGTTTACGACGTTGTGGCCATGATGATGTTGGCAACCATCGGTATTTTTATTTATGGATTGATATTAACCAAACTCTTGGTGCAAGTACTTAAGGTGCCAACCACCATCATCGTACCGATGATTTTTGTATTGTGCGTGGTGGGTACCTATGCATTGTCGTCACGTTTGTTTGACGTGTGGACCATGTTGTTATTTGGTGTATTGGGGTATGTGCTCAGGCAATATAAGTTTCCTGTTGCACCCTTGGTATTGGGAATTGTGCTGGGTGATTTGATGGAAAAAAGTTTCAGGCGCGGTTTGGTTTTGTCCGACGGTGATTTGTTGCCTTTCATTTCGCGTCCTATCGCTGGATTCATGTTTGTCTCCATCGTTTTGATTTTGTTGTATCGCATTCCTGCTGTACAAAATTTATTTAAAAAAGGTGATGCGTGAAACTGGCACTGTGTAATGAAGTTTTGTCGCCCCTCTCGTTTGAGGTGCAATGTCAAATGGCGAGAGCCATGGGCTATGAGGGGTTGGAACTTGCGCCTTTTACGGTGAGCGATGCCCCTCAAGACATTACGGTTGCGCAGGCCAAAGCATTCAAGCAAATAGCCAACAACGAGGGCTTGGTGATTACGGGTTTACATTGGTTGCTGGTCAAGCCAACGGGACTTTCTATTACAAGTTGTGACAAAGTGATTTCACTGAATACTAAAAATTTTGCAGCGCACTTATGTGAAATTTGCCATGCGTGTGGCGGCACTTATTTGGTACATGGGTCTCCGCAGCAACGTTCAATTGCAGATGGACAAACGCATGCTGATGCGCTTGAACGTGCTACTGATTTTTTTGCAAGTGTGGCCGTGCATGCGGCAAGGATGAATGTGACTTATTGCATCGAGCCCTTATCGGCGGATCAAACACCCATCATCAATACCTTGTCCCAAGCAGTTTCTATATTAAAAAAAATCAATTCGCCTTTTCTCAAGACCATGCTCGACACCAGTTCTGCGGGCTTAGCCGAAAGCCAATCGATTGCATCATTGATTGACCAATACATGCCCACTGGTGATATAGCGCATGTTCAGCTCAATGACCCCAATCGAAAAGGCCCTGGGCAAGGCGATATGCAATTTGCGCCCATTCTTCAGGCCTTGAAAAAAAATCAATACACGGGTTTTGTTGCGATGGAGCCTTTTGTTTATGTTCCAGATGGTCCAACGTGCGCGTCGCACGCCATTGGATACGTTCGCGGTATTTTGGAGACCCTGTAAGTATGAGTACGACTGCACCCGCTTTTAAAGTTTCAGAAATCGAATTGCATGAAATTCCTGTTGTGTTGCGCATGCCGTTTCGATTTGGCGTTGTCACATTGCATCAATGTTTTCAAGCCTTTGTGCGTGTACGCATTGAATTTGCCAATGGAGCATATGCGTGGGGTACATCGGCTGAGATGGTGGTGCCCAAATGGTTTGACAAAAATACCGCACTGAGCGATCAGGATAATTTTGAACAAGAGCGCGATGTGTTGCGCATTGCGCGCGAATCCTATTTGGGTGACTCAACACCCGCAAGCGCGTTTTCACATTTTGCAAGGCACCATGATGCGAATCTGGCATTTTGTGACAAGCGGGGCTACAACCCCTTGCTCGCCAGTTATGGTCCTGCTTTAATTGATCGTGCATTGATCGATGCCTTATGCAAGCACGAACAAAAATCTTTTTATCAAGTGATGCAAAGCAATCTTGCAGGTATCAGTGAAGAACATTCGCAGTTTCAAGACATCGATTGGGAACATTTTTTATCGCAATGTAAGCCTGCTCAATCGATTCATGCGCGTCATACGGTTGGGCTGGTTGATGCAATCACAACGTCTGATGTTATAGAAGTAGTGAACGATGGTTTGCCCGAAACCTTAGAGCAAGTGGTGGCGCACTATGGACATCGATATTACAAACTCAAAGTGTCGGGACAAATCGATAAAGATATCGATCGACTAACGGCGATTGCGCGCGTGTTAGAACGCATCCCTAACGGCTATCAGGCATCCTTAGACGGTAATGAGCAATACCAGAGCGCACAAGAACTCGAAGTCTTGCTTGAAAAAATGCGTGAGACTCCTGCTTTAAAGCAAATGATGCAAAGTATTTTGTTTATTGAGCAACCGATTGCCCGTCATCATGCACTCGACGTTGATCTAAAAACACGCCCGCTTGGTCTTCCTGTCATCATTGATGAATCCGATGGAACCTTAGATGCCTTTGTATTGGCCAAAGAAAAAGGTTATGCAGGCATATCAAGCAAAACTTGCAAAGGGGTTTACAAATCAATTTTAAATGCATCGCGTTGCTCGCAATGGAATCAAGAGCAAAAACAAATGCAATACTTTATGTCAGCAGAAGATTTAACCGTTCAAGCGGGCATTTCTGTTCAACAAGATTTAGCTTTGGTTAATCTGATTGGTGTGAAGCACGTTGAACGCAATGGACATCACTATGTCAACGGGTTGGCGTCGCGTCCCAAGATCGAACAATCTCAATTTTTAAAAGAGCACGCTGATTTGTATGAAAACACGCACGGTGCTGTTCGTTTGCATATTCAAAATGGTCAGATCCAAATTCGCTCTTTGGCCTGCGTAGGATTTGCCAGTGCAGTCGAGCCTGATTTTTCTGCGATGTATGCATTGGGGCAATGCCCATCTTCGGTTCAAAAATGAATATTTCACTTGTTAATAAAAATCAAAAAGTCTTTGTATACGCATTGACAACTCAAGAGCCCTTGGTGATGCCAAAGGCTGTGCCATTTAATCGTATTGCCTATTCTGCTGCACACGTGGTGAGCAATCCATTGGCCTCAAACCATCCTTGGATCGAGTCTTCGATTGATTGGGATGCAAGTATTGAGTACAGACGTTATCTGTGGTCATTAGGTTTGGGTGTAGCAGAAGCTATGGACACGGCACAGCGCGGTATGGGACTCGATTGGCCCACATCGTTGGAATTGATTCGCAAAAGCATCGATGCTTCAAAAGATTTCCCCAATGCATTACTGGCCAGTGGTTGTGGCACCGATCATCTGCAAATTACCGAAGTCAAAAGTATCGATGACGTGATTCGCTCCTACGAAGAGCAGATGCTTGCGATTGAAAAACTAGGCGGTCGCCTCATTATCATGGCCAGTCGCGCGTTGGCGCATATTGCCAAAAGCCCTGCGGATTATGAAAAAGTTTATGACCGAATTTTGAGTCAATCCAAGAAACCTGTAGTTTTGCATTGGCTTGGCGACATGTTTGATCCTGCGCTCAAGGGCTATTGGGGCCATTCGGATATTGATCTTGCAACGCAAACTGCTTTGGACATCATTCAAGCGCATGCCAGTAAAGTTGATGGCATCAAAATTTCATTGCTCGATCACGAAAAAGAAATTGCCATGCGCAGGCGTTTGCCAAAAGGTGTTCGCATGTACACGGGCGATGATTTTAATTACCCCCAATTGATTGCAGGCGATGGTGTGGGGGATGAGACCATGCATCAGCACAGTGATGCTTTGTTGGGTATTTTTGATGCGATTGCGCCATTGGCCAGTCGAGCCTTGGGTCAATTGTCACAAGGGCATGTCAAAGATTTTCACGCCACGTTATTGCCCACTATCGCATTGTCACGTCATATATTTCAAGCACCCACACGATTTTATAAAACAGGCGTTGTGTTTATGGCATGGCTTAACGGACATCAATCGCATTTTTCAATGGTGGGAGGTCAGCAAGGCGCGCGCTCAGTACCGCATCTGTGTCAACTGTTTCAATTGGCCGATCAAGCGCATTTGTTTCATCACCCCGAACAATCGATGTTGAGAATGAAACAATTCTTGGCTGTTCACGGTGTTGACTAACTGTTAGGGTCTCTACGTTTGGGAGAGTGCAATGGATGAGGTGAGTTTTGTTGATGGTAAAACCCGATTATTTGGCATTGTGGGCGACCCCATTGTTCAAGTGAAATCGCCAGAGATGGTGACCTATGAAATGCAAAAGCGTGGATATCACGCGATTTTGATTCCATTGCATATTGCGCAAGCTGATTTTGAAAGAACCATGCCTGAGATTTTGCGTTTGCAAAATTTGGATGGTTTAATTTTCACTGTACCTTTTAAAGCACGTGCTATCCAATATGCACAACAACTGGGTCCACAAGCCCAAGCATTGGGTGTCATCAACACCTTAGTCAAAAAATCCCATGGCCAATGGCTGGGCGAAATGTTCGATGGTATGGGATGCGTGGAATCGTTTAGAAGAAAAAATATTCCACTCAAAGGTCAGCGCATCATGATGATGGGGTTGGGCGGTGCGGGCTCCGCCATTGCGGCAGCCGTCGCGGCAGAGCATCCTCAATCGATGCGAATTTTTGATTTAGACGCTGCCAGATACCAGCGCATGAAAGCGATTATTCAAAATATTTCACCAGCGATGCACATGAGCGTGGGCGCGCCGATTGTTGAAGGAATGGATGTGCTCATCAATGCAACACCTGTGGGTATGCTTGAAGACACACGCATGCCCATTGACGTGCAACAGTTGCCATCCAGTTTGTCTGTGTTTGAAATTATTGTGAAACCCGAAAATACACCCTTGCTAAAACTTGCATTGGCCAGTGGCTGTCAAGTGATCCGTGGACGTGAAATGATGCAGGGTCAAATTTCACGTATTGTTGATTTTTTCTTTGAAAAGTACTGATCATGAATTCAAATATATCTTCTCCCGTCGCAGTTGTCACGGGTGGCGCGCGCGGTATAGGCTTGGCCATTGCGCAATGGTTTTTAAATAAAAATTACCGTGTCGCTATTTTGGATGTGGATAAAAAAACATTGTTACAAACAGCGCAAAATTATTCTGACTCAAAATTATTTTTAGCCTTGCACACCGACGTTTCTCAACCGCAGCAAGTCAATCAGGCGGTCGACACCATCGAAAAATATTTTGGTCGTATCGATGCTTGGGTTAATAACGCGGGTGTGGCTGTTTTTAAACCTATTTTGCAAACCACATTTGAAGAATGGCGTTATGTCTTGAGCACCAATTTAGAAGGCGCATTTTTGTGCACGCAAGCGTGCGCACCAGTGATGCTCAAAACAGGCGGTGGCAGCATTGTAAATATCGCATCGATTTCTGGATTGCGTGCGAGTACTTTGCGTGTGGCGTATGGCACCAGCAAAGCCGCATTGATACACCTTACCAAACAACAAGCTGTTGAGCTTGGCAATGTGGGTATACGCGTGAATGTGGTGGCACCAGGGCCTGTGGATACTGAGATGGCCAAGTTGGTTCATTCGGTTGCAATTCGATCGGATTACTACGATACGATTCCACTCAATCGTTATGGAACCACTGAAGAAATTGCGCAAGCGGTTGGATTTTTATGCAGCACCGATGCGAGTTTTATCAATGGACAAGTTTTGGCAGTGGACGGTGGTTTTGAAGCCAATGGTGTGGGTTTACCAACGCTGCGCAAAACCAGTTGATTGCGCGATCAAAGCCAACTACTGATAGCAGAAATATCTTCTGCAAACATTTGTCCTTTTTCAGCTTGTAACAATTTGCCGTCGCGTCCATAAACCAGAGTCACAGGCAATCCATTGGGTTTTTTAATTTTTTGCAGCACTTGCGGACTCGCCCAAGTCGATGCAAATGTGTAGTTCTTTTTTTGCAAATAAGATTTGGCCAATTGCGCTTCTTTGTCAATCGATAAACCCAAAACAAACAAGCCTTTGCTTTGATATTGCGCATGTAATTTTTGAATTTCAGGCGATTGCAGGGCGCAAAATGGACACCAACTGGCCCACCAATAAATCACCACCAGTTTTCCTTGGGTTTGCTCTGGTTTTAAAACTTCACCATTGAGCAAGGTAATTTCTGGCAGTACCAAACGAGAACCCACTGTGGGTAGTTCTTCTTTTTGGGTTTGTGACATCACTGAAGATGCACCCATTGCAGATGCACACATCACACAGGCTTGTGTTAAATAATCTCTGCGACTCAATAAGCGGTGTGATGTCATAGCCATCCCTTATTTTTTGTGAGGTACTTCAATACCAGGAAATATTTTAATCACTGCGCTGTCATCTTCTCGACCATAGCCTGCGGTTGAGGCTTGCATAAACATTTGATGCGCTGTGCTCGATAGAGGGAGGGGAAATTTACTGGCTCTGGCCATGTCTAAAACCAAACCCAAATCTTTTACAAAAATATCAACAGCCGAGAGTGGTGTGTAGTCACCTGCAAGCACATGGGCCATGCGATTTTCAAACATCCAACTGTTGCCAGCGCTGTTGGTGATCACTTCGTACAAGGCATCGGCGTTGACACCTTCGCGCAAACCCAATGCCATCGCTTCTGCCGCTGCTGCAATGTGTACGCCAGCCAATAATTGATTGATGATTTTGACTTGACTGCCAGCACCTGCTTTATCGCCCAACTTATAAACCTTGGCGGCCATGGCATTGAGTAAGGGCTCTGCAATGGCATAGGCCTCGGCTTTGGCCGCTGTAATCATGGTCATTTGTCCACTCGCCGCTTTTGCTGCACCACCTGAGATGGGTGCGTCAATGTAACGAAGCCCCATTTTTTCTAAACGTGATTCCATAGCGATCGACCAGTTCGGATCAACGGTTGAACACATTACAAACACACTGCCTTTTTTGAGACTGGCTGCGCATCCTTGATGGTCTGCACCGTTGCCAAACAAAACGGATTCTGTTTGCGATGCATTGACAACCACTGAAACAACGACATCGCAGGTTTGCCCTAATTCTTGCAATGAATGGCAGGCATGACCACCCAGCGACGCAAACGCTTGTGCCACATCGTGACGAACGTCATACACGTGCAAATCGTATCCTGCTTTGCGCAAGGAACCTGCCATGCCACTGCCCATGGCGCCAAGGCCGACCAAGCCCACTCGAATAGAAGATGCGTTCATATATATAAAAAAGTGTTGTATCGATTGTCTTTCAAATATCCCCTAAGATGATGGAATTGAGTTGCAGTGCGAAGAGAAATTTTCAGATCTGTACATCTTCAGTTTTCATTTCATGCAAGGGCAAGGTTATTTCAATCTCCAGGAAACCCCTTCAAGCCTGGCAAGTCATCACCAGCGGTATCTGCGGGCTGATCCTCACCATCGGGCTAGCACGCTTTGCTTACACACCGTTGTTGCCTGCAATGCAATTGCAAACGGGTTTAAGCGACTCGGGTGCGGGGGCATTGGCTGCCATCAATTACGCAGGCTATATGACAGGCGTGTTGATTGCATCATGGATGGATGACGAAAAATGGCGTCATCGGTTTTATGAATGGGGCATGTGGTTTGCCGTTATCTCAACGGCCACCATGTCCATCACCGATTCGATGCCTATTTGGTTTGTATCGCGTTATGTGGGTGGCATGTGTGGTGCTGCAGGGATGTTGCTCGGTTCTGGTTTGGTATTGGGTTGGTTGATGCGGCAAGGTCATCGGCCCGAGTTGGGCGTGTACTTCATGGGTATTGGTTCGGGCGTGGTGGTGACTGCGTTTGGCTCGTGGGGCTTAGCGCAGATCTTTCCCTTATGGTCCGAGCAATGGATGGCTTTTGCAGTGATCGGTTTGATTTTTTTAATTCCAGCTTGGATGTGGCGTGCGCCTGCACCACCCGTTGTTACAAATAAAAATCTTGCGCAAGTTGCTGTATCTAAGCGATGGTTGTTTTTAATGTTTGTCAGTTATTTTGCAGCAGGTTGGGGGTTTGTTGTTCACGCCACTTTCACTGTGTCGATGGTTGAGCGCATACCTCAACTGCAAGGTTATGGATCGATTGCATGGGGCTTGGTGGGTCTGGCTGCGATACCTGCCGTTTTTATTTGGGATTTGATTGCCAGAAAAGTGGGCGATACAAATGCATTGATATTAGCATTTACATTTCAAATTATTTCGATTGTGTTGTTGATTTTTTCTGACTCACTCGTCGCATCCTTATTGAGTGCTTTTGGATATGGCGCTACTTTTATTGGTATTGTGAGTTTGACACTGGCATTGGTAGGAAGACGCGCGCCCGAAAATCCTGGCAAAGCCATGGCTCGACTCACATTGGCTTATGGATTGGCACAGATGATTGCGCCTGTGGTCACGGGTTATCTCACGCAAAGCACGGGCTCGTTTCATTCGGCCTTGTGGGTGACCGCTATAGTGATGGGCTTGGGTTTGCTATTGCTCATGCAATTAGAAAGAAAAAAATCTTGAGTCCTCAACTCGTCATGTTCGATCTCGATGGAACACTGATTGAAACAGCGTCAGAAATCAAAGACGCCGTGAATGACACCCTCATTTTTTTTGGCCAGGCGCAAGTCTCGCAACAACAAATTAATATTTGGATAGGGCACGGAACGCGTCACTTGATCAAAGATGCATTAGCACACGTGGGTATGAATCCCTCAAAAATAGAAGCTGATTTTTTGAAGATCTATCAACAATTTGATTATTTCTATTCGCGTCGATGCGGGACCACCAGCGTGATTTATCCGCATGTTATCGATGTTTTAAAAAAATTAAAAAATCAGTCAATCAAGCTCGCTGTCATTACCAACAAAGAATCCATTTATACGCAACAATTATTAAATCATCACCAACTGCTACCATTTTTTGATGAAGTCGTGAGCGGCGATACCTTTGAGTTTAAAAAACCCAATCCATTTGCAATCCAATATTGCTTGCAAAAATTTAATCTAACACCATCACAAGCATTGTTTGTGGGGGACTCCTCGGTGGACGCTCAAACAGCGCGTAATGCGGGGGTATCCGTTTGGCTCTTGCCCTATGGGTACAACATGGGGCAGCCGTTGGTCGATGCATGTCCCGACCGAGTCATTGAAAGTTTTTTGGCCTTGATGCCGTGATATAAATAAGCACATCCAAAAGAAAGACTATCGTGTCTCATCCTATTCAGCGAACCAGCAAAAGTATTCCTGTGATTGACTTTCATGCACACACGGTAGTGCAAGAGGTGAGGGAATTTTCCAAAGGTCATGTGGTGCAAACTTCTGATCCCAAAAATTCTTCAATGAGCCAAGAAGCCATAAAATCCATGGAGACATGGATCGCATCGAATCGCAGAAAAATGACCGATTACCGCGAACGTCTCAAAGACATGGACGAGATGGGTGTGGATATACAAGTCTTAACGCCGAGTTTGGTTCACCAATACACGTATTGGGCAGAGCCAGAAATCAGTTTAAAAATGGAGCAACTCACCAACAACTGTTTGGCTGAATCAGTTGCTGTTAATCCAGAGCGTTTCATCGGTTTGGGCAGTGTGCCCTTGCAATCACCACCGCACGCCATTCAAGAATTAGAGCGATGCATGGGCGAGTTAGGTTTTAAAGGAATTGAAATTTCTTCGACCGCTGAGCACATGGAACTCGGCGACGCAAAAATGAAACCTTTTTGGGCCGCCGTTGAGCGACTCGGCGCCACCGTCTATTTGCATCCCAGTGGTATTACTGACGCGCGTTATGTACGCCATCAATTGTGGAACAGTGTGGGTCAACCGCTTGAAGAAGCCATGGCGATGTCGTCTCTCATTTATGAAGGCGTGATGGAGGCGTTCCCCCAATTAAAAATTTGTATTGCGCATGGTGGCGGTTACTTGCCTTTTTATGCGGGACGATTAGATCGAAATTATCGTGAAAAGCCTTTTTTACATACACAAATGACCAAGTCGCCTAGTGATTACTTAAAAGAAAATTTTTGGTATGACTCATGTTTGTACAACGTTGATATGCTCGATTATTTAGTAGAAAAAGTAGGCTCAGATCGCATCGTCATGGGTTCTGATTATCCAGTGGGCGAATCCGACCCCGTCGGTTTTATTCGGGACTCACAAAAAATCAGCGACTCTGATAAGGACGCGATATTGGGGTTGAATGCGGCCAAGCTGTTGGGTTTATCTGTTTAGTTTTTAATAGTTACAAGGGGACATCGTCATGGCATTTCAATCTATTATTTTTCGGTGGATGGGGTTTGCGTTTTTTGCATTGTTGAGTTTTCCATTCACGCTCGTTGCTCAAACATTTCCCAATAAGACCATTCAAATCATTGTTCCTTTTCCACCAGGTCCCGGTGTTGATGTGGTTGCACGAATGATCGCCACCAAAATGTCTCAATCAATGGGGCAATCTGTAGTGGTAGATAACAAGGTGGGTGCGAATGGTGCAATTGGTAGTGAGTTTGTTGCTAGAGCAACACCGGATGGCTATACCTTGCTTGCAGGAACTGCGAGCACCCATGTCAGCCCTGTGCATCTCACCAAAAACTTACCTTACGACCCCGTCAAAAATTTCACGCCCATTACCGCTTCTGTTGAGCTTGCAACTTGCTTGGTCATCAACGTAAACTTGCCAGTCAATAACGTCAAAGAGTTGGTGGATTACGCGAAAAAAAATCCTAAAAAATTATCTTATTCAAGTTCAGGTATTGGTTCCGTGTTGCATCTCATGGGCGAACTGTTCAATCAAAACAGCGGCACTGATTTATTGCACGTACCCTACAAAGGCGTAGCACCTGCAATGACGGCTGTCTTGGGTGCTGAAGTTGACATGGCTTTCACATCGTTGTCCAATGCATTGCCGCATGCCAAATCTGGCAAGGTCAAAATACTCGCTGTTCTCGAGCCTGCTCGTTATGCGGGACTGCCCGACGTACCATCGATTCGTGAAACCTTATCCAATTATCAAAAACCTGCCACATGGTTTGGATTTTTTGGCCCTGCAAATTTACCCCCCGATGTGCTCGATCGTTTGAATAAAGAAATGGTGAACGCACTCAATGCGCCCGATATCAAATCTAAATTCACCGAGATGGGATTTATCTCAGCACCACAAACACCCGCACAATTTGCAAAATTATTAAGCACGGGTATTGATGAATTTGGTCGTGTGGTTAAATCTTCAGGTATCAAACCCGAATAAACACCCAGGGAGTCTCTATGGATCTGTCACGCTTTCCCAGAAAAATTTACACACACGCGCCCACGCCCATCGAATTCATGCCGCATTTCACTCATGCTTTAGCTGCAACCTGTCCAGATGGTGTGGGTCCCAAAGTTTGGATTAAACGAGATGACATGCTCGGACTTTTCCCTGGTGGCAATAAAACGCGCAAGCTCGAATTTTTAATTGCTGATGCATTGGCGCAAGGCGCAGACACACTCATCACCTGTGGTGCACCACAATCCAATCATTGCCGCATCACATTGGCGGCCGCTGTCAAAGAAGGCATGAAATGTCGTTTTGTGATTGAAGAGAGAATCGCTGGGACTTACAAAGAAGATGCGAGTGGCAATAACTTTATGTTCCATTTGATGGGCGTTGAAGAAATCACAGTCGTACCTGCAGGCTCAAACATGGGTGAGGCCATGAACAAGGTTGCGCAAGCGGTGACACAAGCAGGGCATAAGCCTTACATCATTCCTGGTGGTGGATCCAATGCCATTGGTGGACTCGGTTATGTGGCCTGCGTTCAAGAAATGCAACAACAATGGATGGATATGGGTGTTTCTTTTGATGCTATTGTGGTGGGTTCAGGTAGTTCGGGCACGCATGGTGGCATGGTCGCTGGATTTTTGGGCAACCACATTCAAATACCGCTCATTGGTATCGGTGTGAGCCGCGACCCAGCCGATCAAGAACCCTTGGTTCTCAAGGAAGCGCAAGCGATCATGGATTTAATGGGTGTGCCTCTTCAAGTGCCTGCGACTGCGGTGACAAGTTTTGGCGGTTATTGGCAACCTAAGTATTCATTACCCAATAAGGGCATGATTGAAGCGGTGCAAATGTTGGCGCGCACAGAAGCTATTTTGTTAGACCCCGTTTACACCGGAAAAATCATGGCTGGGTTGATAGGATTGGCCAGAAAGGGGCATTTCAAGCCCAATGCACAAGTTTTGTTCATGCATACGGGCGGATTACCCTCGTTACACATGTATGAGGACGTGGTTTTAGGTAAAACCTCGGTCGCTCACTAAAAAAACAACCTACTAAACTACAGTATGACCCTCATATTTAGGGGGTAACAGGCTATTTCTGCTCAATTCTTCTTATATGATTGTGGTTTACATGTTCAAACTGGAGTTGGTATGAAAAAAATGAATGTATGGGCTGTTGCTCTGTTGAGTTTAGTCGCCACTGTTTCTTCTGTTCAAGCGCAAGATACATTGGATAAAGTCAAAGCGTCTGGCACATTTGTGTTGGGTCATCGCGATGCTTCAATTCCTTTCTCGTATTACGACGACAAGCAGCAACCTATTGGTTACTCTGTTGATTTGTGTCTCAAAATTGTGGACGCAATCAAGAAAAACCTCAATATGCCCAACCTCAAGGTTCAATACCAGTTGGTCACATCAGCCAATCGCATTCCTTTATTGGCCAATGGCACAGTAGATATCGAATGTGGTTCTACAACCAACAATGCCGATCGTCAAAAACAAGTGGCATACGCACCCACCACTTTTGTGACTGCTAATCGCATCGTTTACAAAAAAGGAACTGGCGTTGCTAAGTTGGCTGATCTCAAAGGTAAAACATTGGTTTCTACAGCAGGTACCACCAACATCAAACAAGTGACAGAACTCAATGCTGCGCAAAACTTGGGCATCAACATTGTTTCAGCCAATGGTCACTCAGAAGCATTTTTAATGGTTGAAACGGGTCGCGCTGCAGCCTTTGCAATGGACGACATTTTGTTAGCAGGTTTGGTTGCCAGCTCCAAAAATCCCGCTGAATTTGAAATTTCTTCTGAAGCGCTTTCTACAGAGCCCTATGGCATCATGATTCGCAAAGACGACGCCAAATTCAAAGCTTTGGTTGATAGCGCCGTTAAAGATTTGATGTCCAGTGGTGCAATCAATGCGATTTACAGCCAATGGTTTTTAAAGGCCATCCCACCTAAAAATATTAACCTCAATATTCCAATGGCGTCTAACCTCAAAAAGGTCATCGCCAAGCCGACCGATTCACCCGATCCAAAAGCTTACGAATAACAATTAATCACGCTACGAAAAAAAGAGGGGAGCTTTTGTTCCCCTCTTTGCCATTAAAAATATGAACTACAACTGGAATTGGAAAATTTTTTATGAGTTGGAGCCGGGTGCGACGGGCACTTATCTCCACTATCTCATTGTTGGGTTGGGTTGGACGGTTATCACCGCTTTACTCGCTTGGACATTGGCGTTAACACTTGGTGTTTTAGTCGGCACTTTGCGCACAGCCGGATATAAATGGTTGGAGCGCGTTTGTTTTTCTTACGTTGAATTATTTCGCAACATACCGTTACTTGTACAAATGTTTCTTTGGTATTTTGTTTTGCCTGAATTGTTACCTACGCAATGGGGCAATGCCATCAAACAAATGCCACCGCCGTGGGCCTCGCTCGTTCCTGCGGTTTTATGTTTGGGATTATTCATGTCGGTGCGCGTGGCCGAGCAAGTACGCTCAGGTATTCAAGCGCTACCCAAAGGTCAAAAGATGGCTGGCCTTGCTATTGGTCTTACTGTGTGGCAAACCTATCGCTATGTGCAACTGCCCATGGTGTTTCGAATGATATTGCCGCCCCTTACTTCTGAATTTTTAAACACGATAAAAAATACATCATTGGCGTTGACCATTGGTTTGATGGAGTTGACTGCACGTGCGCGTGCAATGCAAGAATTTAGCTTTCAAGTGTTTGAAGCTTTTGCCGCAGCCACAATTATTTATTTGTTGGTCAATATCACCGTTGTGATGGCTTCGCGTTGGTTAGAAAAACGCATCGCCGTACCTGGTTTTATTGGCTCCAAAGCGCAAGCGATACAGGCAGGGCATTGACATGGGAGCCTATGACTTTGATGTAATCGCTCGCTCCTTCGTTTATTTGTTTCGCGAAGGATTGACTTTCAGCGTCACGCTGACTGTATTGGCCATGTGCGGCGGTATTGTGCTGGGCACGCTATTGGCATTGATGCGTTTGTCTAAGTTCTCTTGGATGTCGAGTTTTGCGGCAACTTACGTTAATTTGATGCGCTCGTTGCCCTTGGTGTTGGTGATCTTTTGGTTTTTCTTTTTGGTCCCCTACATTGGTGCTTGGTTGATGGATTCCAAAACACCCATCAAAGTGGGTGCGTTTGCCAGTGCACTGATTACGTTTACGTTGTTTGAAGCTGCTTTTTATTGCGAGATCATGCGCGCAGGTATTCAGTCGATTCCTGCGGGCCAAGTGTCAGCGGGCTATGCCATCGGACTCAACTACCGACAAACCATGTCATACATTGTGTTGCCGCAAGCGTTTCGCAATATGTTACCCATTTTGCTCACACAAACCATTATTTTGTTTCAAGACACGTCCTTGGTGTACGTCATATCAAGCACGGACTTTTTAGGTGCTGCTTCTAAGGTGGCCAATCGCGATAACCGTTTGCTCGAGATGTACACCTTTGCCGCGTTGGTGTATTTTATTATTTGTGCCAGTATGTCTTGGTATGTCAGAAAACTTCAAGCCAAAATTTCTATTATTCGTTAAAGCATTTCTATCATGAACAATATCATTCAATTTCAAAATGTGAGCAAGTGGTATGGCGATTTTCAAGTCTTATCTGATTGTTCAACGCAAGTCGCCAAAGGCGAAGTGGTGGTGGTGTGCGGCCCCTCGGGTTCTGGAAAATCCACGCTGATTAAATGCGCCAATGGTCTTGAGCCTTTTCAAAAGGGACAGATTCACATCGATGGTATTTCGGTGGGCGCACCAGAAACACAGCTGCCCCAATTGCGCGCGTGCATTGGTATGGTGTTTCAGCACTTTGAATTGTTTCCCCATTTAAGCGTCACTGAAAATCTCACATTGGGTCAAACCAAAGTATTGGGTCGAAGCGACGAAGAAGCCAATACCAAAGCTGCGTCCCTTTTAGCGCGCGTGGGTATGTCCGTTCATGCCGATAAATTTCCAGGACAACTTTCGGGTGGACAACAACAGCGTGTAGCGATTGCACGTGCCTTGGCGATGGATCCATTGGCGATGTTGTTTGATGAACCCACATCCGCACTCGATCCAGAAATGGTGAGCGAAGTTTTGGATGTGATGGTGCAATTGGCTAGCGAAGGCATGACGATGATGGTGGTGACGCACGAAATGGGCTTTGCTCGCAAAGTATCCAATCGTGTGATTTTTATGGATCAAGGCAAAATTGTGGAAGATTGCACCAAGGATGAATTCTTTGGAACGCCAAGATCGCATCGCGCGCAGGAGTTTTTATCTAAAATATTGGATCATTGATTGATACAAACCCCAATCTCTCTTTTTGATTCTCCCTGTATTATTTCGTTTTGACACGGCTTACCTAACGAGCCGATTTTTGTTTGACCTCAAAGGAAGTACCCATGACTATTTCACGTCGCCACATCATTCAAAGCACCAGCGCAGCAGCCTTGTTGGCCTGCATTGGACAAAAAGCCTACGCACAAAGTGTTGAAAATATGCGCGTCGTCACGGGGTTTCCTCCTGGCGGCACATCTGACACGATTTCACGCCGCGTCGCAGAGCGTTTACGCGTTGCGGGATACGCCAAAAACTCGGTGGTTGAAAATAAAACAGGCGCGGGTGGCCAAATTGCAATTCAATATATGAAAACCATGCCCACCGATGGTTCAGTGATTTTGCAAACGCCTATGAGCATGTTGGGTATTTACCCCCATATCTATAAAAAATTGCAATACGATCCGATCAATGATTTGCAGCCTGCATCTTTGGGGGCAGTGTTTGATTTTGGTTTTGCAGTGGGCCCTGCTGTTCCAGCATCGGTCAAATCGATTCCAGAATTTTTAGATTGGTGCAAAGCCAATCCCAATCAAGCCAATTTTGGCTCTCCTGGAGCAGGCTCATTGCCTCATTTCTTAGGCGTGCTCTTGGGGCGCTCATCCAACATCGATATCAAACACGTGGCATTCAGAGGAACACAACCCGCTATATTGGACATGATTGGTGGGCAAATACCTGCTGTATCTGGCCCAGTTGGTGAATTTACTCAACATATTTCAAGTGGCAAATGCCGCGTATTAGGCACCTCAGGCGCCAAGCGAAGTCGTTTTGCGCCAACGGTGGCTACATTCACCGAGCAAGGTCTCAAAGACATGGCGTTTAACGAATGGTTTGGTTTTTATTTGCCTTCAGGTGTATCTGCAGACGTGGTCACTCGCACGAACACCGCATTGCGCGCTGCATTGGCTGCACCCGAAGTGGTCGAAGGATTGGCCGCGATGGGGTTGGAGTCCGCATCATCAACGCCTGCTGAATTGGCGACGATGCTCAAGAACGATACCAACCGTTGGGGCCCAATTGTCAAAGCTATTGGATTTACAGCAGAAGGTTGATTCAAATAAATTAGTGCAAATAAGTCAGTGCAACGCCTATAGTTGCACTGACTGCAATGACATGAATGACATTGGCTTTGTATTTAAATAAAGCAACTGCACTTGTAAGTGCCAATATCAAACTGATCCAATCAAATTGACCTGTTAGGCCCTGTGGCCACAGAACATAGTATCCAAAAAATAAAGCCAGATTAAGAACTACGCCAACAACGGCAGCAGTAATTGCAGTGAGTGTTGTGGTTAATTTAATTTGTTGATGCGTACTCTCAATAAAAGGTCCGCCTGCCAAGATAAAAATAAACGAAGGCAAAAAAGTAAACCAAGTGACAAAACACGCGGCAATAGTCCCCGCTAAAAAAATCGCATCGGCACCAAAAAAAGCTTTGGCATAGCCCCCCACAAAAGCGACAAAGGCCACAACCATAATGAGCGGGCCTGGCGTTGTTTCACCCAAGGCCAAGCCATCGATCATTTGCGTGGCGGAGAGCCAAGAAAAATCATTGACGGCACCTTGATATACGTAAGGCAATACGGCATAAGCACCGCCAAAAGTGAGCAATGCAGCCTTGGTAAAAAACCAACTCATTTGCGTCAACGTGTGATCCCATCCATAAATAAAAAATAACCACAACATGGGAATCGCCCAAAGCAATAAGCCTGCGGCGAACACTTGAATCAATCGCGTCCATTTAAACAAAGCATGTGCGGGTGTGGGTGTGTCGTCATCAATCCACGCACTTTGTTTGTTAGCTGAGGTGGATGTATGCCCAGAACTTGATTGAAATAAGTGAGGTGCGTAACGACCCAAAAAATAACCCAAAATAGCCGCTGAAATAACAATAACAGGGAAGGGGACATTAAAAACAAAAATCGCGACAAAACTTAAACCCGCAATCGACCATAAAAGATTATTTTTGAGCGCACGAGAACCGATGCGGTGAGAGGCTTGAAAAACAATCGCAGTCACAGCAGGTTTGATGCCATAAAAAATACCAGCGACCCAAGGCACCTCTCCCCAAGCCATATAGACCCAAGACAAGGCAATCAATAAAAACAAGGACGGCAACACAAACAAAACGCCCGCTAAAACACCGCCACGAGTTTTGTGCATTAACCAACCGATGTAAGTGGCGAGTTGTTGCGCCTCAGGACCGGGCAAGACCATGCAGAAATTAAGTGCGTGTAAAAATCTTTTTTCAGAAATCCATCGTTTACGCACTACCAACTCTTCGTGCATGATGGCAATTTGACCTGCGGGCCCGCCAAAACTAATAAACCCGAGTTTGAGCCAAAAGAGTAGGGCTTGGTAAAAACTCACCTCTGCAGGTGAATCGTTATTGGATATTTGATGGGTTGCCATTCGTCGATTATCGACGAGTTTGGTCTTTCCATCCATCGGTTAATGTATGGATAAAAGCAATCACATCGTCAATCTCTTGATCATTGAGTGTGGGTTGCTCACCCTTCTTTTTTTGATAAGGCACTTCTTTGACGTTGACATTGGAATGAAGCGCAACAGGCAAATCATCAAACTTGAGCACCTTGCCCTTTGCATCTTTGGGATACCATTTTTCGGGATGGGTATCGCGTTGCACATAAAAAGTTAATGCATCTTTGAGTGATTTAAATTTGCCGTTGTGAAAATAAACTTGTCGCACACCTGCGTTTCTAAGGGTGGGCACTTTGAATGCACCGCACAAATCTTTTCTCTCTTTTAAATCAGGTTTGTCGCAAAGTCCCAAATCAAAATATTTTGGATTATTGTTTTCGATAATTTCGAGGTTGCGCGGAACGCCCAAGTTGTCATAGGTGAAGTCGGTAAATAATGGATGTCTGCCTTTTTTGTCTTTGTCAGATGGATGACACGAGGCGCAATTGCCTTTTTCTTCGTCATTAAACAAGGCAAGGCCGCGTGCTTCTGCCGCTTCGAGTTGAATTTCTCCTCGCAAATAGGCGTCGTATTTACTAGAAAAAGCGTTGAGCAGTGGTGAATTTTTTTGAAACGTTTCTACGGCTTGAGTGAGTTTTAAAAACGCTGCGTCGACATCATTGAGTATGTTTGCACCGTAAGTTTTTTTAAATAAATCGGCCCACTGAGATTGGGAAATTTTTTGAACCACGCTGGACTTATCGGGATTGGCCATTTCACGCTCGCCAAGCAGTGGCCCCATTGCTTGCTCGGCAAGAGAGTTGGCGCGTCCATCCCAAAAAAAACCACCTGTTGGTGTTCCTTTTTCATCCCAGTGAAAAGCGGTGTTGTAAACGAGATAGCCCAAGGGCTGGGACGCACGCAGTCCGTGGGCCTCCAGATATTTGCCGCCAGGCTGAAAGGCCAATGCGTTGGGCGCAGAAAATCCAGCGCTGGGTGAATGACAGCTGGCGCATGAAACTTTTCCAGACGCTGAAAGCGTTGCATCATTGAATGCCAATTGACCAATTGCAAATTCGGCTTTATCCAATTCTTTTGTATTCATTTGGCATCCTGAGCTTGCAATCAGCAATGTAAAAAAAACAAAAATGACACAACGATTGTGTGTGAGCATGGTCATAATCAGTTGGAAAGAAAAAAGAACTTGAAGGAGAACATTATGGCTAGAAAATTTGTCGACCTGTCTATTTTTTTAGAAAACGATGTGCTTAGCGATCCACCCGCATTTAAGCCGAAGATTGAATATTTCACACACCAAAATACATATGAACAAATTGAGCCTTTTTTTCCTGGTCTCAAAAAAGAAGATTTGCCCGATGGAGAAGGTTGGGCCGTTGAGATGGTTCATCTATCGACTCACAACGGAACACATTTAGACGCACCTTATCATTTTCATTCAACCATGGATAACGCTTTGGGTGAAAAAAAACCTGCGATTGCGATTCATGATGTGCCACTCGAATGGTGTTTTCAACCTGCAGTCAAATTAGACTTTCGTCACATGACAGACGGTTACGTGGTTACTGCAAAAGATGTGGATTCAGAACTCAAACGCATTGGACACACACTCACGCCATTAGAAATTGTTGTGATCAATACACGCGCGGGTTCTCGCTATGGTCATTCAGATTATGTTTCATCAGGTTGTGGCATGGGCTACGAAGCCACCATGTATTTGTTAGAGCGTGGCATCAGACTGACAGGTACCGACGCTTGGAGTTGGGATGCACCTTTTGTGCACACGGCCAAAAAATATGGTGAATCCAAAGACGCATCTTTGATTTGGGAGGGGCACAAGGCGGGCCGAGACATCGGCTACTGTCATATCGAAAAATTACACAACCTAGAGATGTTGCCACCCAATGGTTATTACATCAGTTGCTTTCCACACAAAATTCGCGGCGCATCGGCGGGTTGGACTCGCGCCGTTGCTATTTTTGAGGATGCATTAATGGCATCACGCTAATTCAACAGGACTTGGACGCAACTCAATCTCACACATTAAGGAAAAACATGAAAAATATCGTAATCGTCACGGGAGCGAGTCGCGGCATTGGAGCGGCCACTGCACGAAAGCTTGGCGCCAAAGGCGCTTGTGTTGTGATCAATTACAACCAGGCGGAAAAGCAAGCTCAAGCAGTTTTAAATGATGTGATTCAAGCGGGTGGACAAGGTCTGTGCATTCAAGGTGACGTTGGTCGCGAGAGTGATGTGTTGCGCATGTTTGAACAAACCCAAAAACATTTTGGTGTTCCCACGGGTTTGGTCAATAACGCAGGAATTGCAGGATCATCCAAACGCCGTATAGAAGATTTAGATTTTGAAACCATGACAGACATCATGCGCATCAATGTCATCGGCACATTGTTGTGTTCACGTGAAGCGGTGTTGCGCATGTCTCAACGCAATGGCGGAAAAGGCGGCGCTATCGTTAATGTTTCATCATTGGGCGCACTCACAGGTTCACCTTTTACATTTGTTGACTATGGTGCATCCAAGGGTGCGGTTGATACATTAACCACGGGCATGGCCACCGAGTTGGCCAAGTATGGTGTGCGTGTCAATGGCGTTCGACCTGGAATGATTGATACCGAAATTCATGCATCAGCTGGCATGGCCGATCGCGTAGAAAAACATGGCCCTCAAATGCCCATGGGTCGAGCAGGATTGGCTGAAGAAGTCGCCGACGTGATTGTGTTTTTGTTATCCAAAGAATCGTCATACGTTACTGGAACCATGGTCGATGTATCGGGTGGCGCGCGTTAAAAAAATTATTCTTTGACGTTGGCCATGCGAATCAATTGTGTCCATCGCGCATGATCTTCGCGCAACCAAGTGCGATATTCGGTAGGTGATGAACCAATCACCACGCCACCCAACTGCCGCATGCGTTGATTGATATCAGGCTTATTAAGCGTTGTACGAATGCTATTGGCTAATTTTTCCAATACAGCCGGCGGTGTTCCAGCAGGAGCCAAAAAACCGACGGGGCCAACATATTCTTCAAAGCCAGGAAACCCCGACTCAGCCATGGTTGGTACCTGAGGTGCATCAGTGTATCTTTGAGTTGTTGTGACAGCCAAAATTCGAACTTGCTTTTGCGCTTCACGCTCCAACACGCCAATCATTGGATAAAACATAAAGTCCACGCGATTGGCAATCACTTCGGTTAATGCAGGTGCGTTGCCTTTGAATGGCACATGCACCATTTGCGACTGCGACCTTGTAGCGAGTAGGGCAGCAGATAAATGTGCAGAACCGCCATTTCCCGCTGAGCCATAACTCACGGCATCAGGCGCTGACTTGGCCTTGGCAATTAACTCAGCCATTGTTTTGTAAGGGCTGTTGTAACCCACGACCAAATATTGAGGCAAAGCTACAGCCAATGTAATTGGAGAAAAATCTTTCACTGGATCGTATTTGACTTTGCCAGCACCCATGATGGCATTGACATTGTGCGATAAGGTGTTAACAATTAATGTGTAACCATCGGGTGCAGAAGTAGCAACACTCTCGGTTGCAATATTACCATTGGCACCCACTCGATTTTCAACAACCACTGCTTGACCTAAACTCACGCTCAGGTCTTGTGCGACTAAACGCGCAATCACATCGGTGGGCCCGCCCGCCGAATAACCCACAACCATTTTGATGGGTTTATTAGGAAAATCAGTTTGTGCTGCTGCGAGCATCGCATGTGCACAGAGCATCGCAGAAAAAAATAAACGCATCCATGAATTCAAAAAACGAGTCGCTGGCATAGATGTCTCTCTTTCTTTTTAAAAAATACTTCGAAAATTAAAACTTATTCATTGATCACCGTATGACGCAGAGTACCTAGTCGACTGATACTGATTTCTAATACATCCTGCTGTTTAAGCCAAAGCGGTGGTGTTCGGGTAAACCCAACACCGTCGGGAGTTCCTGTGGCAATGATGTCGCCCGTCATCAAGGTGGTGAAGCTAGAAATGTAATGGACGATGGTGGGTATGTCAAAGATCAGGTCGTCAGTGCCCGAATGCTGAACCTGTACGCCATTGAGTGTAGTGGTGATCTCCAGTTGGCTGGGGTCACCTACTTCGTCAACCGTGGTGATCCATGGGCCCATCGATCCTGACTTTTCAAAATTCTTGCCCACAGTGAGCGAGTGTTTGAATTGATAGTCTCGAATACTGCCATCGTTCACAATCGTATAAGCCATGATGTGTTGCATGGCATGTTCGATGGATACATTTTTTGCAGGCTTGCCAATTACCAAAGCCAATTCGCCTTCATAGTCAAAATCGGTTGATGCTTGGGGCCTTATCAATGGTTGATTGCAAGCCACCATCGAAGCCATGGTGCGAAAAAACAAACTTGGCTGCTCGGGTAGTTTGGCATTGATCTCGGCCAGATGTCCTTTGTAATTGCGTCCAATACAAAAAATTCTGGGTGCATTAGGAAGCGGCACATCTAAAACCACATCGGATAATTGAATAGTAGCTTGTAAACCAGCAATGCTTTGCGCAATCTCTTGCAAAGTGCGATCACGCAAAACATCAAGTAAAGTATTTTGTAAAAAATGAGCTTGATTCTTTAAATCAATGATGCCATTTGATTGTAAAACACCAAACGATGCAGCCGATTGATATTGATAGCTTAATAACTTCACGATATATCGATCACCACATTACCAATCACTTTTCCTGATTCAACCATTTCATGTGCAAGAACGACTTGGTTCAATCCAAAACGTGGCCCCACACTGTGAATGAGTTGCTGAGTTTGTAAAAGATGTTGCATGCGGTCGAGTGCATTTTTTCTATCCATCGGCTTTAAGTCGTAAACCAAAAAAAACTTCAGTTGAACAGATCCATATGTCATCGGTCGGGTAGTGACATTCACTTTTGGTGTGTTGGATCCATACACAATTACTTGACCGTGTTTTGACAAACAACCTTCGTTAATCAAAGGGATCGTGCCTGAAAAATCCAAATCAATGATAGTCTCAACGCCTTTGCCATGGGTTAATGCAAGAACCTTTTCGCTTACCGATTGTGTTTTATAAAAAATAATTTCATCGGCACCTGCTTTTTTAGCGTGCACAGCTCTTTCTTCAGTGCCAACTGTGCCAATCACATGTCCGCCTGCTAATTTAATCAATTGAGTGACGTAGTGACCTACAGCAGATGCAGCGCCCGTTACCAACACGGTTTGATTTTGAAGATCGCCTGCTAAGTTCACTGCTTGTATCGCCGTGAGTGTAGGAATGCCCAAGCAAGAGGCTTGCGCAAAATCAACACTTTTGTGTAGGGGAACAGCTTGTTCAGCAGGTAACGCAATAAATTGCGCTGCAGTACCGTGTGGGCGTTGCCATTGACCGTTCCAAATCCATACACGTTCACCGATGCGAGAAGAACTCACGTCACTGCCAACGGATTCAATGACACCTGCACCATCGCTGTGAGGAATGATTGGCTCCGATAGGGGGCGTGCACGACGCGATTTGACGTCTGATGGATTAACGCCCGAAGTCATCAATCGAACAAGAACTTCACCGCTTTGGGGTTGCGGTTTTGGCATCTCTCCAAACTGAAGAACATCTTTGGCTTCGCCATTGAGTGTGTACCAAACTGCTTGCATTAAATTTCCTTTGATTAACGATTACTGCATTGCTTCTTTTAAAGCTTCTTGTCCAGGCAACCAAAGCACAATCAATGTGCTTACAGCAGCGATGGCCGACATTGCAAACATCAAACTGGTAAATCCAGACGCTTTGATAAATGGACCCATCATAAAAACCGCAAAAGAGCTAATTCCAAACGAAACGGCAATGCGCACGCCACTCACACGCGAGCGCATGGAGTTGTCGATGTAGCGAACCACCATAGTTTCATTAAATGGAATAGCTGCAAAAACGGAAACCATATAAACAATGGCCATACCGTACCAAACCCAACCGCTAGTTTGTGCTGCCAAATAAAACACAATCACTTGAGTGATTAATATGCCAATCAATAAAGGTTTAACGGCCACACGATCGAGTAACCATCCCACAATCAATTGCGCAAATGAGGCGATTGCATAAATAAGCGCCAATAAAATCCCTAAGAGGGCAGGGTCGTTGATCAAACCTTCCAGGCGTTCGGTAAGCAATTGCGAATTGCCGTTGGTCGTGAAGTTAAATAACAAACTGCCCGTTGTTGCACTGGCCACCATCACAATAAACGTGCGAATGGCCAAGTGTTTGGGTAAATGAATTTGACTTGCAGTTTTTTTGGCAGGCGCACTTTGTTCAGGTGGCGCACTTTTTGAAAACCAATAACCGCATAACAACGACACAACACCTGGCACCATGAATGCCATTCGCCATCCAAAATACTTGACTAAAAAACCCGTGGATAAAGCGGCCAATGCAAT
>Ga0214919_10001715_pt1 | contig 35428 bp, 59 predicted proteins | sample LL1503_MetaG_FD_177994 | JGI IMG/M metagenome (GOLD analysis project Ga0214919, IMG submission 177994) | Freshwater microbial communities from Lake Lanier, Atlanta, Georgia, United States - LL-1503 | ecosystem: Environmental > Aquatic > Freshwater > Lake | place: USA: Georgia | collected...
CTCAAAGGTAATTAAACTTCTTTCCTCGTCAACCCCAAATTCGTCTGTATGGCGAACTGCTTTATTTTCTATTACATCTTTAATCGAGCCTATCATTTTTAACTCCTAAAAAGGTACATCGTCTTGACTTTCATCCTCCCCTTTAGGTTTAAAACCTACGGGTTGTTTGATATCACCAATAGAACCTAAGAAAAACTTACCTTTAGGGCCTTCTTTTACCCAAGCACTTAACCAACGCTCTTTGCCGTTAATCATTACTGACCCTGTGTAATCTGGGTGTTTATCAGTAGTTTTACGGTTGTTTTTAAATAGGCTAAATGAGCCTTCTTTCATAATAAAAGCCATTACATTTCCTTCACTAAAGCGGGTTTAATTTGTGGTTTTGCTTGGACTACTGTATTGCCGTCATCGTCAGCCTGCACAATGCCTACAAACGATGCTAAAGCGCCTCTACGCATATAAGTTACAGCCGCCAGACATCCATGAGCATCTTGTTTAGCTACGGGTATAGACATTTCCTGTTCAATCCATTCGCCAGAGCTATGCACAAGTCTAGTTATTAACCACATACGGCCTTCAAAGAAATTGCCAGGCATCTGTATTACGGCTAGACCATTTTTAGCTAAAGCCTCTCGGCAAGAATCCCACACCGACTCTAGGTCAGCGTAGGTAGACTTAAAAAATGGGTTAGCAGAGTCTTTTTTAGCAAATGTTAGTTGACCCTGAACTTTGGATAGCGCAGTTGCTAATTCTTTAATGCTTTCAGATTGAGACATTTTTGCCTCCAAAGATTTTGGCGTAGTCATTAAAAATCGCAGTCAAAACTGGGTTTTTACGCTCAACAGGTTTGCCACAAGCTGCACGAATACAATCAACTTGTTCCTGTGTGGGCCATCCACACTCCATAGCTTCTAGAGCTTCCTCTAAAAATTCTTCATGTTCAAGCATTACTTGGTGTAATTCATCCATTTAAGTTCCCCTTAAATACATAGCAAAATTGCTACAATCTAATATTAATACAAGTTAATACAAAATGTCAACTATTTGATTAAATGTTGTTTTTTTGATAAGATAAGTTAAATGAACATAAAGATAACAGAACCCGCCATGATTGAGCTTCTTGGTGGTACTTGCAAAGTAGCTCGGATGGTTGGGGTTGCCCCAGCCGCAGTCGCAAAGTGGAAGATACATGGAATCCCACATGGAAAGATGGTGGAGTTGGCAGCTAGGCTAGAAGTTGTAAGCCATAGGCTTGTAACCCGTCAAGACTTGTTTCCGACTACCTGGCATTTAATCTGGCCTGAACTTTTACCTAAACCAAACTTATGCTCTTAAACGACCCATTTAAAATTATTGAGCCTACAGTAATTAGTTTTAGCGGTGGTCGTACTTCAGCTTATATGCTTTGGCGCATATTGCAATCTAATGGGGGATTACCTTCAGAAGCCATTGTTTGCTTTGCAAATACAGGCAAAGAAGAAAAAGCTACCCTTGAGTTTGTTAGAAATTGCGGAATTAATTGGAATGTAGACATTCATTGGGTTGAATACCAATATTCTGAAAAAACTGTTGACCGTTGGAAAAAAGTCACATTTGAAACTGCTAGTCGACTTGGAGAACCATTTTTTGAATTAATTGACCAAAACGGTTCGCCTTACCTTCCAAACCCAGTTGCTAGAATATGCACCGTTAAACTTAAAATACAAGCTATACACGCTTATTTAAAACATTTAGGGTGGAAACATAACGAGAACATGGATTGGGTTGGTATTAGAGCAGACGAAATGCGTAGGGCTGCCAAGATGGAGCGTGAGCGCACTCCATTAGTAACTGCTGGCGTTACCAAGGAAACAGTAGGAAAGTTTTGGAAAGAACAGTCTTTTGACCTTGGATTGCCCAATATGAACGGGGTGACTATGCATGGCAACTGCGATTTATGCTTTTTAAAGCCAACTCATCAAATTATTAGCCTTATTAGGGAAAAACCTGAAAGAGCCGATTGGTGGATAGCTATGGAAAACCACGCTACATCAAGCAATAAAACTTATGGCGATGGGGCAAAATTTAGAAAAGACCGGCCAAGTTATACAGAGCTTAAAAAGTTTGCTTTATCCCATGATGATATGTTTCCTAAAGATGAAGAAGCAATACCTTGCTTTTGCGGAGATTAAATGATTTTAGAAAATGTAACCCTTTGCGCCATAGATTCAGTTCAGCCAATATTGGCTAAAAAAGCTATGGAACGCTGTAAACGCCAAGTTACTTTTGGTGCTGAGGTTTTTATAGATGCCAATATTTTTAGCAAACAAGAGTATTCAAAATTTGTTATCTATGAGTTGCATAAATACATCAAAACCGATTTTGTTTTACTGATGCAATGGGATGGCTGGATTATTAACATAAGCGCTTGGAATCCACGATTCTTAGACTATGACTACATTGGCGCAGTATGGCCTTGGCATCCTGAGGGCTTTAGGGTTGGTAACGGTGGATTTTCCCTAAGAAGCAAAAAATTGTTGGATTTAACCCACAAAGATGAATTTGTTTATAAAGACCGCAACGAAGATGACCTTATATGCCACATTAATAGGGACTATCTTGTACGCAATGGCGTACGCTTTGCCCCAGAGGAATTAGCTAGGGAATTTAGCTATGAACGGGAAGCCACCAACATTCCCAGCTTTGGATTTCATGGGGAATACAACATGGACAAATATTTGTAGTAAAATTGTGGTGCAGAGTGATGTCTGTCTTAAAATTAGGTCGAAACCAAGACCCTTTCGGGTTGCTTTGAGTGTTTACTAAATGATTCGACCCATTTATTAAGCAACATCATCTTAGAGCAACTCAAAAGGGTTTTTCTATTTCTGCTGTCTTAGTTGGAGGCTCTAACGATATACCAGCGACTAAGATAAAAGTGCTACTGGGGGTAGTTGATGAAATAGCACAATATAGGTGGCGAAGCTAGTGCCTATTCAACGAACGACTGGCGGGTTCTGTGGCTCCGAAAAGGAAAACAGTTGAAGGCGAATCTAGGTAGGCTAGGTTCGCTCACCAAAAAGGAATGTATGGCAAGAAAGAAGAAGTTGGGGTTTTTAAGTTATATAAAACCTATACCTATAAATAAAACTTACACAATAAAAAAAGAATTTATTGTTGAAGAAAAAAAACCAAAACCTTTTAAATTTGCTAATTTCCGAGATAAATCCATTACTTATCCAAGCGAAATAAAAATAATCAAATATAAACAAGAAGATTTAAAATATTACAAATCAAATGAATTTTTAGAGTCTTTTGAATGGAGAAAATTAAGACTAGAAGTTATTTTAAAATATGGTCGAAAATGTCAATGTTGTGGAGCTAAACCCCCAAATGTTGTTATTCATGTAGACCATATAAAACCTAGAAAAACCAACCCAGAACTTGCTTTAGACATTAATAATTTGCAAGTGCTTTGCCACGAATGTAACCACGGCAAAGGAAATTGGAATACTACCGATTTTAGATAAAATTACAACACATAGGGAAAACACCTATAAAATAAATGTTGACCTGTTAAGTAAAGTTAATGATACTACCCATGTATTTTAACCAAGGGGAAACAAACATGAAACAACTAGCCACTTTTGCAGCAGGTATGATTGTCGGATACCTAGTCTGTAACTTTAGTTATGCCCAAGCTATCTATGGCCCACAGGGTCAATATTTGGGTAATGTTCAATCAACGGGTAACACCGCAGCTTACTATGGCGCTAATGGTCAGTATCAAGGAATGGCGCAATCAAGCGGTAACCAAACAAACTACTACGGTGCAACTGGAAATTATCAGGGAACTATAGAAGCGCCTTTAGTCCCATCTATAAACACAAATGTTTATATTCCACCATCACCAATGCAACCACAATCGCCTAGAGGTTGGTAATGAACGCAAATGAACTAAAAGTATTGGAAGATGCTTTACAGGTTATTGAAACATTACAAGCCGAAATAGAATCATTGAAAGGTGGTTTTTTTGATTGGTCAGGCTTAAAAAGTGTCACTAAAGTAAACCATGAATTTAATTCTAGCCAACTAAAAGAACTAACAGATGAAGAAATAATACAAATTTATGCTGATATTAACGGCAAAGGAATTGTAGAGTTTGCTAAAGCAATACTAAGAAAGGCACAAGAGAAATGAACGCAAATAAACTAGCCGACGACTTGGACAACGCCAACGGCTTTCAGTATATTGCTCAGCTTGGGTTAGCATCTCAAGCCGCCACCATGCTACGCCAACAACAAGCTGAAATCGAGTCTTTAAAACTTCAATTACACACTACGCTAACAAATCGAAACTTAGAAAAACCAGCAGTTGAGGATGTTATGGCAGAGCATTGCACCTGTTACAAATTAGGCTATAGTCTATTAAACGATTACGCATTGGTAAAACAAAAATGACTACTTGGACAACCGAAGATAGAAAAAGCGCTGAAAGCTATACAGTTAATGTACCTGACTATCTATCTGACTATAAGATTCGGTTGATTATTGATAAAGCAATGGAAGCGCCAGAACCTGAAAAGGAAATAGAAAAATTATGTGGGAAGATTTTTGGGAGTTATACCCTCGGAAAGTGGGTAAGAAAATGGCAAGAACGGCTTGGGCTAAACTTACCAGTCAGCAAAAAGTGGCGGCTATGACGGCACTTCCTAACCATATTCAATACTACAAACAAAAGGAAACGGACTCGGAGTTTATTCCATTTCCTGCTACTTGGCTTAATCAAGAGCGATTTGAGGATGAAATAGACTTAACGGTTAAGTCTGAAAGACCCAAACTTCCTTGGTATAGTAGCGATTCACTTACTATAGAACATGGACAAAAACTTGGAATTGCAGCAAGACCAGGCGAATCAATGCAGCAATATAGAAGTAGACTTGCATCGGTGTGGAGTCCGATTTCTGTGTAGTTTACGACACAAAAAAGGGCTAAATTGGTGGCGTTTATACATTGCTAAACATAAATTACCTGAACAGCAATTAATAGATTACAAAGAACAATGGTTACTAGGAAATAGGGGAGAATGGGGAATATGGCTCAATGGCTCATTTGGACAGTCGGAATTGTCTATTTAATCGTAGCAGTAGATTTATTTAATAAAGGTAATGTTGGTCTAGGACTAGCATTTATTGGTTATTTTATAGGCAATGTTGGCCTTGGATTGGCGGCTAAGTGAAAGACTTTGACCCGCATGATGCAATACAAACAATTAATGACAATAAAGATGCTTTATCAGTTGCTAAAGGGCAATTAGCCGAACTAGATGCGTTTAAGAGCAGTCTTAAAGCAATTAAAATGATTGAGTCTGGGGCATCAAGTTTAGGCGCTCAAGAGCGTGATGCAAGCGCCAGCCAAGAATACCAAGACCATTGCAAAGCTATTGGATTAGCTACTAGAAATGTAGAACGGCTTAAATGGACTATGACTGTAGCCCAAATGGAATTTGATGCCTGGCGCACCGAACAAGCAAGCAACCGTAACTTGGAGAAAATGACACGATGAACGATTGGGCAGATGCATTACTTAGGCTTAAAAACCTAGAAAAAGAACTATTAGACGCATTATTAGGTAGGGAATTTAATAAAGCCCATGAAATAGCTTGTTTTTTGACTGATACAGCCCAAGAGCTAGAGGACAAAGTAGCCAGCCTATGAAGCTCATGCGTTCAAACCCTACCCATACCGATTATGGTGAATTTAAGGGTTTAATAGCGGATAACCCTAACTTTGTACCAAGTAATGTAGACGGTATATGTGAGCGAAAAGGGCGTTTTTTGGTCATGGAATGGAAAAGACCAAAAGAAACTGTTAGCGCTGGACAAAAGATACTATTACAATCTCTAGCTGGTTTACCTAACTTTATGGTATTGATTATTATAGGAAATACTGATGAACAAACTGTTATTGATAAGTTTTATTTAGTGCAGCCACAGGGAAGGTGTATCCATGTTGGAAACGGATTTAATTCGTTTAAAGAGTATTACTCGGAATGGTATAAGTGGGCTAATGTATCGTAATAAAAAACTATTAGAATTAGCCAGACAATTACCTTGCCAATTATGCGGAATGGAAGATGGGACAGTTGTTGCAGCGCACAGTAATCAGCTTTGTGACGGCAAAGGTAGAGGACTTAAAGCTGCAGATTATCGAATTGCCTCTCTCTGTTATCGTTGTCATGCGAATATTGACCAGGGCAAATCGTTTGACAAGGCCCAAAGGGTTGAGGTGTGGGAGGCTGCACACCGTAGTACCATTGGTCAACTTTTTGAACAAGGATTTATTAGTGTAGGTTAACTTATAGGGCTTTTATGCCATTTAAATCAAATATTAGTGATGATGAATTTATTAAGGTTTGGAAAGAATTTGGCAGCCCTACCCTTGTTGGTAAGCATTTTGGGTTAAATGCTAGGTCTATGATTGCTAGGCGACAATCTATTGAATTGCGCCATAAAATTGAATTACCTACCTTTAATTCTCAACGAGAAGAAAAAAAGGTAAAACTCAAGAAAATAGAACAAACCCCTCATAATGTCAGGCGGGGCATAGATATAGACAAGGTTAAGCGAGTCATAGTCTTTAGTGATGCCCATTTTACCGATACAACTACAACAGCGTTTAAAGCATTATTAATAATGATTAAGGAATTTAAGCCTCAAGTTATTATTTGTAATGGCGATGCGTTTGACGGGCAAGTTTTAAGTCGTTTTCCATCAATTAATTATGACCAAAAACCATCAGTTCTTGATGAACTTAAAGCCTGCCAATACCATTTAGATGAAATAGTTAAACATAAGCCGCCAGGTTGTGAGCTTATTTGGACTCTTGGTAACCACGATATGCGCTATGAAGCCTGGTTAGTTAACAAAGTGCCACAATACTCTGGAGTTGACGGTTTTAGCCTTAAATATCACTTTCCTGAATGGAAAACTTGCTGGTCATATTGGATTGGAGAAAATACTGTAGTTAAACACAGGCATAAAGGTGGCAGAATGGCGGGATATAACAACCTTACGGCTGCTGGAAACACGCATATTGTGACGGGTCATACCCATGTTCTTTGTGCTAGTCCCATTACAGGGTATCAAGGAACTTACTGGGGCGTTCAAACAGGATGCTTAGCTAATCCTTTAAGCTCAACCTTTGAATATACTGAGGATGGCCCTAAAGATTGGCGTTCAGGATTTGTAATGCTTTCATTTGACCAAGGCAGAATGTTAATGCCAGAGCTTATTATGGTTTCAGATGAAGAAAACGGTGAATTTGAGTTTAGAGGATGTATTAATCAAGTATGAAATTAACGCCCAAAATCCTAACTTCGATATATGTAACTTTATGTAATTGTGAGCCATTTACTAAGTGGAATTTGCCTTTACCAGAGGAAATTAACTTTGTAGTAGATTGGGACACAGACGCAATGGGAACTTATTGTTATGACGATGGCGAGGACTGGGCGCACACTTTAAGCGTTTCAATGGCTAAATGTGGGCATCTTGACACCGTTATTAGAACTGTAGCCCATGAGATGATTCATGCAAGTCGGCATCAATCCGAAACTGCTTGGTCTAAGCACGATGCAACCTTTAGACGCAGAGCCGCTTTAGTTGCTACAGAGTTAGGTTTTGACCCTCTTGAGCTATGACCCATTATAAAAAACGCACCGATGCCAACCACGCAGAAATCATGCAAGAGTTTCGCAAACTTGGAGCAAGCGTTTTAGACTTATCTAGAGTGGGTATGGGATGCCCAGATTTGTTAATAGGTGTTAATGCTAAATGCGCTTTAGTTGAGGTTAAGGTAGGAAATGCTAAATTTACCCCAGCGCAAGAAACCTTTATGGCTAATTGGCAGGGTGGTACAGTTTCTAGGATAGATTCCCCCGAAGCTGCCAAAAGATTGGTAAAATGTATGAAAGGACTAAATTATGACTGAATCCGTTGCCTTATTTGCTGCCACTTTGTTGCACTCAGCGACAAATACCCATTTCTTTCATTGGTCTACCAATTCATACAGCCAGCATAAGGCTTTAGGGAATTATTACGAGGATATTGTGGATTTAGTAGACTCCTATGTAGAAACATATATGGGCTGTTATGAGCAAATCAAGGTCTTTCCTAATGTTTATCATCAGCCAAAAGATGCGCTGAAATACATAGAATCCCTTAAAAAGTTTGTAGAAGAAGCAACAACCGATTTACCTAACGAACAGGCATTAGTCAATATTCTGGCAAACATAGCAGAATTGATTGATACCACCATTTATAAACTTAAATACTTGAAATAGACTATATGCCAATGGACAAATCGGGCAGCGCCCAATCAGTAGGAAAGAACTATAAGACTGAAGTTGCCGCAGGAAAGCCAAAAAAACAAGCATTGGCAATCGCTTTAAGCGAAGAACGCACCCATGCTAAAGGCAAACGCAAAGCTAAATTAGAAGCCGCTTACGCAAAGTATATGAAATGAAACACATGAAACACACCTACAAACCTGAAAACGCTTTACTTAGAGCGCATAAAGAGTCTACCTTTGAGAAACAACTGAATAAGCGCCAACATGAGAAAGCGCCTACAGAGCTAAATGTAAACAGTAGCTCAGACATAATCAATAAAAAGATTAACCAAAGACTAAAGCGTAAACAAGCATTAGCAGCAGCAATGAACAAATTACACGACACAGACATTGTTGGATAAACTGGTGTAAAATAAAAGCCTTATATATCAAACACTTGGTTATATATGACTGAAAAACAATCAAAAAATTCAAAAGGTGGCGCTAGAATAGGCGCTGGTAGACCTAAAGGCGCTCTAGACAAGGGCAATGCCACTCTTAGACAGATGATACTTAACGCATTAGATACGGCTGGTGGTGAGGCTTATTTAGCCTTACAAGCCCAAGAGAACCCTAATGCTTTCCTAAGTTTAATTGGTAAGGTATTGCCTACGACTTTAGCTAGTGATGAAACTTCACCAATAAAGATGATAGTAAGTTGGAAGAAGTCCTAGAAGTCGAACTAGACTACTGTCCTAGGTCAGTATTTGAAGATTTCCACGATAGGAAAGAACGCTGGGCTGTTATAGTTGCTCATAGACGCTGCGGCAAGACACTAGGGTGTATCCTAGATTTAATCTACCGAGCAATCTCCGAAGGTAAAGAAGATGGCAGATACGCCTATGTCGCACCGTATTACAGTCAAGCCAAAAACATTGCTTGGGACTATCTACAGAGGTACTCTCAACCAGTCCTTGCAAAAGCTAATCAATCTGAACTATGGGTCGAACTCGTTAATGGAGCAAGGATTAGACTCTTTGGTGCTGATAATCCTGATGCCTTGCGTGGTTTGTACCTTGACGGTATCGTTCTCGATGAATACGCTGATATGCGCCCAAGGATATGGGGCGAGATTATTAGGCCGCTACTCTCAGACAGACTAGGATGGGCAGTCTTTATTGGTACGCCAAAGGGCCACAATGGGTTCTGGGAGTTATACAGCGCAGCCTTAAACAAAGATGATTGGTATGTAAAGACCCTAAGAGCTAGTGTTACTGGCTTAATTCCTGACTCAGAACTTGCAGACGCAGCTAAGTCAATGACTCAAGACCAATACCTTCAAGAGTTTGAGTGCGACTTTGAAAGCGCTATTGTCGGTGCTTATTATGGCAAAGAGATGCGCTTACTGACTGACCAAGGCAGAATTACTAAGGTTGAGTATGACCCAATGTATAAAGTTAATACAGCCTGGGACTTAGGTTATACCGATAGCACTTCAATTTGGTGGTTTCAAGTCATTCATGGCGAGATACGAGTCTTAGAACATCACTCAAGTAATGGTCAATCTGTACCATTTTATACAGGGCTAATACAATCTAAAAATTACAATTACGGAACACATTGGTTGCCCCATGACGCTAGAGCTAAAACTTTAAGTTCTGGTGGAAAGTCGATAATTGAGCAACTTTCTGCTAAAATTCCATTAGAATCTATGAAAATTGTGCCAAATTTGTCACTTCAAGACGGAATACAAGCAAGTCGCATGGCGTTACAGAGAGCTTGGTTTGATGGTGATAAGTGCATGGAAGGCATAGAGTGTTTAAGGCAATATCAGCGAGAGTATGACGAAGATAAGAAAGTGTTTAGGGATAGACCTAGGCACGATTGGACATCCCACTCTGCCGATGCGTGGCGTTATTGCTCGATTGCCTGGCGGGAAGAAGAAAAAGTTGCCTCGAAAGATGACTCGATTAAGGGCTTATTTGTCGGTCAAACAGATGTTAGCCTCAATGACCTTTGGAAGCAGAAGCAAAGGACAACGGGTGGGAGAATTTAATGGCAGAAGATAGAGACGGAGTTGCTCACTCTTACGAAGATTGGTACAACTGTATTATGTCCTATGAACGGGCATATAAGCGTTGGGAAGGTCGGGCTGAAAAGATTGTAAAACGCTATAAAGATGACTCTCGCTATCAAAACAACCCAAATGCTCGCTTTAATATCCTTTGGTCTAATGTTCAGACTATCACCCCAGCAATCTTTGCTAGACTCCCACGCCCCGATGTAAGCCGTAGATTTAGAGATAACGACCCAATAGGTCGAGTTGCTTCAATGATGCTTGAAAGAGCCTTAGAGTTTGAATTAGAGCATTACAGCGACTATAAAGCGGCTATGTCTAACTCAGTATTAGACAGACTATTAGGCGGTAGAGGCACAGCATGGGTGCGCTATGAGCCACATTTTAATGCTGATGTAGAGGGAGAACCTGAAGATGGTTACCAGATTACAGAGGATACGGATGAATCAGAAACGCCTGGCGCAGAAGCAGCCGAAGCACCTGAACGCATTGAGTACGAGTGTGCTCCTGTTGATTATGTCCATTGGCGTGATTTTGGTCATACAGTTGCTAGGACTTGGGAAGAAGTAACCGCAGTCTGGCGTAAAGTCTATATGAATCGCCCTGCTTTAGTTGAGCGCTTTGGCGAAGATTTAGGTTACCGTATCCCGTTAGATACTAGACCCGATACCTCTAAAACATACAATGAAAAGATGGGCGAAGGCGTATCACAAGCCGTAGTCTATGAAATTTGGGATAAGGAAACAGGCAAAGTTTTGTGGATTTCTAAGTCACTAGGCAAAATCCTTGACGAAAGAGATGACCCATTACAGCTAGAAAACTTTTGGCCTTGCCCAAAACCTTTGTATTCAACGATTACAACTGATAGCTTAGACCCAATCCCTGACTATGCGATGTATCAAGACCAAGCCAGAGAGCTTGACACCTTGGCTGACCGTATTGATGGACTTATCAACGCCCTTAAAGTGCGTGGTGTCTACGATGCTAGCTCTAGTGAATTGGCTCGTTTGTTCTCTGAAGGCGAAAACAACACCTTAATACCTGTTAAGAATTGGATGGCATTTGCCGAAAAGCAGGGCATGAAAGGTGCTATTGACCTTGTAGACATTACCCCATTTGCTAACGCTTTGGTAGCTGCTTATCAAGCAATGGACCAGGTTAAGAACCAAATCTACGAAATCATGGGTATTGCTGATATCCAGCGTGGACAGACAGACCCTAATGAAACCCTTGGCGCACAGATTATTAAGTCTAATAACGCCTCTGGTCGCTTAAAGACAATGCAGCACAATGTAGTGGACTTTGCTACCGAATTACTTAGAATCAAAGCACAAATTATCTGTAATCACTATACAGATGACACAATCGTTAAGATTAGTGGTGCAATGCAACTGTCTGACTCAGATAAACAGCACATTCCTCAAGCATTAGCGCTCTTAAAAGACGAAGCTAGCAAAAACTTTAGAATTGAAGTTACCTCTGATTCCATGATTTATCAGGATGAAGAACAAGAAAAGCAAGACAGAATGGCATTTTTAAGCGCAGTTAGTGGCTTTATTCAAACTGCCTTACCTGTTGGTCAAACTGCCCCTGAACTGACGCCTTTACTTATGGAAATGCTTAAGTTTGGTGTAACAGCATTTAAAGCTGGTAAGCAAATGGAAGGTATGATTGATGAAACCGCAGATAAGTTTAGAGAAGCTGCTAAGGCCCAAGAGGGTCAACCTAAGCCACCTAGCCCAGAAATGCAGAAAGCACAGATGGAAGCTCAAGCTAAAACTCAAGAATTACAAATGTCAGCCCAGTTAGAAATGCAGAAGCTACAGGCTCAAAATGAGCTTGAGAAAGCCAAGCAAGAATACCAGGCGCAAGAAAACCAACTGAAGTTCCAGTTAGAAGAACAGAGAAATGCTGCCGACAAGCAAGCTGAAATGGAACTTGAGAAGATGAAGATAGACTCTCAGACCAATAAAGACTTATTACTTGCATACCTGAATAATGCGTCTAAAATTGAAACAACTCGCATATCTTCAGGTTTAGACTCAGGTGAAGCTGCTTACCAAGATAATGTTCAGATGGCTAATATTTTGCAAGATGCACTAGGATATTCAAATATGAAAAATCACCCATTACAGCCTGTAATTGAGAATATGCACAACAGTAATCAACAAATGACTCAGTTATTAGGATTGTTGCTCGATAAGTTAAATCAACCCAAAACTGTTCTTAGAGATGAAAACGGCAAGATTGTAGGAGTTCATTAATGGCATCTAATCTTAAATACAGTAATGGCACAAGAGATGCCCAACAACAAGGCTTGATTGTCTACGCAAGTACGGGTTCTAAAATAAGCATTTATTCAGGAACTCAACCCGCTAACGCTAATACAGCTATTACTAGCCAGACCGTCTTGGTAACTTTAACAGTCGCTGGCGCATTTGGTACGGACTCTAACGGTACGATTACCATTGGTTCTGTTACCAGCGCAACTGCTGTGGCCACAGGAACTGCATCATTTTTTAGAATCTTTAAGTCAGACGGTACGACTGTTGTTATGGATGGCTCGGTTGGCACAAGTGGCACAGACATGATTCTAGACAATGTAAGCATCGCTACTGGACAAACTGTTGCTATTACTTCAGGCACTATTATTAGGGCTAATTCATAATGGCCTTAGTTCTAAAAGATAGAGTCCAGGAAACTACAACCACTACGGGTACGGGAACACTTACCCTTGGTGGAGCAGTTACTGGGTATCAATCTTTCTCGGCTATTGGTAATGCTAACACTACCTATTACACTATTTACGCTAGTGGCGGTACAGAGTGGGAAGTCGGTATTGGAACTTATACCGCTTCAGGAACGACACTCAGCCGCACAACAGTCCTTGCATCTAGCAATAGCGGTTCATTAGTCAGCTTTAGCGCTGGCACAAAGAATGTCTGGTGCGACTATCCTGCTGGTAAGGCAATGTTTATTGATGCGGCAGGTGCTGTCAGGGCAGACGGAAACAGTTATTTAGACTTTGCTACCGCTAGTCCTACACTTGCTGCGGGTAGATTTTGGTATAACGGCACAGATGGTTCTTGGAACGCTGGTATGGGTGGCGGAAACATTACCCAACAAATTGGTGAAGAACTCTTTGTTTACGGCAAGGCAACTGCCGCTATTACCGATAGCCCGTTGCAATGTATTTACCAAACAGGCACAGTAGGCGCAAGCGGTGTTATTACTTTTGCCCCTACTATTGCAGGAATTACCGATGGTGAATCAATTATTGGTATAGCTACTGAAAGCATAGCTTTAAATGGATTTGGTCGTGTAACTTCTTTTGGTACAGTTCATGGCATAACAACTAACGGCACAGCTTACGGTGAAACATGGGCTGATGGCGATAAAATTTGGTACAACCCTGTAACTGGTGGATTGACTAAAGTAAAGCCAGTAGCACCCAATATTAAGGTGCAGGTTGGTATCATTATTAATGCTGGTTTAGGCGGTTCAGGTTCATTTAGCGTTGAATTAGCGCATGGTTCAGAGTTAGGCGGTACTGACTCCAATGTTGAATTAAGCTCACCAACTGCTGCTCAACTGTTGACTTACAGCACTACTAGCGGTTATTGGAAAAACACAAGTCTTGCCGCAGGAACAGGCATTAGCGTAGGAAACGCTGCAAGCGGAGTAGTTACCGTTACTAACAGCGCTCCAGACCAAACAGTTGCTATTGCTAGTGGCACAGGTATCAGCGTTACTGGTACATACCCTAGCTTTACGGTTACTAACACCAGCCCATCAAGCGGTGGTACGGTAACCAGCGTAACAGCTACAAGTCCTATTGCTTCTAGCGGTGGAACTACACCAAACCTAACATTAGGCAATGTTCCCGTAACTAACCTAAATAGCGGTACTGGTGCTACATCATCAACTTATTGGCGTGGTGACGGTACTTGGGCAACAGTAGCTGCAAGTCCTGCTGGTTCTACGACTCAAGTTCAATACAACAATGCTGGCGCATTTGGCGCAAGTTCTACATTTACCTACAGCACGACTACGGGTGATTTATCTGCGCCCGTTCACAATTCAACCAATGGATTAACTGTAAACTCAACAGCAGTATCGTCAAACTATACTGTTGCAACTGGTTCTAACGCCTTTAGCGTTGGCCCTATAACAGTAAATTCTGGTGTATCTGTAACCGTAAGTTCAGGTCAAAGATGGGTGGTAATTTAATATGTCAACAATAAGAACTGGTACGACTACCACTACAGCAATCACAACTACTGGTGATACAACTGGTAATTTGATTTTGACTGCTGATTCTGGAGTTATTAACGCTAGCTCAACTACTGGTGCTTTAACCGTACCAACAGGTACAACAGCCCAAAGACCTAGCACTTTAGCTGCTGGAATGATTCGTTACAACACATCTACAAATGTAACCGAAGTTTATTCTGGGGTTGCTTGGGTAACATTAACTTCTCAAACATATTCTGCGTCTTATCTTGTTGTGGCGGGTGGCGGAGGCGGTGGTAGAGAAGATTATAGTAGTGGCACAGGCGGAGGCGGTGGCGCAGGTGGTTATTTAACAAGCACAACCACCTTGACTACTGGAACTACTTATACAGTAACAGTAGGTTCTGGTGGCGCTGCTGCTGCTTCTTCTGGAGCTACTGGTTCATCTGGTTCAAATTCATCTATTACTGGATTAACTGCCGCAGTTGGCGGTGGTGGTGGTGGTGGCGGAAGTTCTAGTCCCGCTAACGGATTAAGCGGTGGTTCTGGTGGTGGCGCTCCTAATAGTGCTGGAGCTACAACTTTTGGTTCTGGGACTGCTGGTCAAGGTAATAATGGCGGCTCAGGCTCTGTTGCTGGGGCAGCAGGTGGAGGCGGTGCTTCTGCTGTTGGTGGTAATGCTTCTGGCGGAAATCCAGGCTCTACTGGTGGTAATGGCGGAGCAGGAAGCGCATCATCTATAACAGGCTCTAGCGTAACTTATGCAGGTGGTGGCGGTGGTTCAGGATACGGTAGTGCTGGTACTGGCGGTAGCGGTGGTGGCGGTAATGGTTCACTTTATAACAGTGGTGGGGGAACTTCTGGAACAACAAACACTGGAGGTGGCGGAGGCGGAGGGCAAAATGGCACAGGAACTACGGCTGCTGGCTCTGGAGGAAGTGGTGTTGTAATCATATCCGTACCAACCACTAATTATTCAGGCACAACCACAGGTTCACCCACAGTAACAACTTCAGGCTCTAACACTATTGTTAAATTCACATCTTCTGGAAGCTATACAGCATGACCACAATTATCAAGGCGGATTCTGGCGCTGTATCTGGAATAACAGGATTAACTTCTACTGCTGATAATTCAGGAACTTTAGAATTACAAGCTACTAGTGGATTAGTTAGTATGGCTAATGTAACGGGTGCTTTGACTGTGCCTACGGGAACTACTGCACAAAGACCAGCAAGTCCTGTAGCTGGACAATTTCGTTATAACACTTCATTAAATCAAACTGAAGTTTATAGTGGTGTATCGTGGACAGGATTAACTACTCAAGCATATTCTGCTTCTTATTTAATTATTGCTGGTGGTGCTTCTGGTGCAAATACTAGTCTTAATCTTTATGGAACTGGAGGCGGAGGCGGTGCTGGTGGTTTATTGTCAGGCACAGCTACTCTTAATGGCGGTACTGTTTATACAATAGTAGTTGGCGCAGGAGGTGCAGCAGTAACAGGAAGCACTCTTACAACTAGCGGAAATAATGGTAACAATTCAACTGGCTTAACTTTAACTGCAGTAGGTGGTGGAGGTGGCGCAGCATTAACTGGTAACGCTAGTTCTGGAGGTTCAGGCGGTGGCGGTTATGGAGCATCTGGAACGGGTGGTGCTGGAACTAGTGGTCAGGGTTACGCAGGAGGCAATGGAACTGCCACATTTGGAGCAGGTGGGGGCGGAGGTTCTAGTGCAGTTGGTGGCGTAGGCGGTGCTTCTACAAACGGTTCTGGTGGTGCAGGAACAGCAAATTCAATTACTGGCAGTAGCGTAACCTATGCTGGAGGAGGGGGAGCTGGTGGTGCTACTGGTTCAGGTCCAGCAACTCCTGGAAGTGGAGGTAGCGGTGGCGGTGGGGCTGGAGGCGCATACGCTAATAACGGCACAAACGGAACTGCAAATACTGGTTCAGGTGGCGGTGCGTCTGGTTCAGCAAATAGTGGAACAACTGTATCGTCAGGCTCTGGTGGTTCTGGCATAGTAATTATTAGCTTACCAACCGCAAGTTACACAGGCACAACAACTGGCTCACCAACAGTAACCACAAGTGGTTCTAATACAATCTTATCATTCACTTCCTCTGGAAGTTACACAGCTTAAAGGAGCAATCATGTCGCATTTTTGCAAAGTAGTAGACGGAAAAGTAGTTCAGGTAATAGTCGCTGAACCAGAATTCTTTGATACATTTGTAGATACATCAGCAGGTACATGGCTACAAACTTCATACAATACGCTTGCTAACAAGCACCCAGAAGGTAGACCGCTAAGAGGCAACTACGCTGGTATTGGTTACACATACGACCAAGCTAACGATGTTTTCTACGCACCACAACCTTTTGCAAGTTGGGTGTTAAATAAAGATACTTGGACATGGGAAGCACCAACACCAAAGCCAGACGGAATGTACCAATGGAATGAGCCAACAACGGCTTGGGTTGAAGTAGTAGAGGCTTAATATGACCGTTACTATTAGCGGCTCTACTGGAATAGCAGCAAATACTGCTACTCAAAGTATTGATTTGCCACAAGGCACTACAGCACAGCGACCATCAAGTCCTGCGTCTGGTGCTATGCGCTACAACACCACATTAAATCAAACTGAAATTTATAATGGAATTGTGTGGACTGCAATAACTTCTACAACTTATACAGTTTCTTATTTGTTAGTTGCAGGTGGTGGCGGTGGTGGGGGCGCTGGAGGCGGAGGTGGTGGAGGCTTGTTGTCTGGAACTTATACAGCGTCTATTGGAACAACTTATTCGTTTACTGTTGGTTCTGGTGGTACAGCTAGCGTAAATAATAGCAATGCAACCAACGGCACAAATACAACTGCATTTGGTTTATCCGCTATTGGTGGAGGCGCTGGTGGAAATTATAATAGTTCTACTGCTCCAGGTTCTTCAGGTGGTTCTGGAGGAGGCGGTGGATTTAGCCCAACAGGTTCTGCTGTAGGTGGTTCTGGTACTTCTGGACAAGGTTATGCTGGAGGTTCAAATTCAAATACTACAGCAGGCCCATATTCTTCAGCAGGTGGTGGAGGAGCAGGCGCATTAGGTGGAAATGCTGTGTCAACAAGTCAGGCTGGTGCTGGCGGAAATGGCGCAACTTCATCAATAACAGGAACATCTTTGTATTGGGGTGGCGGTGGAGGTGGAGGTGTTCAAAATGGCGGAAGCAGCGGTACTGGCGGTAATGGAGGCTTAGGCGGTGGCGGTGGTGGGCCTGTATATGCTAGTAGTGGTTCTGCTGGTACTGGCGGTGGGTCTGCTTTAAATTCTGGCGGAAATGGAACACTTGCAAATAGTGCAGCTAATACTGGAGGCGCTGGTGGTGCAAATACTGGCGGAGGTGGAGGCGGACAAGGCATTTCTGCTGGTACTAGCGGGGCTGGAGGTAGCGGAATTGTTATTCTTTCTGTATTAACCACTAACTACACAGGTACTACTACTGGTAGCCCAACCGTTACTACTAGCGGTTCAAACACAATTATGAGCTTTACTGCTTCTGGTAGTTACACAGCCTAATGCTTGGATTTAACCCCTTATCGTCAGCCCCAATATCTGACTTAGGGGCGTTAACCCAAATTACGGGTTATATCAGCGCAACTGATGAAAACGATACAGCAACAATAAACGCTACAGAATTAGACAATGGCGTTATATATGCAACTGATGGAAACGATACTGCAACCATAAACGGTACTGTAGTAAATGCCGACCATGTAGGCACAATCAGCGCAACCGATGGAAACGACACAGCATTATTTTCAGGTACGGTAGGAAACCCTGCTCAACAACCTGGCGGTGATGGTTGGACTAAAGAAGAATGGAATAGATACCAGCGTATTCAAAAGAAACGCCATCAAGCTGAATTAGACCGTTTAGAAGCATTTAAAAAGGCTGGGGAATCCCGTAAGCAAGCCTTTAAAGATTTGATTGACCCACAACCAAAGAAAAAGTTACAAACTAAAGTAGAAAAACAGGTTAGCGAAGATATACCGTCAGATTTAACCAATATCGACCAACTCATCGCTAGTCTTGACAGACAAAAACAAGATTTAGTTAGAGCAGTAGCCCTAAAACAGCAAAAAGCACAGATTGAAATGCACCTTGCTATTTTAGAAGCTAAACGCCTAGCTAATTTAGACGATGAGGAAGCATTATTACTACTCCTGTAAACCCGCACCAAGAATACAAATTAGCCTACGAACACCTCCATGCGGGAAGGTATGAGGCTGGTTTCCGATTATTTGAATATCGTTGGCATCCAGCAATTCAGGGCAATTTAATAGATGCCTACATCCAAAAGCCCAAAGGTATATCCCCCTGGCGAGGCGAATCTTTATTTGGAAAGTCTATTGTTGTCCAAGCAGAACAAGGGTTTGGCGATATATTCCAATATGCTAGGTTCTTGCCTGCCCTTAAAGCCTTAGGTGCTTCTAAGGTTACTTTCTTGGCCCATCAATCAGTTCTTAGGCTTATTGGGCAAATGGAATGTCTTGATATTTTGACTAACGCCAATGAAGGCGATGATGTCCTGAGTTCAGATTACTGGATAGGGAACATTTCGCTACCTCATTACATTTCGCTAGCCATGCCCTATGTTAAAAGCCTATTCCCTGTCACAAAGAGCAGAATCGTAGGCTCAGAGGGTTATTTTGATGTAGTGGCTACCAACATACCCAAAAAAATTGGGGTTAACTGGGGCGCTTCTAAGGGTAATTTGCACTATATCAAGTCTATGCACCCCCAACAACTGACAGAATTGGTCGGAGATGACTGTTATAGCTTTAATCCTGAAAGCAATGGCAATTTTCTACCTTTACCCAATGACGGTTGGCAAGAAGATTGGAATACAACTGCCAAACACATGAAAGCCTGTAAGGGCATAGTGACTGTGGATACTGGAACTGCTCATTTAGCAGGCGCACTCGGTATAAAAACCATAGTTTTGCTACCTAAAGAAGAATTTGTCTGCTGGCGCTGGAAAAATGGGCGTTGGTATGACTCTGTAGTAGCTTTAAGACCCGAAGAATATGACCAAGTACCCGATTTAATAAGGAGAATGTAATGATTTGCCCTAAATGCGGCTGGAGTGAAAATAGCCATGTCCAAAAACTGTCCGATGAGGAGTATTTTATGGAGATTTGGACTCCTACCCTTGGCTTAGAAGAAGCTAAAAAGTCCTGGCAAGAGAAACAAACCCAACCAAAACAGCTAACCCACATGGTTATGCCTGACATTGGCGGGTATGTATCAATGGTAGATGGGACTTGGATTAAAAGCCGAAGCCACCATAGAAGTCACTTAAAACAGCATGGAATGATTGAGCTTGGTAACGATGTACCTACAGCCCACAAGCCTGTAGACATGAGTACCAAATCTAAAGAGGCAAGAAAACAGCAAATCGCTGAACTAGCATACGCAAAACTTCAATATAAATAGGAGAATCACATGGCAGAAGAATTAAGCAGGCGGGATATGTTGGAAAATGCCCTTGAGCAATCAGAAGAAGGAACTTTAGATGTACCAGACGAAAAGACTATCGAAGTGGTTGAGGACAACATTTCCAAAGAATCCGCTAAAGCAGAAGCTGATAATGAAATCGTGCAAGAAGAACCTGCCCAGGAGTCTGAGGAGTCTGAATATGAGGCTACGGATGCGCCAAAGGATGCACTACCTCGCCCTAGCACTTGGAAAAAAGAGTATCTTCCAATTTGGGACAAAATCACCACAGGACAGCAATTAACTGCGGAAGAAGGTCGCAAATTAGCCGAATATTCTAATCAGCGTGAGTCTGAATACAAGAAAGGCGTATCAACTTATAAGGCAGAAGCAGACAGAGCTAAAGGCTACGAGGAAGCAATCGCCCCATTTGTACCTGAGCTACAAAAGCAAGGAATTAGTCCTGCAGCATGGATTAACAACTTAGGTAGAGCGCATATGGTTTTGTCTACTGCACCGCAAAATCAAAAGATTGAGATGTTTCAACGACTTGCACAAGATTATGGTATACAATTAAATAGTAGCGGTGAGATTGTTCAACAACAACAAGACCCGTATACCCAACAGTTGATGCAACAACTTCAGTATATGAATAATGAAGTTAGTTCAATTAAGGGTAGATTTGCACAAGAGGAAGAAAGCCGATTGCAGGCTGAAATCTCAAAGTTTAGTAGTGATGTGGAGAAGCATCCGCATTTTGAAGTGGTGAAGGGAGAGATGGCTCAATTACTTGAGACTGGTTTTGCCCAAGACCTAAAAACGGCTTATGAAAAAGCTGTGCGATTAAACCCTGATGTTTGGGCTTTAGAGCAGGATAGACTCCTAACTCAAGCGCAAAAACAGGTTTCTAAAGCACAACAAGTTGCTAAAGCTAAGGCTGCTGCAGTTAGTCCCCGTTCTGTTACACCTAATGGAACAACTAGCGTAGGAGATAAAAAGGATAGACGCTCAATATTAGCGGAACAAATGGAAGCTAATAATGGGGGTCGGGTTTAACTAGGCTAATTTTGGCCGTTTTTAAAGGAAAATATCATGGCATTTGCTAATAGTGCTATCACCGATATTATCGCTACCACGATTCAATCTCGTAGCGGTGAATTGGCAGATAACTTAACACAAAACAACGCAATTCTTCAGCGCCTAAACAGCAAAGGTAATGTTCGCCCGTTCTCAGGCGGTAATGTTATCTTGGAAGAAATTATGTATAACGACCCTAACACCAATAACGCTAACTCGTATAGCGGATATGAAGTGTTAAACATTTCTCCAGACAGCCCAATTTCGGCTGCTCAGTTCAAAATTGCTCAGTACGCTGATAGCGTAACAATGAGTGGTTTGGAAATGTTACAGAATAGCTCTAAAGAAGCAATCATTGACCTGTTAGATGGTCGTATGCAAGTTTCTGAAGCTCGTCTGTTAAACCGTATCTCTGGTGACCTATATGGTGACGGTACAGGTAATGGCGGTAAGAACTTAGATGGTTTGGGTGCTGCAGTTTCAGCTACTCCTACTACTGGTACTTACGGTGGTATCAATCGTGCTAACTGGACTTTTTGGCAGAACCAAATTACCACAGGCGCAACCTCGGCTACTACCATTCTTGCTGCAATGACTGCTGCTTCAATCAAGCAGATTCGTGGCACAGACAAGGCTGACTTAATCGTTGCTGGTAACACGCTATACACCTACTATGTAGGCGCATTGCAAGCTATCCAGCGTATTGCTGCTGAAGAATCTGGCGCTGCTGGTTTTGCATCGCTCAAGTTCTACGGTGGTGGTACTTCTGCTGATGTGGTCTTAGGTGGCGGTTACGGTGCTCAAGAAACAGCGACTTATATGTATATGTTGAATACCAACTACATATCTTTCCGCCCACACAAAGAGCGTAATTTCGTTCCTATTGGTGGCGAGCGTCAATCAATTAACCAAGATGCAATCGTTAAACTCTATGGCTGGGCTGGTAACTTGACAACAAGTAACTCGTTCCTCCAAGGTTTGTTAACTGGCTCTTAATCCATAGAAAAGGAAAATAAATCATGGCATATACAATTACCCCCCTCTCTGGTATCGATTTGAATAATCCTCAAACCGTTGTCAGTCCTAACCTACCTTCATTTGGCCCTTTAGGCGCTGAAGTGTTTGGTTCAGATGGATTTCGTTATGTTTTCGCTCAAGCTGGTGCTGCTATTGCAGCTTCATTAACCACTTGTTCGGTTAACGCATCGACCTTTATCGCAACCCCATCCGCAGGCACATATTCAGGACCATTAATTGCAATGGCTTCTGGTGACTATGGTTGGTTTGGTAAGGCTTCAGTCTAAAAATTGAAGATGTTGTAAACGAGGGCTATCTCAAAAGGGTAGCCCTTTTTCTTTTAACCGTAGTACCTAAACCACTTTAGGAGATATTCATGGGCATCGAGTCCGATAGCAGTAATGCAGATTCACGATTAGCAGTCCAATTCTATAAACGGTCTGTAAACCAAGAGGCAGAATCTATTGCCGCAGGTAGACCGATATTTAAAGAATTTGATTTTGTACGAATCCTAGTACCTGGCGATTCTTTAAGTGAAATTGACACTTATGCAGCAGAAAGCCATAAAACCCGTTTCCCTATCCAATGGGCTAACTACATGAATAAAGTAGGCAATCAAGAAGGATTTAGCGGTACTCCTATTGAGCAATGGCCTCAAGTAACCCGTAGCCAGGCTGATGAACTTAGAGGACTCAAGTTTTATACCGTAGAAGCTGTCGCTCATTGCTCTGACCAGCAACTCCAAAGAATTGGCATGATTGCTGGAATGTCCCCTCATTCTTTCAGAGAAAAGGCTAAAGCCTACCTCAATTTAGCTGCTGATTCGGCAGATGTAGCCAAAAGAGAAGAAGAATTGCAAGCATTAAGGGAAGAAAATGCTAAAATCAAGGCAGACACAGATGCGAAAATAGCCCAAATGCAAGAACAGATGGCTAATATACTTGCGGCTGTTGCGGAAAAGAAACCAAAACCCCGTAAGCTAAAGGTAGCCTAATATGTCATCAACGATGCTCACTCTAGTTCAGCAAACAACTGCTGAGTTAAATCTTGCAGTTCCTACTTATGTAGCTGGCAATACTTCAACCGATGTGCAACAGATTTTGGCATTGATGAATGGCGCTGGGTATGAATTAACCAAGGAATATGATTGGCAGGCGCTAGAGCTTGAGTATCGTTTTTACACGCAATTCTTAAACGCAACAGGCACTACAACTGCTGGTTCTTATGCAGTAACAGGCATTTTGCCATATACCACAGGGCTTGATAGCACTTATTCGGTAACTGGCACAAACATTGCTCAAGATACCTATGTATCTACAGTTGATGGTCTTTACAGTCTTACTTTAAGCCAACAAGCCTCTGGTACAGCAACGGCTGGCAGCATTTTGTTTGCAAAAACAGAATATAACTTGCCTCCTGACTTTGAAACCATTACTGACAATACCCATTGGGACAAAACTAAACATTGGCAGATGTTAGGGCCAGAAACAGCCCAACAATGGCAATGGCTAAAGTCTGGTTATATTTCAACAGGCCCTAGAGTTCGCTGGCGTATCCTGGGTGATAAATTTCAAATCTGGCCTCCAATGAACACCCAAGAATATCTTGGATTTGAGTATCGTTCTAAAGGTTGGGCTAGGGCGGCAGACGGAACAGTTAAAAACAGCTTTACTGTAGATACCGATACGACTGTATTTGATGACCGAGTTATGGTTTTATATACCAAACTCAAGTATTTCCAAATCAAGTCATTTGACACTACTGCGCTGCAACAAGATTATCAGCGTTACTTAATGATTGCTAAATCTAACGATAAAGGCTCTGCTACCCTATCTTTTGCACCATATCCAAGTAAAGTCTTAATTGGATACGCCAATATTCCTGATAGCGGGTATGGCACATAATGGCGCAGCCTAAAGGTAGAAGTGCGGTAACTTCTTCCGTTCCCGCCCCGATTGGCGGTTGGAACGCTAGAGATTCATTAGCGCAAATGTCCCCTTTGGATGCTGTTATTTTAAATAACTTTTATCCTACTCCAACCGATGTGCAATTAAGGCTTGGTTGGTCGCAATCTTCCCTATTAACAACTACAACTACTGCTAAGACAATTTCTAGCATTACTTTTGTTGGTACTTTAGCCACATTAACTACGGCTACTGCTCATGGATTAACTACAGGAAATCAAGTTGTTATTTCAGGTGCAAGCCCTAGCGCTTATAACGGAACTTATGCAATTACCGTTATTAGCACAACTAAATTTACCTATGTAATGGCATCAACCCCTGCCACTAATGCAACTACGGTAGGAACTTACGCAGTTCAAATAACGACTCAAGTTAACTCATTGATGAACTATGCTGGAGCTAGCGTTCAGACTTTATTTGCTGCTTCTGGTTCAATTATTTATAACGCCAATTCTGCATTGGCAACCGAGTCTTTAACAGGTCTATCTAATGATAAGTTTCAATATGTTAATACCTCAACGCCAGGCGGAAACTTTCTAAGTGCTGTCAATGGTGCAGACCCAGCTTTAATTTATAACGGTACTAACTGGCTAAAAGTAGCTAATACTGATTCAAATTATGCAATATCTAGCATTACTAGAGTAGGCACACTTGCAACTTTAACAACTGCCGCAAGTCATGGATTATCGACTGGAAACCAAGTAACCATAAGTGGAGCTAATCCTACAGCCTATAACGGTACTTATGTTATTACCGTAACAGGTCTTGCAACCTTTACTTATGTAATGGCTACAACTCCAGCATCAAACGCTACAACTGTAGGCTCTTATGCGGTGCAACTTTACATTACAGGCGTTAATTCAGCCAATTTAATCCATGTAAATCTGTTTAAAAACAGGCTTTTTTACACTCAAAAAGATAGCTTAAAAGTATGGTATTTGCCTGTTAATTCCATTGGTGGCGCTGCTGAACAATTAGATTTTGGCGGTATTGCTCGTAATGGTGGTTTTATTCAAGCAATGGCTACTTGGACATTAGATGCTGGACAAGGCGCTGACGATTATGCGGTCTTTATTACCAATATGGGTGAAGTTATTGTCTATAACGGTACAGACCCAGCAGATGCAGCAACTTGGGCTTTAAAAGGCGTATGGCAATTAGGTTATGTTTATAACCGTAGATGCTTCTTTAAATGGTCTGGTGATGTGCTTTTATTAACCCAAGACGGTTTAGTGCCTTTGGCTTCTGCATTACAGTCTAGCCGATTAGACCCTAGGGTTAACCTTACTGACAAGATTTTCTACGCCATTAGCCAAGCAGCATCCCTTTATTCGGGTAACTTTGGCTGGCAAGTTATGTATTTTGCAAGCCCCAATATGCTTTTAATTAATGTGCCTACAAACTCAGGCACTCAGCAATTCGTCATGCACACCATTACTAAGGCTTGGGGGCAATTTACAGGCATTAATGCTAATTGCTTTGAAATGAATGGTGACCAACTGTATTTTGGTGGTTTGGGCTTAGTAGGCAAATATTTTGATGGCTATTCAGATAATGGCACAAACATCAATGCTTCAGTTCAGCAGGCTTATTCGTATTTTGACGCTCCTGGGCAACTTAAACGCTTTACCCTAGTACGCCCTATCCTACAGACCGATAATGGCGCACCAAGCGTTTTATGCGGTATTAATGTGGATTTTGACTACCAAAATCAGTTGGGAACGGTAACATTTAACCCTAGTGCCACTTCTTTGGGGGTTTGGGATGGGGCTATTTGGGATGTTTCAAGCTGGGGCGGCAATTTAAGCCTTAATAAGATATGGCAAAGTGTTTCAGGATTAGGATTCTCAGGCGGTATGAATATGAGTATGGCAAGCCAAGGAATTGATGTCCATTGGGCTTCTACCGATTATGTAATGGAAAAAGGCGGCATCCTCTGAGAAGGGTTACTACTGATAATCAGGCTCATTTAAGGGGCTGGATTACAGGTGTTTTGGGTATGCAGTTTAGCCCTTATGCAACATTTATAGGGCAAGAAATAGATGGTGAAGTAAAAGCGGTGGTGGCTTTTGACAATATTATGGATAAATCCTGCCAAATGCACACAGCCGCCATAGTACCAAATTGGATTAATAAGGATTTATTGTGGGCGTGTTTTGATTATCCCTTTAATAAACTAGGGGTTAAGGTTATACTAGCGTCAGTAGCTTCTACGAATGAAGAAGCCTTAAAGTTAGACCGACACCTTGGTTTTGTAGATAAAGCGTATATCGAAGATGCCCATATTGATGGGGATTTGGTTATATTAGCAATGAGGCGTGAAAATTGTCGTTGGCTCGACATAAAAGCGCCCTTACAAGGAGCATGATATGGGTGGCGGTGGCGGAATTTTAAGTCCTATTACACAAGCAGTATTTGGCAAACCTCAAACGGTTGATACGCCAAATTATTCTAATGCAGCACAGCAAACGGCTGCTGGCAATTTTGCTAATGCTCAGGCCACAACTGCTGCTAATAGAGTTAATCAAACAACCCCTTATGGGTCGTTAAACTATACCCAAACAACAGACGCTAACGGCAATCCTACATGGAGCGCTACCCAAAGTTTAGCCCCGCAATTTCAAGGAACTTTTAACAGTTTAGCTGCAAACGCACAAAATACGGCTGCAACTCCTTTTGGATACCAAGGTCAAGCGCTGCCAGGACAAAATGTTAATACTAATCTTCCAATTTCAGGTGTAAATACTCAAATTAACCAAGGCGCTTTGCCTAGTTATGGTATTAACCCAGGACAAACTTACAGCGATGCAATTATGCAACGCCTTCAACCATCATTAACCAGACAATCTGCTGCTAGCGATGTTCAATTAGCAAACCAAGGTGTTATGCCAGGCTCGGAAGCCTACAGAACTGCTAAAACTTTGCTTTCACAAGGTCAAAATGATGCTTTAACAAGCGCTATTGTTGGTGGCATGGGCGTAGGATTACAAGCTAACAACCAAGCCTATAACCAACAATTAGGTCAAATTAACGCTAATTTAGCTGGTAATAATCAATTTTATAATCAAAATTTAGGTCAAGCTGGGCTTAATTTACAAGGTCAAAACCAAGCGTTTAACCAAGCATTACAAGGCAATCAGCAAGGTTACAACCAAGCATTGTCTACCTACAATAATCCTTTAACCCAATTAGGCGCTTTTCAAAGCGCAACTCAACCAGGTTTTGTAAATCCTTATAACCAACAAATGACTGGTGGCCCTGATTACACAAGCTCAATGATGGCTACAAATCAATCTAATCAAGCTAATGCTAATGCTCAAAATGCTCAAAACAACGCAATGATAAGTGGTTTGTTTAGCCTTGGTAGTGCTGGTTTGGGAATTCCAAAAAAACCGTAGTATAAGGAATAAATATGGCAACTGATTTAACTCAAACAAACCCAGAAATGCTTGGCATAGACCGCCAAAGAGCATTGGCTCAAGCATTATTAAAAAAAGGTTTGGAAGTTCCTCAAGGACAAATGATTGGTAATCGTTATGTTGGTGCTCATCCTTTACAATTTCTTGGTAATTTAGCTCAACAATATGTGGGCCAACAAATTGGCGAACAAGCCGACACAGACCAAATTGCTTTAGCTAAAAGATTACGCCAACAAGATATTGCCGATGTTACTTATGGCATGGATTTATTTCATGGAAAACCTGCTGTTGCAGCAACCCCAGAATTAGTGCAACAAGGCCCAACGCAAACTGGTGGAAATATTCCAATTCAACCTGCTATGCAAGGTATTCCCGAACAACCTGCTAATCCTATGGCTGCTATGGCTCATTTACTTGGCGCACAAGGGACTAGAGCAAATGCTTTAGGAATTAAACTTTCTGACCAATTATTTAAAAATCCAAAATGGGAAAAATCAGAACAGCGTGATGCCCAAGGAAATATTGTTACTGGTTTTGTTAATGTTAATAGTCAAAATCCTGTATCTACATTTGTTGCTGGAAGTAAAAGACCAGATTATGAATACCTTAAAGGAATTGACGAAGGATATATTAAACCTGGCGCACAACAACTTGGCGTTCCTGGTGGATTTGGTACTGCAGTTCAAAAAGTATTATCTTTTGAAGGCGGTTATACCCCTAAAGATGGTTTAAGTGGTTCGCCCGCTAACTTTGGTATTAACCAAAAATATAACCCTGATGTAGATGTAAAAAGTCTTACACAAGATAAAGCAGTTCAACTTTATAAAACTCGTTATTGGGATGCTATTAATGGTGACCAATTACCTCCAAAAACTGCTGAAATAGCGTTTGATGCTGCTGTTAATCAAGGCCCTGATTATGCTAAAAAATTATTAGCACAAACTAATGGTGACCCTGTAAAAATGCTTCAACAAAGAGCAATAGATTATCAAAATATTGTTAAAGCTAATCCTGCTCAAGCTCAATTTTTGCCTAGCTGGATGAATCGTTTACAGTCTTTATCTGCTCCTGATAATGGTTTGTCACCAAAAGAAACCAGAAGAATTAATGCCGATATTCTTAAAGGCGAAGCTGAAACAGCAGAAGGAAATAGAAAAAATGCTAAAGAAGTATTTTCTGTTGTAAACGAAATTCAACAAACTTTACCTAAAGCTCATGGAAGTGGTTTTGGCAATCTTGTTGGTGGTGCTGCTAATTTTTTTGGTATTGAAAACACAAAAAATCAAGCAGATGCTCAACTAAAAGTATTAAGTTCAAGAATATTGATGACTACTCCTAGGTTTCAAGGGCCTCAATCAGATAAAGATGTTGCAGTTTATAAAGAAGCTGCTGGTCAAATTGGAGACCCAAGTTTACCAATGGGAACTCGTATGGCTGCTTTAGATGCAATTAAATCATTAAATCAAAAATATGCCCCTGAATTAGATTGGGCTTCATTAAAACAAGCTAATGTTTCAGAAAAACTTACAAACGGATTAAATGTTTCTCCAAGCGCATTAGACGCAGAATTAAAGCGTAGAGGGCTGAAATAATGGCAGATTTAAGTAAATTATCTGATTCAGATTTATTAGCATTAAAAGCTGGAGATTTATCAAAAGTTTCTAATGAAGGTCTTTTATCTTTAAAAGGCGTTGAATCTGCTTCTTCAGGGCAATTTGCTGAAACTGGTGGCGGTGCTGCATTAGGCAGACCAATGAATCGTGGGCAAATTAATGTTCAACCTGAACCTAGACCTTTAGAATCTGTTTTGGCTGGCGCTACTAAATCATTTATTGACCCTGTTGTAGCTGCTACTCAATTAGCTACAGGTGGAAATTTAGGAACAAGCGAATTTGCTCAAAAATTAGCTACTGAAGCTAAACCTTACGAAGAAGCTAACCCAGCATCTTATGTTGGTGGGCGTATTGGTGGTGCTGTATTGCCTGGCGTTGGTATGGCTAAAGGTATTGGCATGATTCCTAGTTTTGCCAAAGCCAATGCTTTACCTGGTGGTGCAAGTTTAGGAAGCAATATTGCACAAGGCGTTGCTTTTGGCGCTACAAGTGGTGCATTAACACCTGAAGAAACTGGCAAAACTAATGCTGATTTATATGCAGAACAGCTTAGAAAAGGTGCTATTGACGCTTCTATTGGTGGCGCTATACCTGTTGTTGGAAAAGCAATCAGTATGGCAAATAAAGGTCTTGGACTTAATATTGGAAAACAATTAGAAAAAACAATTAGTCCTGAAGAATTATCTGCAAAATCTACTGCTTTATTTGAAAAAGCTAGAGAATCTAATGTTGTATTTAAACCAGAACAATTTGCTCAAAAAATGACCGATGTTGGGGCAGAACTTAGAACTCAAGGGTATACCCCAGCAGCTTATCCAAAAATTACTGGTGTTTTAGAAGAATTACAAAATCAAACAAGACCAAAAGATTTTACTGAACTTCAAGCCCTAAGAAAAATTATTCAAGGCGCACAAGCTAGCATTGACCCAACTGAAAGAAGATTAGCGAGCATTTTAAAAACTCAGTTTGACGATTACATTGCTACAGCGCCAGAATCAGCAATTTCTGCTGGCACAAAAGAAGGTATTACAGCCTGGAAAGAAGCTAGAGATGTATATAGCAAACTAAGTAAAGCTGATGTTTTTGATGAAATGCTTTACAAAGCTAAATTAGATAAAAGCAAATTTACTCAATCTGGAGAAGAAAATTCTCTTGCTATGCAATTACGCAGATTGGCTGAAAATTCAAAGAAAATGCGTTTGTTTACCAAAGCAGAACAAGCTGAAATTGTTAAAGCATCAGAAGGTTCTACACCTCAAAATATGATGCGTTTTTTTGGAAAATTTACGCCTCATGGTCCTGTAAGCGGAATGTTTGCTGGTGGAATGATATTAGCTCACCCAGCCATAGGTATTCCATTTGAATTGGGTGCTATGGCATCTAGGGCTGGCGCTACTAAAATTCGCAAAAATGATGTGTCTAAATTAGCAGCAATGATGCGTTCTGGACAAATGCCAGAAATGGTGTCAAAAGCTAATTTAACCCCAGAACAAGAAAGATTAGCCCGTCTTTTAATGACACAAGGCATTGGCACAGCAACACAAGAAGCTACTCAATAAGGAAATAATATGTCACGCAATGGTTCAGGTACTTATTCGTTACCAGCAGGTAACCCAGTAGTCACAGGGACTACTATATCGTCTACATGGGCTAATTCAACCCTTAATGACATAGCGTCAGCATTGACAGGTTCATTAGCTGCAGACGGTCAAACTACTGCATCTGGCAACCTTAATATGGGTAACAATAAGATTACCAATCTTACTGACGGCACTAATGCCCAAGACGCAGTTACTTATAGTCAATTAGTAGCTTCTACTGGTGGCTTATCTGGTCGTATTGTTCAAATAGTTCAAACTATTGGTTCTTCTTCGGTTACTAATTCAACTGCTTATGTGCCAACGGGACATTCAGCTTCTATTACTCCAACTTCAGTTTCTAGCAAAATTCTTGTTTTAAATAACGCTACTTTTGCTCAAACTAATTTAGGTGGTGGTAACGCTTTTTTAGCCATATATCGTAATGGTTCTGCTATTTCTGGCGGTGATTGGGTAATGAATAATGTAAATACAACTAGCAATACTTCTAGTATTTACGGCAATATGGCTCTTATGTATGTAGATTCACCAGCAACTACTAGCGCATTAACTTATGTTCCTTACATTCATGCTGATAGCGGTGGTACTGCTTGGTATGCAATTACTGGCAATGCTCACCTTATTTTGATGGAGATTTTATAATGCCTTTTGGAATACCAAACAGTTACCCCCAAGCTATTCAAGCTCTTACGCCAACTGCTGTATTTTCTATGACCAATACTGCTGATTACAGCACTATTACATGGTTATCGCCTGATATTACGCAGCCAACCCAAGAGGCTTGTGATGCTGAAATAGCAGTATTAGATGCAAATGAACCATTAAATGTTTGTAAAACTCAAGCAAGCAATCTTTTATTTCAAACCGATTGGACTACGATTGCTGATGTCGCAGACCCTGTAAAGTCAAACCCATACTTAGTTAATTCAGCAGAATTTAATACTTATCGCAATGCTGTACGCCAATTTGCTATTAACCCTGTTGCTGACCCTGTATTTCCCCCTCAACCAACTGCACAATGGAGTTCATAATGTTTATTATTGAATGGGCGTTTGATAAACTTGGGTATGAAAAAAAAGGCTCTTTTGTTTGGAGTTTTCCTGCCCCTAAAGCACCAATTAAAAAACCAGCAGCTAAGAAAGTTGTTAAGAAAATAATTAAAAAAACAAAGAAATGATATGGCTGACAATCGCCTAGAACTTACTGATGAGCAACTAGAAGATTTAGTTGAAAAAGTCACCGAAAGAGTAGTTAAGAACCTCTATACATCGGTAGGCGAAACAGTTGTTAAAAGGTTATTTTGGGCGGTAGGAATTATTGTTGTAAGTCTATTAGTCTGGTTAGGCGGTAACGGTCATATCGTCAAATGAGGCGTAAAAAACCCATGCACTCGAGGACCATGTGGTTCTCATTAGCTTTAGTCATTTTAGGAGTTGTCTACGACAATTTTAGTTATGTCCAAAACATTATTGACCCCAAGATATATGGCATTGTGCTTATTAGTGTTGGTATTTGCGTTGCTATTCTCCGTTTTATAACCTCTGAGCCATTGGATAGATAATGTTTGGACTAATGATACCAATGCAGTTTTATATCTATGCTGCTTGTGCGGTTCTTGCTATAGGTGGTTTAGGCTATGGTAAATACGAATCCGCTAAATACGATGCGTACAAATCTAAAGTTGAGCTAGCCGCCCAACAACAAGAATTTGAGATTAAATCTAGAGAAAAACAAGCCAATCTAATTAACGAAAAGGTCAAAAATGATTACGAGAACCGCCTTGATATTATTAAGCGTACTTATGGTGGGATGCGCCTCGCCAGTACCAATCAAACAGGCACAGTTTCCCCTGCCTCCAGCAGAACTGATGGCACAGCCACCGACCCACAATTTATTGCTAAATGTGCGATGACTACTCAACAACTAGAGTCTTTACAAGCTTGGCTAAATGAGCAAATAGGCGTATTTAATGCAAAATAACTTTGATAATTGCCTAGCGCTGTTATTAAAATCTGAAGGTGGTTATGTAAATAACCCTAAAGACCCTGGCGGCAGAACTAACCTTGGAGTTACCCAAAAAACTTGGGAAGCATGGGTAGGCAGAGAATCTTCAGAAAAAGAAATAAGGGCTTTAACTAAAGACCAAGTAGCCCCTTTATACAAGGCTAAGTATTGGACAGCTTGTTATGGGCCACAACTTCCCTTAGGAGTCGATTATGCGGTCTTTGACGCTGCTGTAAACATGGGCGTAGGCAGAGCAGTCAAACTCCTCCAAGAAAGCCTTGGTTGCGTTCCTGACGGTCAGATTGGCCCACGCACAATTCAGCTTATAGACCAAAAAAAACCCCAAGATGTTATCGAGGGGTTTAGTAAGCGTAAAGTTAGTTTTTATGAGTCTTTACCCACCTTTCCTACCTTTGGCAAGGGCTGGCTCAAACGGGTTGAGGATGTTAAATTTGCTGCTTTGAAAATGATTGAGAATCTTTGACCCTCTATGGGCATTTAAAAGGTCTATGGGAATTTCTAAGCGCTTTACTTGGTTGTCTTTATGGCAAACCCATTTATTTCCCATAGCTTTAATAATAGCCTTTGATTTAAGGGCATTTTGCTCACAAAGTACCTCATAAATATCCCAACTAAACCGCCCAGCTTCAATCATTTGACCTAATAGTTTTTTGTCGTTTTTAGTCATCACATTCTCCTTATAATGTCCCATTTGGTCGTACATAAGACCTCAACGGGAATATCGGTTGCCATAGCTGCGCTGCCAATTCTGCGCTTACCGTAAATAATTAGCGGTTGCATACCACCAGCTAAACATTCTTGACTAGCTTGGATTGTTTCTTGGCGGCTTAGGGCCTGAACTGCTGGGTCAATAATCAAAGTTTGGGGTGGCGCATCGCTGCTATATTTAACCCCGCCTGGGCCTGAACAGCCCACCAAAAATAACAAAAGTAATAGTGTTTTCATTAGAAATGCCCCCATCGAATATAAAAAGCCGTAGCCACAACTAGCACAATGACTAGCCCCATAATTCCACCTAAAAATATTTCTTTCATGTTTCTCCCCTTAATCTACGAAATAATGCCCTTATGTCTGACCTGTCCCTATCATCAAATATCTTGATAAATAGTTCATGGTTTGGATTTCTGGGCGCATCTGCAAAAAACTCCCCATCAAATACAAACTTAAAAAACTGCCTACAAGCTACTTCTTCTGTCTTGCACTTCATAAAAAATTTACAATCATCGCATGGGGCTTTGCCCACATACATTTTATTTATTGCCATAAATTTCTATAGCCGTTGCAAAGCGTTGCAGCTTTCCATTCTTCAACCATTGCCAAGGCAGCGTCATAATCTTTAGCCCAACCAGATACCTGACCGCTAGGCGTGATTTGAGCTACAGAAAATGATTTATCAAATGACGGTGTAATTTCATAAGTTGCCAAACCAGCAAAAAAATCCTTTGCATGGTTATATTGGTTATTTGCGGCTAAATCATCCCCATTAATTCTTGACTTGCGCTGTGCTGTTGTTTCCATTTGTTTCCCCTTAAAGACTACAGATTATTCTTTTATTTAACGCTAGTTAATAGGGACTTACCCTAATGGTTATTTATACAGTAGGTGGGGCGGCATCTTCATTGAAAGAGATTTTAAAGGGGAAATAAAATCACACCGCCCCGTAATTATTGTAGTTTATTTTTGAGCTTGTATACCCTCAATAAACTTAAAAATGCTTCATATCCGTCTTTTAGGTCTTGTTCGCTATGTTCAACGATTGCAACATCATGGGTTTCGGCATTAATGTAAACATTGGCACAACGAGCGCCTGGCATTAAACCTTCACGATAAGCTGCAAGCTGTAGTGTATTCTCGTAATAGGGTGTTAGGTCACCAGGGCATTTTTCCGTAGTCTTGATGTCTACAAGCGCCCCAGGAGCGAAAAGGTCGCATTTGCCACCATACCCCTCAGGACTAGCAAAAGACCTCTCAGCGACCCAATTTAGCTTGCCAAAATGCTTATCTAATGTTTCTCGAACTTTATAAACATAAGCAGGCCATTCAGGTGAAATATCAAGCTCAAAATAGGATTGCACAATAGAGTGAATGTAAGTACCCCGATTGGCAGCTTCCCGACTCTTAGCTTTAGATAGGTCTAAAACTCGGCTAATGTAATCTTTCTCATCTTCGCCAGCTATCCTAGGATTAGCCAGCGTAGCTTTTAAAACCTCAGTTTGTAGCCAGGTGTTTAGCCCATTTTTAGCCAAAAGGCCATTTATAGTGGACACCGATGGTACTAAGTTATCTGTTTTGGCATCCCGCAGCGTTGTATTGCGTTCTTTGCCATTTTTACCAATCGTTGTATATCTGGGTTGGCCTGTTACTGCACAATACCAATGGCCCGATTCTTTACTCTGATTCTCCGTCATCTAAAAGTCCCCTTATTTTGCCTCGATTAAATCCTACTTCGATGGCAAGATTAAGGATGTCTTGAAAATCATTGGCCTCAAAGGTAATTAAACTTCTTTCCTCGTCAACCCCAAATTCGTCTGTATGGCGAACTGCTTTATTTTCTATTACATCTTTAATCGAGCCTATCATTTTTAACTCCTAAAAAGGTACATCGTCTTGA
>Ga0214919_10001716_pt1 | contig 35422 bp, 33 predicted proteins | sample LL1503_MetaG_FD_177994 | JGI IMG/M metagenome (GOLD analysis project Ga0214919, IMG submission 177994) | Freshwater microbial communities from Lake Lanier, Atlanta, Georgia, United States - LL-1503 | ecosystem: Environmental > Aquatic > Freshwater > Lake | place: USA: Georgia | collected...
AAATATATACTATCCCGGGTCAGCGATGCAAATCGCTTTTGGTGAAAGCGAACAGAATATTATACCTATCTTAACTTTTAACGATGATTTAACATACGATAAAGAAGAAATAGATTTGAAATTACCAAGAAAGCGAATTATTTACATGGATATAGATTCTGTGGTAGATTACGTTATTCCAGTCGAAGATGAGATAGAAGAACATCTTAGAGATAAAATTAAAATCACTGTCACAGGATTATATGATGAATTCAAAGCTTTTAAAAAAACAAATAAGTATAAAGAAATAATTAATTATGGAATTAAAATAGTTTTTAAACCTAAAATAGAAACAGATGATGAAAACAGTAAAGATAGTAATGAAAATGCGGACAAACTACAGAATAATATATACAATTTTAATTCTATATTAACAGATTTGATAATGGATCAAAAAAATCCGTATTTAATTCAGGCTTACGATTTAATAGTTAATAATAATAAAATGCAAATGGACGATATCATGTTTTTATAAAAAATATTTTTTTAATATATATATGTTATTAGTAGAGTTAAATTAACTATAGACTCTGTTGAATTTAAGGTAGGATGTGAGGTGTAAATATAGAACAGAAATATAATGCTCTTTATGGGTCTCAGGATCCCACACCTACATCACCCACAACCCAAAATAAACCAACGACTACACCGACGCTAAATAATCCCGCGGGATTATAATATCTTCAACACCCTTAGGTAAAAATACCTAAGTATAAATTAAAATAATAAATTAATATTATTTTAATTTATAATAAATGATAATACAAAAAAATCTTATCATCACAACATTCATTTGTTTACTGTTATTTTTAGCTATCTATTTACGATTTTTACACAAAAAGAAACAGGAATTAAAAACCAGTATGACACGAAATAATGCTCTAAGTTCCAGAAAAGATATAACAACTCAACTGGTTGCGTCTAATTCATCTGGTAATCTATCTACTATTCCAAATATTATAATGACGGGTGCTATAGCACCATTCGCTGTTAAAAATACGAATAGCCCTCCAGACGGTTGGTTGATTTGTGATGGACAGTCGTATAAAAGAGAAACGTACAAAGCATTAAGTGACATTTTAAAGGGTAGCGATACCCTAAGTTTTAACACTCCAAATCTTAAAAATAGGTTTATTAGAGGTACTGTTAATGGTCGAGCACTTGGTGATATTCAATTAGATTCTTTTAAATCCCATTCTCATATTATAACATCATCACCTCACTCTCACGGTGAAATAAACCAACTGCCACTTTTTGGCAGTACAGGACGATACCATGGTAGTGAGTGGGACCAAGACTATACAGAAGCAAGCACCACTTCTACTACAAGTAATATTACAATACAAGGTACTTATAAAGGTTCTACTCCAGGGGTTAAAGATTTTGAAGCGGAAACACGGCCTGTGAATATGTGTCTATTATATTGTATTAAAACATAATAAATAAATATTAAAATATATTTTGAAAATATATTTTAATATTTTCAAAATATAAATGACAAATATATCGTACAAAAACAAAGTAATTGTTTTTTGCATTGTACTCGCTGCTACAATCACCGTAATTTTATTCTTTTCAAGAAAAAAACCAAGCGCAAGTTTAAAAAGCGTTATTAGAAGTCGAGATGTTAAAGCATACAAATCATCAAAATTTGTAAATGTAAATCCTGATGTAAAAAATGATATTTTTACAATTTATGATTTTTATCAGACCACTGGTATGATTCTACCATTTTATACACAATACCCTCCTGATGGTTGGTTAGTTTGTGATGGGCGTGAGTATTTGATATCAGAATATCAAGACTTGTACGATTATTTAGGCGTTTCATCAAATTCAACTGATAATACACACTTTAAAGTACCGAACATTATAAATTTATTTATAGGTGGATATAATCCATCGGCAATTTCAGGTGAAAATTCTGGAATTTTCGGTAAAGAGGTAGCAGATACTTTAGGTTATCATTTACACGATTTAAATGATCCCGGACACACACACGGTTATAGTTGGACAAGAGTAGATGATGGTGGTTCTGGTATATGTTGCGGAAGTAAAAACGCGCCTCAATCTCTTACCAAAATAAGTACAAGTTCCAGTTATCTAGGAAATATAACAGTTACACCCGCAAAAGATAGTGACGATAATGAAACGAGACCTATTAATATGGCTTTAATTTACTGTATTAAAACATAATCAATATTTAATACAATATAAATAATATATTGTTCTAGGATTACTTGCGTTCGAATCTATTAACGGGTTAGGGTTTGACGGGTTTGCAGATGAAACACGTGTAGTACCTATTACCATATCTGTCATCTGTGCATTGCTTGTAACATTGTTCGTATTGTCAGATGTAACATTAGTAAATACAGATTCATTGTTACACGCTTTATCATTACATTTTCCATTATAAGCTAATTCTCGATCTACTTGATACGGGGTAATTTTAGTATATGTGTGTGTATGCGGTACTTCATTTATTCCATGTGTATGAGTTTTAATAGCTGATTTTTGAATATGACCTATCTGTCGTCCATTAGCACTATCAAAGCCTCTTATATACATACCTCTAAGGTCAGGAACTTTAAAATCTTGTGTTGCATTTGTTGCACCAAATGTTGTTCCTATAGCAGTATATAAATCGGGATAAGTAGATTGAGAATATGTTGCACCATCACAAACTAACCAGCCTATAGGGACTGATTTGGATGCGAAAGGAGCAATCATCCCAACAATATTAATTTTTTCCGTTAAAGATAAGTCGCCAGTTGTTGTATTTACTAACAAAGATTGGTTTACCATTTTAATTTACATAATTAATTTATTTTTTTTAATAAAAAAAAATAAATTAATTATGTAAATTAACGATATTATGTTTTTATAAATTTTTATATTCTTAATATAAATGAGCTACGAAAAATATCAAAATGTTGGAATGGTAAAAGAACGATATAACGAAAATAGTTCCTTTCAACAACAACAGCAATCCCCCCAATCACGCAAACAGATGAAAGTCACATTTATTGATGACTTACCAGAATTGGAAGATATAGAAAATCGACCAAATTCTAATGAAAAAACAACAAATTTATACGAAATAGATGATAAATTCAAAAAATATATAAGAAGTGACGCTACACCTCATGTAGAATCGGGAATGGTCGACAGTATTCATCCACGTCAAAATCAACACCGGAACATGTTTCTAGAAAATAACAGGGTAAGTGTTCATAATCCACCTGGTGTAAATTACCATTATCAGATTCCATCGAGCGATGACGGTAATTTACATCATCACTGTATGCACCGAGAACAACACCCTGATAAAACTCATTTATCTTGTATCGATATAGCAGAACATGTACAAAATTGCCCTGTATGTGGTAAATTGTATAAAAATGATAAGACTATGTATATAGGCATAATCACAATTTTAGTAATACTGTGTATATTGTTACTAAAACGAATACTTGAAGTACCTGTAGAAAAGTAAATATATTTTATTATATAGATATAATAAAATGGAATTGTATAATATAATAGCAAATTTATTTTTATATCTGATTATATTGTATGTAGCGCACTCAATCTACACAAAAAAGTTTTTCCTTAATAGCAATTTTCAAAAAATACTAATGTTATTATTAGTGAGTGTGTGTATTTTGATTGTTGGTAATCGTTCATGTCTTAAATTATATAGATATGCATTTGAATTTTTTACAGACGTATATTTTAACATGCCTTTGAAGGAACGAATTTTTTATAAAATTTTAACTGAAAATCAACCTGAAAAATTAATTTTTCCGTATTCAAATGTTGATTATGTCAGAACACCTGTGCCTAAAAAAATATTCAGAAAATGGTGTACGAATAAGCCGATAAAAGAATGCGGTGGTAGAATAGCATCTCTCGAACCGATTGAAATAACCCAAAAAGCAATGCCGGATTGGGAACAGATTATATACGGGGATGAAGAATCTGAAAAATTCTTAGATGAATATTTTGGAAAAGATAATAAAATTACAAAAGCTTACTATTTAATCAATCCTAAATATGGAGCGGCACGCGCCGATTTAATAAGGCTTTTATTAATCTATATTTTTGGCGGCTTTTATATCGATATGAAAAGTTGCGTTCATAAACCGTTGCCAGAAATGCCAGATGATAAAGATATGATTGTTTCTTATTGGGATTATCCTATATACAATCCACAAAATCATCTTTTTGAAAACGGAGAATTTCAAAATTGGTATATTTACGCGAGAAAAGGAGCGCCTATATTATGCGATATAATCGAAAGAGTTGTTTCTAATATTTACACGTTGTATGAAAAACCGTACAATTATAATACTATTAGGCTTACATTACCGATATTAGAAACGCAATCGCAGGGAACTGTTTTAGTGGTGACGGGACCGATCGCCTTAACAATGGCAATTTTAAATTCTAAACATAAAGATACAGTTTTAAGTTCATCTACAATTAATAAATCTTTAACTTACATGTGTCAAAAAGAAAAATCCCGAAGTGGGTCTCATTATTCCAAACAGACAGAAAGTTTAATTTTGATAAAAGAAAATGCACTATACATTCCTAAAAATGTATTTTTAACATATCATGATATTAAATCTGTACCTCAATATGTTTTTGATAATATTAATAAATATTGCAGTGGTTTTAATATTCAAATTTACGATGATAATAAATGTGAAGAGTTTTTAAATAAATTCTTTGGGGAAGATGCTGTGAATATATTCAAAAATATGAAACTTGGAGCTCATAAAGCGGATTTTTGGAGATATTGTATTCTTTTTGTCTACGGAGGATGTTATTTTGATATCAAAACAGATTTTAAAACTCCTATTGAACAAATGTATAATTTTACTACTAAAAATACTTGGTATACTGTAATAGGACAAGATAAAAAATCAATCTATAACGGTATAATTGTAACACCTCCTGGAAATCCTATTATATGGAAAGCTATAAGGTATATATATGTATATCCAGATCCTTATTATTATCATCAATATGTGGTAAATTTATTTAACAATATACAAGAAGATTGTACATCTCCTCTCTCTGTTGGAGAGAATGTTCAACAGAATGGGTGGACTTGTCATTTACAACAGGAAGAATGTGTTTCATGTGATGAATCGAATAAAGAGATAAAATGCGATCGGTATAATTTAAATTGCGTTATTAAAGATGAAAATGGTAAAATAAATTTTAATACTCGATATTTAGATTTTCCATGGCAGAAATCGGACAGATAACAAAATTTACTTATGTTTATAGAGAATTAAAATAGCATATATTTATCAGATAAATATTGTTTCCAAAATAAGTCTCAGTTTCAACAAATATATTTGATAATATAATAAAAATTTTTATTATATTGCTTTCTATCGGAAAAAATGTTCAACGTAATGGGTGTATTTGCAAATACACCTTGTATCTTGCACGATGACGTAAATAAACAAGTAAAATGTGATAGAATAATTTTAAATTAATCTTTTAAAATTATATATAATATATAATTTTAAAAGATTAATTTAAATTATTAAAATGGAAAATAATAGTTTGTTATCTATTATAGATAACATAGAAGAAAATAAAACAGAGTCATCTGATGTTGTAGAAAATCTACCTATAATTGACGAGAGAGAAATAAATCTTAATATAAATTTAGAAGTTGATAATAGTAATTATTCTAATGAAAATAATAATATAGATTATGACACTATCGTTATATCTGGTGGAGGAATTCACGGTATTATATTACTTGGTTCGATCCAATATCTATACGATAATTTTCTTATAAATAATATTAAAAATTATATAGGAACATCTTGCGGAGCTATCATTTCATATCTTTTAATTATCGGATATACACCGGTAGAAATTATTGTTTTTTTTTGTAAAAACAGAACAATAGAAAAAATAAATGAGAATTTAAATTTAGCTTATGTCATTAAAGATGGAAGTATATGTTCTTTTAATTTTATCCATGAAGAATTAGAAAAAATGACAATTTTAAAAATAGGTTCTCTCTTAAATTTACAAGAATTATATACTCGTTTTAACAAAAAATTATTTTGCACTACTTATAATTTAACAGAAGAAAAGACTGAGTATTTATCAGTTGAAACATATCCGAATTTACCATGTATTACAGCTCTCAGAATGACTTCAAATTTACCATTTATATTCGAAAAATATAAATATGGAAATAGTTTTTATATCGATGGCGGTATTTCAAATAATTTCCCTTTAGATTTAGGAGAAATAATCGGTAAAAAAGTTTTAGGAATACTACTGTTTCCACTAAAACAAAATCCTGACAATAAAGAACAAAATTTAAATTTTATCGAATACTTTTATAAATTATTGGGTATTTTTTATTCAGAATTGGTTCAATGTAAATTGAATACGTGTTCGAATAAAATAAAAATTTGTAAAATATTTTATAAAAAAAACGGATTGTTTTTTTCTTCTATCTCTCCCGTAGATAGATTGGAAATGTTTTCTGAAGGGTATCAGCAAATTAAAACATATTTTTAACTTTAATAATATATAATCAAAAGTATTACCAATATTATTAAAATCAGAATGATTGTAGATATAGTTATGGTCTTACCATTTGATACAATATACGATTTCAATTTTGATATTCTAGATGTAGATGTAGACGTAGATTTAATTACAATCTCAGTTGTAGATTCAGTTGCTGATCCAGTTGCTGGATCAGTTGCTGGATCAGTTGCTGGATCAGTTGCTGGATCAGCTACTGGATCTACAACTGGATCAGTTGTAGGTTTAGATGTAGGTTTAGGCATGTCTATATTACCAATATTTGAAGTTGCTTTACAACTTTGTTGAATAGTTGTCTGTAAATTAGATGCATTTCCACCCGCAGAAATATTTGCATTGCATATAGCTATTGTTATATTATTTTGACAAACAGGAGTATTATTTCCCACTATAAAATAATTATGTAAAAAACTATCAGCTTCCGCTAAATTGGATTGATACTGCGTACATGAACGATTAAAACATCTACACGCTGTATCAAGTTGCTTATAAGCGGCATCGTCCAGTGATTTTACTAAATCAGCGGTTTCACCTAGAAAATCTTTTTTACATTTAGCACTATCTATACAATTTTCATACGGATCATTTCCTACCATATTGCAATATTGTCTGTAATATTCGTTAGCGTTTGCTTGGTTTTTTAAATAATAATCCTTGAATTCTGGTCTATAAAAAGGATTGTATAATATATGGATACAATTTTTGTCATCAGTTCCAACTTCAGTACCTGTAAATAAAATCCATTTCATATTACTGGAATATAAAAAATTTTTTTTGTTTATAAATAAACTATTCACGCTTCTGGGTTTTGAAGTCGTAACTAAACTAGTTTCAATTTTTTCATCCGATGATAACGGATTTTTAAATATTTGATAAGGTGTCGAAGAAGAACTGTTATAATCGTTTTTTATAATTAAATTACCTCTATTGTCAAGATATATATATGATGAAATATCGTCTAAATTTCCTTTGATGTCAGTTTTATTAATTTTAAAAATCCTGATAAAGCTTTTTAACGGTTCTGGATTCTTTAAATCACTATTAAAAAATTTTAATAATGCTGGACTATTTGTTGACATAATATTCTTTTATAATAAAATAATTTTATTTTATTTATTATAAAAGAATATTATGTCAACTTCAGATTCAAATGCATGTCCTCTACCATCACCTTTAACACCACAACAAACAGCATCTAAAACCGCTGCAATGTTAGATGCGATGAATTGCGGCACTTGTTCAAACTCTTCTACTTCTGTGCATAGTGACGCAGAAGTAAAAGCTTTTATGGGAATTCTCGGCAGTGCGAACGTAAATCTTGATATCAATAACAGTAGTAGTTATGGTTGCGAGCAGATAATGGTTAGTTCCGCTAAATATGCTACAGCAATTAGCAAGATTTCATGTATAATTAAAAAAAACGCCACCAGCATTAACAATGTGGCTACTGGTGTAAATACTATTGATATTAGAGCGGGTGGCGATATCAATATCGCCGGCCCAATAAAGTTAACTCAGAGTGCCACTATTTTGCTAGTGAACACTACAAAGATAACACAAACTGTTAAAAATGAAATTACAAATGAAGTAAAAAGTGTTACAGATAACCTTAAAAACAGTATCCAATTTTCTAAAACTGAGACTGGTAGTAATCCTCAAGGAAGTAAAGCTGCTAATGAGGTAGAATCTCTTTATAATAGTTCCGATTTTAATAAATCAGTAGATGAAACTATTAATAACTTTGATAATACTGCCAACGGTACCAACATACTATCTATTTATGCAGGTGGTAATATTAATTTAAAAGATAAACTTGAAGTATCTCAAGATCTTGTAGTCACTCTTTTATCCCAGAATATATTAGATAATGCGATAACTAATACTTTTAAAAATATAAGCGATATATTAAATAAAAATGTAGATACTACTAAACAGACTTCAGAAAATACAGGGTTTGCATCTATTTACAGTTCGTTATACGGGTATGCGAATATTATGAAAATAGTTTTAGGTGTAATAGCATTATTAATTTTAATAATACTTATGTATTATTATTATAAAAAACATATTGAAAAAAAATAAATGGAGCAAAATCAATAAATAAATAATATAATTATTTTATTTATATAATATAAATAAAAATGCAAACTCCTGAGCCTATAAATAATATAAGTTTCCAACTTATATTTCCAGAAATCGCATCGGCCAAAAAAGACACTGATGGATTTTATAAATTAAAACTGAAAAATCCAATAGATATTCAAACATCTATTCTAAAATCTTATCACGCAATAGATGATGTTGAACAAGCGCTTTCATTTCATCGATACGAGATTAAAAATCTCACAAATTTTTTAAAAAATATTAACGCTTTGTGGAAATTTCTAAAGGATAATGATAATCGTATTAATACACAAATGACAGCACGATACAATCCAGTAAGAATTTTTTATAGTTTTCTTTTTGAAAATTCTTTTTCCGAAAATGTTAAAATTGTAGATTCAAAGAAAAAATCTTATATTTACATAAATGGAAAGGGGACATTTACTGGAAGACTGAAAGAAATTTTGCAATATGATTTTTCAATTGATTGTTTAACATATTTAAAAGTTTTACGATCGATTGACTCAGATATATACGATCCGTTAGATATAACTAGATATCTATTAGATATCGGTGTTGATACGAATTTTTTAAACGGTAAAGATAATCTCAATATTGAATTGGACCCGTTACCAATGTTAATTCAAATTAACACTCCTCCTTGTGCCACATCCGCACCTTGTGCCACATCCGCACCTTGTGCCACATCCGCACCTTGTGCCACATCCGCACCTTGTGCCACATCCGCACCTTGTGCCACATCCGCACCCTCCTCTACAGCTATACCTCAAGCTCAAGCTTCCGCCAGTTTGCGGGATCGAACAGTAAATGCTCTAACTTCAACACCAGGTATTTCTATATCTATAATTATATTGATAATTATAATATACATAATGGTTATTAAGTCAAAATAAATAGCGTGTTTTATAATAAAAATTTAAATATATTTTTATTGTAGTTTATTTTAAAATAAACACTCGCGGGTCTCATATGTTTCAAATAACAGAACATAACATTCAAATGTTATATATTATATGCTGTCCAGCGAACAAATAACTTAACTTTTAAAGTTATTTTTGAAATAATAGTAAAAGCACTTTAAATTTACCATTCGACTCCCATACCGAAAATTCCATATTCCGCGTTTTATCTCACAGTATTATAAAAATAATACTGTATATTTGTATAAATATATATTATGTTTATATATTTATAAAAAATGACAACAACTCATACACCCAATAACTTAACTTTAGAAAAGTTATTTCCAAAAAGGAAATAATATTGTTTTAAATCAAACCGATAATTACTATACGTATGAAATACCCAATATGGATATTAAAACATCAACTGTTTCAATTAAAATCGGTGGAAAATTTATTGGGCATGCTGGCGCTATGTATACTGTAAAAAATCAATCAACGTTTTTTACAAATGTGAAAACGCAATTACAAAGATTGAAAGACTTTGATGTAACATTAACAACTCTTAAATCGAACGATGTTGAAATTAAAAAGCTTTTTTTGATATATTGCAATTTTTTATATTTAGCTGTTCTGATAATTCTCCGAACTTAGAGAATTACGACCCAACTAAAAAATCTTATATCTATATTTCTGGTGGAGATTCAATAAATATCTTATCGTATTTATATTATATATACAGATTAGAAAAAGGAGAACCGTTATTGGGTGATGACGGTTTGCCAGACCCATCAACTATGAACATTGTATTACCACCGGATTTTAAAATTGAAACAGGTTCTCAACCCAGTTTTATACGTAATTTATACACTCTTAATGTGTGTCCAAACAACACACCCATTAATGGATGTCCAATCAACACATCGATTTTTAAACTCCTTCTACTCATTATATTTATGTTGATTGCTTATATAGTATATAAAATCCACGCAAAGCAATTTTAAATTTTACCGTAATCTGTTCCAAAATAGTTATTTAATATAGATAAATTTCTACTGCTATTAACCCAATTTAAACCAGCTGTTCCACCCCATGTTAACCATGAGATAATAGCCCGTTTTCTAAACCAATGCGAATCTTTAGGTTTTCCAGCATCGACCCAATCTTGATAACCGGGATAACTAGTGTAATAATGTCTAGCGTACCAATTTCTCACATATCGAAAATCTTGGATGGGAATCTCATTTTTAGTTGAAAGTTGTTTAGCTCGTTTCCAGCCGGTTTCAGTAGCACCTTTAAAACCGATATCTCGCAATTTAAACGCTTCATCGGCGTATTTTTTCACACTTGGAGGAACTTTAATCATAACATCGCTTTTCTTACCGTAATATTGTTTGTATGACATCTATTTTTTATTATAAATATTTATAATAAAAATAATTTAGAATTTAATATTTCCTTTACCTCGTATTTTTGATTTCTGTTTTTTAGCTCTAGATATTGATTTTTTACTTAGTTCGCTGTAAGTTTTAGGGGTTTTCTTCGTGATAACGTAAGTCGGCCTACATAGAGGATATTTCCCACTTCTTTTTTTTGCCGAACTCCTACCACAACTCGCGTATTTATTTCTACCTATAGAACGGTTTAAATCTACCCATTTCTCTTTATACCATCGCTTTAATCCCGATTTTTGAGGTGATTTACCTTTATATTTTCCACCTAATTTTTTATAAGTTCTAACGATCCAACTCGATTTATATACACCCGTATTAGATTCAAAAACTTTATCCGCTAATTTTTTAACTCTATTGTATAATTTTTTATCTATAGGCTCAGGCATTGTTTATTTTATTATAGAAATAAAAAAGAACCATACAATTTTTGATAAAGATTTATACATTTTATTTATATTAATATAATATTATATTAATATAAATAAAATGTATAAATCTTCATACGTTTCAAGAGAGAATTATTTACACGAAGAAAATATTTCAGCTCCTCAAACAAATCGTCCAGGATTTAATTTATTAAATCCTGGAACTATTTCAGCATATTTTGATAAAAGCTTTAAAAAAGAAAGCGACGGATTTGTAAGTAATGATCCCCGAACTGCGAGCGCAGTGTTAGGAGGTGCCAAGATACCTTTAGACGTACCTCCCATTTATAAAGACGTTGATTTAAAAAATATTAATTTCGATCAAGGTCTGGATAATTATGGTAAAGGTTATAAATCCTATGAGGATATTAATACGGGTCACTTTTTATATTATGTGAATAATTCAACAGCGAATGCATTATTCGAACCACTATTCTCCCCAGATGATAAAATTGTTTTAAAATTATACGAAGATCCTATGGGAACTATTAAACCCGAATATACAAGAGATAGTTCAAATTCTCGAAAGTGTTGTGGAAAATTAAGATGGTTACAAGATACACAAGATCATAGACAGGATTTGTTAGAAAGGCAGATGAGACGAAATAATTCCCAACGTTGGGAATCTTTATATAATAAATAAGGTTGTATTATTTAATTTTTAAAAATTAAATAAATAATATAGAAAGTTTTTAAACTTTCTTCTTTCGTCGAGACTGCTTAGCATCTACGACCTCGGCATCTACCGGTACAGGTACAACAGCAGGCACTTCATGAACGACAGGAGGAGGTACCTCCTCCTGTCGTACCACTGGAACCTCTACGGTGACACTTCCCTTCTTGGAACGAGAAGCCTTTTTAACAACTACGGGAGCCGATTCTTCTACAGATTGAGCAACCGGAGCGGAAGCCGGCACGGAACTCTTAACAACGTAGGAAGCCTTCTCAGAAGCGTACCGAGACTTATCATCGGAAGCAAGGCTCTCATACTTCTTAAGTAGCTCAGGGTTGTTAGATTTCAAACTTTGCCACTTAGTGCCGAGCTCGGCGGTAATTTCCTTAGCGGACAGAGTAGGCTTTTCCTTCTTAATTTTATCTCTTTCCTCGGAGCAAAACCAAAGATAACTTGATTTACTCCTCTTAGGAGCCTCGGGATCCTTCACCCTCTTCTCCTTTTTAACAGCGACAGATTTCACAGATTTTGATTCCATTTAATTATTTTAATATAATAATTATTTTCTTAAATACTTTTTTCTAAATTTTCAAAATTTAGAAATCTTATAGATTTTATTTACAATTATATACATATTTATTTTAAAATATCAGCGTTAAAAATTAATACGAGTGTAATAATTTTTAACTGTCTCACTTGGATGTTTATGAGAGCAAAATTTACTTCCTTTATTTTCGCATATGCCATCGTCTAAAAATTTAACCAGTCTGCAATCCATACCGAAAAAACATTCCGAAATATTCAACTCTTCCATTGAATGAGCGAATTTACAGCTATTCTTATATTTACATTCTGTTTTTCCAAACGATTTACACATTTTTGTTTTTTTCAATTTTTCTTCTATTTTATTTTTATTAGCGAGTGTTTCCATACCACCACCACGCACCGTATTTTTAATTTTGATACTTATCCTTCTATAAAACGCGTTCAGCGTTTCTAAATTACTATGAATATATTGACAGCATAAATTATTTTTATTTTCACACGATCCGTTAATATTAATTATCATCTTACACCTGTCTTGAAATAAGCAAGGTTTAACCGTTAATTCTTCTACCGAATGCGCGAAATTACAATTTTCTTTATGTTTGCAAACAACTCCTGTACTTAAAGATGAACATAAAATAGTTTTTATTTTTTCTTCTACAATATTTTTAATTTCTAAAGAAGGAATTTCTGGTTCTTCTTCTTTAACAATTTTAATATCGTTCCAATTTTTAGGTTGATGAACAATTGTCGGCTTTAGTAGAATAATTTCACCTTCAACTTCATCATCAAAAATTCTGTGAATAACGAATTTTTTAGGAGTTTTAATAACACCGATTCTTAAAAAATAAGAATCTGTATTTTCAATCGAATGTTTGAATTTGCAATAATTGGAATTGGATTTATTGACGCATTCACCATTTTCAGTAAAAATACACAATTTGCATTTTTCATTGAATATACATTCCGTGATTTTTAATTCTTGCGCGGAATGGGCAAAATTACATTTATTGTTATACTTGCAAATTTCACCTTTCAAAATACTCAAACACATTTGCGTTTTTTCATTGTTATTAACTCTTTCTTCTACATTTTTCACATTTAACTCTTTTTTATGTTTTCGCGTAACCGTTTTCCAAATACCACCGGTTTCTTCTTCTAAAGAATTATTGACAATTATAAGTTTTGGAACTGTATTCTTATTTAAATTCTCCCACCCTCTGAATTTATTGATAGGAACGGCACCCGTTTCTTCAAGTTGATTTACAGTTTTAAGATTAGAATTTGTTTCCCATCGTCGATTAGAGCCGTGAATAACGGGTGTTATTTGTCGAATCTTTTCAGTCGATGGTTCAACTTCATTTTTCTTTTCAATGAGCCCGATTCTTGCGAAATAAGAATCTAGAGTTTCAGTTGAATGTTTGAATTTACAATTTTTATCCTTTCTATTTTCACAACCGTTTTTAGTAAAAATAACGAGTTTGCAATTTTTATCGTAAAAGCAGGCGGAAACAGCTAACTCATTGATAGAATGAGCGTAATTGCATTCAACACCGCGTTTACATAAAGCCGGATTTCGAAGAAAGAATTTACACATCTCAGTTTTCTTATTCTCCGTAAAACAGAACTCGATTTTAGTATCCGAAAAATCTTGATGTTTTCTTTCTTTTTTATTTTTAACAGTTTGCCAATTTTCAGAACCCATAATTATTTTTTTATTCGCTAATTTCTCAATTTTTGTAGGTTTTTTAGTTTTCATTTCTTTATTTACGACTTTATTTGTTTCAATCGGTTTTTCAAAATTAATTATCGCGTCAGCTAAATTATTAATGAATACTTCTTGAATCATTTGAATATCATCGTTTTCTTCATCGCCTTCTTCTTTCTTCTCCTCTCTCTTGAAAACGATTTCTGTAGATTTTTGAAAATCTTTAGAAATTTCTTTTCGTACTTCTTCTATTTTTTCTTTTTCCATTTTTCTCTCAACACGTTTAGTAGCACGGCGGTCGAGTTTAATCTTCTCTTCGATAAGTTTGATTTGCTTGCCGAGCTCGAAAACTTTCTTATTATTTTTATATTTATGCCTGTGGTCAAAAAATAAGGCTCGATATTTCTTATCCGCTTCTTCTAAACGTTTTCTTTCAGCGATATCCATTTTTTTTTTGAATTCTTTAGACATTGTAGGTAATGAATCCATGAATTCTTTATTTTCTTTTGTTTTTTTATCGCTTTCGAGTTTCATCATTTTGAATTCGTGTTCTACCATTTTTAAAGTCTCAACCACAATATTCTCTTTCGCTTCTTCAATTGTTGAAAATTTTGAAGTTTCGGAAGCGAGTTGAATGATTGGTGGCGGTATCGCGTAAACGCAATAGCTGGTTTTTAAATAACGGTAGTCGTCTCCTTCATCTTGAGGATTCTCTTCATTATTCTGGTTATCTTCATTATTCTCATTTTCATCGATAATTTTATCGTTATCAATGAAAAAATAATTATATTCGGTTTGTTCAACAATAATTCCCATCTGTTATTATATATTAATAATGTTTTATATATAATAAATTCATTTTTTTTTAAATTTTTACTATTTCCCATTCTTATAAGCTTCTACAAATTCCAAATAACATACATCATCATCACCGTATAAAGGATGTCCTATAGTATAGGCAGGAATTCCACCCCTGGGATCTTCCTTTACTTCTTCATCGGCAAATCGTTGTTTGCTACTAATTTTTGTATGTACGGCAATTATGAAATTTCGTATTTCGTCCGCATTTTGCGGACCTTGATATTTCATAAAAGGTCGCCCGTTTATATATAAAATAATATAAGGTACGTACGTTATGGGCGCTATAGTATCTTTAGACATCCGAACACATGTTTTATTTGTGCTAACGTTAATCATTCCAAATTGACATCCTCCAATAGTTCCAGGGAGAGTTTTAAAAATAGGTATTAAATTTTGACAATGAACGCATTGAGTAGAATAAAATAAAATTAGAGAAAACCCTGGAATAGAATGAGTCATTATATTTCCTTTGGTTCCTTTACTTACTGTAAAATCATCAGTTGATAGAAAAAGCAGGCCGTTCATTTATTTTACTCTAAATTATTATTTAAATAGACGAAAAGAATTAATTTTTATAATCGCAATAATTTTTATCAATAGATTTTTTAGGGTCAAAAATATTCATTTTAGTGGCTCTTTCTAATAAAGCATTAAATATGTTATGGAATTTCTCAGTATGCCCGATTTCATCGCATAAACAGTGCGCTATTTCATGTAATAAAACATATATCAGCATATTATTGTTATAATATTCATCTTTTTTGTCTTTCAGACAGAGGAATATTTTTGTCTTATTAATGGTAAACGACTTTTCACCTTTTCGCAATGAAATTTCAGATAATATATTTCTGTTATTTAATGGTTCTAAAACACCGCTATATTTTTCATTTTTTGGAAATAGCTGTTGTAAAATTTTTTTTAATTCGTCTAACTTAGAATCGTCTTCTGTGTAAAATTCTTTTAGTTGTCTGTAGATAAAATACGAAGATACTATCAATATTATACCTATCAATATCAACGATACATTTTTTTTTAATTCCATCTTTTATTAAAAGAAATTAAATGTATTTTAAAATTTAAAAAAGAATTCTATTTGTATCATTTTTAAATGAAACAAAATCTATATAAGTAGATAATTTATGATCTGCTTTGTAATCTCCTTGTTTTAATATAGGTTCAAAAGAACCACATCTTGATTCTATACCACATTCATTATTTCCCATAGCGACAGCAAAATATCCAGCTTTTTTAGATTTAGTAGGCCATTTAGTACCCCAGGAGTTTTTACATATCCAATGACCCTTTTCAAATCCGGGAATATTATTTACATTTTTATCACAGTATCCTATTACTTCTATAGCATGCCCACCGATTAATTTTTTTTTATCGGATTCATAAACTTTATTTCCGTCATAAGTATAAAAATCTTCGTAAATAGTGATAGCGCAAAAGAACGGACCGTTTAAAATTAGTTCGGCTTTCATATTAATAATATTATCTTCAAGTATTTTACTATCGTAATCTTTTTCAGGAATAAATTTTGTTATACTTTTTATACTATTATTTTTAATCCCCACTCCGATATTAGAATTTTTATTAGGACATGTAGGAACTACAACTCTCGTTCTGTCGAGTTCGTATTCTAAACCACCGTCTGAAATGGGTGATAAGAAATGTTTATTTTCGATAAGCCATTCGGCGGCGCTTTCGGGATGTCCGCCATCACACCCTTTACATTCTTTATACTTATCAACACATTGAACTAATTCTTGAACACTTAATTTATTTTTAATTTTACCGTTCGATAAAGCTGATATTTTATCAGCCAATACGTTACATGTAGCAAAAGCCCAACACGCGCCGCATTCTCCCTGTTCTTCAATATCTATTAAATATGAAGGATCGTATAATATAAAAGAAGGTATTAATATACTAATATCATTCATTTTAAAATCGGCTCTTAGAGCAGCTAAAGATACTTTAGCCTGTCGTCGTCGTCTGTCATCAAATACTACAGGAACCACACCTACAAATCCTAAAAAATATTCATGATTGCGTATTATAATGAAAATTATAATACATATGATAATTAATATAAAAAATATATTCAGAAAAAATTTACTTTTATTGTTTCCCGAATCTTCGTTTGTCATTTAATTTATTATAATATTATAATAAATTAAATGACAAACGAAGATTCGGGAAACAAGACTCCCGCCTCAGAAGAAAAAAAAGATTTAGCTGCTTTACTTAGAGAAGCAAGCGATATTAAATACGCGAAGATACCCGAATTCGCTTTCAAAATAAATATATTCGGTATTCAATACGAATTTGCTAAAACTACAACCATTATATCATTATGTTGTTTAGCGTTTTTATTATTTATTTGGAAATTTTTCGGATTAATAGAATTATCAAACAGTAATTATATAATGGCATCATTATTATTACTTCAATTCGTATGGTTTGCATATCAAATATATATTACACCAGGAGAAGTTAGTATTTTAGCAATTGAAGAACAAAAAGCTTTAGATTTAAGACAGCAATTTTTAGTGTTGCTCGGTTCTTTAACAGTTTTTATAGCTTTCTATAAGAACTTGGACAAGAGAGAAAATTCTCTTCTAATTATAGCTATAATTTTACTCTGTTTTAATATCATGGAAACAGAAGTAAAAAATGTGAATACTCACGTTCGGAAACTCAGATTGATAAAATCCGGTATATATTCAGTAGCTGTATTTTTATTTATCGCTGCGATGATTTTAATCTTACAAGATAATAATATCAAAGGGATTCTTACTTTTTAAGTATACATACTTGAAAAAGTATCAATTTCCATAGTATTACTTTTAATATTTTTATCTATTAATTCATTCGTTATTTCAACTGGATATCTTAATTTCTTTTTAATATCGAACGATATTTTGAAATCTTCAATTAAACCGTTATCATTTTGATGTGTCATAACAAAAAATAACTTATTAACTATATCTGTTATACCTTTCTCTATAGTTCTAACCCCTTTATCATCTTTCTTACATATTTTATTTATAAAATATGAAGCCGTGTCTGAAGAAATCCATATATCGTTTTTATCCAAACCAATATTTTCTACAGCTTTAGGTATTAGATAATCTTTTACAATAGAGATTTTTTCAGTGTTATTATATCCCGGAATAGTTATTGTAAATATTCTATCGGATAGAGCAGAATCTTTTGGAAGAGAATTCATTGAATATATAAACCATACATTACTTAAGTCTATAGTTATTTCACTTAAAAAATTGTCCCGGAACTCCATATTTTGAGACGGATCGGTTATATGTAATAACGCTGCACATAATTCTTTATTCGACGATATTTTTTCATATTCATCTAAAAATATTATACCGTTTTTATATTTCATACGTTGCAAGCATTTAACGATTTCACCCGGTTGCGAACCTATGTAAGTATAGTCATGCCCCTTAAGAAATTCAGATCGTGTAACACCTCCAAAAGATATTTGTTCGAATGGAAAATCCATTATTTTAGAGATTAATCGAGCAATAGCTGTTTTTCCAACACCTGGTGGTCCTATTAATCCCAAATTACATTTTTTCATGGAAGGATTCATCAATTTAGCGTTTAGAAATAATAGAATCTGTTCCTTCACTTCTCTCATACCGTGAAGAGCTTTATCGAGAGAATCGGAAACGTTTTTCAAAAATCGAGTTAAATTATTATCATTACAGGAAAATAATTTAACTCGATCGTGTGGTATTTCGGTCGCATAGTATAAAAAATTTTTAAGTTTATTATATTCATCATCTCGCTGATTTAGAGATGAGAATTCTCTATATTTTCTATATATAACATCTTTATTCCTATCAGATGTTTGTAAATTTAATATTTTATAACTTAATTCCATATTTCCAGATTTTTTAGAATTAAAGAATTCGGCTCCTCGTTTAATCTTCTTTAATTCCGTATCTGAAAATGTTGTAGAAAATTTATAATCTGCTTTATATCGCTCAAATAGAATATTAATCCTATTTTTAAATTCTAACCATTCTTCAGTATATCTTTCTTTTTCTTTATAAATTCTATATAACTCATATAGCTCCAGTTTATTTTCAAAAAGTAAAGGTTCGGATAAAATTTTTTCAAGAGTTATTTCTTTTTTCTTAATTTTAGATTTAATTTTTACCAAAACAGTTTTAAGATATTTACTTATAGCTTTTTCCTCTTTTACAATCTCACTTTCGTATTCTTCCTCCTCTTCAGTTTCACGTGAAACTGAACTTTCTGAGCTACTACTTACACTATTTTCACTTTCAGTATCTTTATGTTCTTCGCTATTTTCTTGATTATTATTTTTATTTCTAAATCCTACAAATATATTTCTCGACCGTAATCGTTTTGTTATTATAGGAATTTTTAACACATCATTATTTTCTTTATTCTCTTTTTTTTTATTCGTCATCAGAATCAATAAAATATTTATCTATCTCCCGTTGTCTTTTATAAGCGTCCGTCTTTATATTATTATAAAGTTCGGTTGCTTGTTCCAATGACATAAAATCGAAGCATTCTCTTATGGTGTTTACAGTTATCGATAATAACTCTTCCGGATCAATTGCTTCTTCTTTACTATCACCGTAAATATTAAAACTATCATTTTCTGTGGGTGTATATGTCGCATATTTTTTAATACAGGTTGTTAGTATTTTTGAAAGTTCTCTTGGATTATTTAACAAGAAAATATTATATAAGCAATTCAACGCTTCGACTCCAACAGGTAAAAAATCATCTATTTTACCGAAAAAATTGGGTATGTAAACATTATCAAAATAAATATGTTTGTAAACACTTCTAAAATGAGCTATATATTTATGTAAAAATTCATGTTGTAATGCATAACATAAATTTATCAATCTGCAATCTTGAGACCAATATCGCTTTTCATTAACTTCTACTTTCTGTAGAGTGTAGAAAGCAAAAGGGTCCGAGTTAGTAGATTCTGGTAGAGGTAAATAAATAACATTGTTAAATCCATACGGATTTATAAAATATGTTTTCATAAAGTCGAGCATATCTACAATGTATAATGATGCACCGTGCTGAGTTTCAAATTTTTTCAGTATAGATACGTCGTAAGGTTCGTAAAATTGGGGATGGTAAGCTGAGAAATTTAACCCTTTACAATATAGATTGCTCCCATTATACGGTGAACATATATCATATACTGGATGACCTATTATACGTAAATCGGTGTAATTGAAAGCATCGTAAATAAATTCTCTTTCAAATTTCCCGATTAATGGTTGAACGTTAAAAATTTTTCTAATATTATTCAGATGTTGTTTGACTATTTTACCATACTGTTCAACCGGCATCATTTGTAAAAGTCCTTCTCGCAATTCGCAGATAGAAGAAAGAGAATGTTTACATCTATTGTGATTATCATTTATAGTTTCGATAGGTATTTTATCTATCATCCTATCTAACCGGTCCACAGTCTTAACTAGTAAAGTTAATTTGATAGTTCTACTTTTCTTTTCATCGTCCACATTTTTTATAATAGTATTTATTTCTTCATCTGTTTTTTCAACGGTCAGATTTAAATGATCCCCTATTTTTCTTTTACTAAATCTAATGTTAGAAATAGGAACTCTAGTTTTACCTATTTTGTTATTATTATCATACAATGAATTTATTTCATTAATTATTGAACTACAAAATAAATAATTTTTTGAATTTTTTAATTCTATGTCTTCCGGTTTTTCTTCTTGTTTAATTTCGCGAATCTCTTCCAGTTTTTCTTCCGGTTTTTCTTCTTGTTTAATTTCCGGTTTTTCCTCAATCTTTTCTTCTTGTTTAATTTCAGTCTTTTCTTCATCGTCACTAAACCTAACTTTTTTTTCTTGAAAAGTTTTCACATTCTGTTCTTCTTCATTATTATTATTTTCATGTTTTGTATTTATCATATTAATATTGTCATATATAATTACGGGTATTTTTATATTACTATTATTATATATATGAATTTCTCCCTCTTTTTCATTAACAACTTCAGAAATCTTAATTTTTATATTTTTTTCTATTATTCCGGTATAAATAGTATTTTTTATTTTTTCCACTTCTAATTCATGTTCTATTTTTAAAATTATATTTTTGAGATTTTTTATTTCCTCTCGAGAAACATCTTCTTCTTGAGAAAATTTAAATATTCCATCGCATGTAGCGATGTGGGAATTAATTTTTTTAATTCCAATAGTTGAAAAATTGCACTTTTTACAGTTAAAAATTATATCTTTGTAAAAAGTGCAATATTTTGATTTTTTATGAGTAGTATATTTTACTTTATTCTCAAACTCTCCTAAACAGCATTCACAGGTTATCTTATCGTTATTCTCCATAATTATTATAAAATTATATATTACATAATTCTATATTTCTATAAATAGAAATCAATTTTAAAACTTACCTAAATCTTATTTAAAATAATATATTATAAAAATTAAAATGAATACAGATTTTAACTTAACAATTTTTAAGGCGATAACAAATTTTACTAATGAACTTGGATCAATTTTTTCAACAAGGCAACATTCTTTGAAACTATATTGTCGCTTAATCAAGCACACAACAATTTCACATGAAAAATCAATTCAAAAACATATTAACATATTTAGAGATTTTTGTTTCACAAATAGAAATGCTATCCTTACTAAGAATGAACGGGAATTTGTAAAGAGTACAATTTCTTATTCAGATAAAGTTTTTATTAATTTTTCTGAAATTTTTAGAATTGCAGACAATGAAACAAAAAATGTAATATGGAGTCATTTTTTGATTATATCGGCTTTTGTTGACCCAGCAGGAGGAGCTAAGACGGTTTTGAAACAAAACGCTGCTAATAAAAATGAAACTGTTGGAAATGAAGATTCTTTTCTGTTAGATATTTTTAACAAAGTTGAACAAAATATCGGAACAAGTACGAACCCTATGGAAGCCGTTTCGTCTATTATGCAAAACGGTGTATTTTCTGATTTAGTTTCTTCTATGAATAACGGGTTTCAAGATGGTTCTTTAAACATCGGTCGTTTAATGGGAACAGTCCAAACTCTAATCACATCTATTAACGATGATGTTAAAAATATTCCAGGACAAGAAAATTCTTCCAATGATTTTAATATGTTAAACTCAACATTGAGCTCGCTAATGGGTAATTTAAATATGCAAGGAAGTTCGGAAAATGCTTCCGCTCCTCCAAATTTAATGGGACTTATTGGACCGTTGATGTCTAGTTTTTCTCAAAACGCTACGCCTGTAGTAGTTCAAAATAATGAGGGATTTGAGGAAGAAAAAAGTTCCGCTCCTGTTGTAGAACACATAGAAGATATCTTTGAATAAATATTAATTTTTATTTATTATAAATAAAAATGTACCACCTTATTAAAAAATCACCAACTCGTGGATGGCGAACTATGTCTCCTAAATCTCCAAAAGCGAGAAGGACTTTAAAGAAAAGTTGCGGTTCAAAATGTTTTTTGAGTCCAAAAAACAACAAATTTCCAATTTGTACCAAAAAAAGTAAAAAATGTATTGTGAATTGTAAGGGTTTATTATCTGCAAAAATTCGCGCGTCTCAATATGGTTATAAATCTATAAGTAGAAAAGCTAATTTAATGGGCGTAAAGAAAAAATGTAGTTGGACTTTGTCACCTAAAAATAAATCGCCTAAAAAATCAAAAACTCGTAAATCTTACCGTTCTAAATCACCAAAAAGATCTAAACGTCTGTCTCCTCTTCGAACAATATAATATTGTTATAATATTATATTGTTATAATATAAATGAATTCTAAAATAATAATACTTGTTATTATATCAATCGTAATTATTTTGCTACTTATTTATATAAAATCATTATTAACGCCTTTTTTAAGTAGAGCATCATCATATACAACAACCCCATCATCTACAACCCCATCATCCACAACGCCATCACCTACAACAACGCCATCACCTACAACAACGCCATCACCTACAACAACGCCATCACCTACAACAACGCCATCACCTACAACAACGCCATCACCTACAACAACACCATCATATACAACAACACCATCATATACAACAACACCATCATATACAACAACGCCATCATATACAACAACACCATCATATACAACAACGCCATCATATACAACAACGCCATCATATACAACAACACCATCATATACAACAACACCATCATATACAACAACACCATCATATACAACAACACCATCATATACAACAACACCATCATCTACAACAACACCATCATATACAACAACACCATCATATACAACAACACCATCATATACAACAACACCATCATATACAACAACACCATCATATACAACAACACCATCATATACAACAACACCATCATATACAACAACACCATCACCTACAACAACACCATCATATACAACAACGCCATCACCTACAACAACACCATCATATACAACAACGCCATCACCTACAACAACACCATCATATACAACAACACCATCATATACAACAACGCCATCACCTACAACAACACCATCATATACAACAACACCGCCACCTGCTAAAGTTATTACAAATGTTTCTTTTGGTCCAACAAAAAGTACAATTCTTGATACTTTTACATTAACAAATCCACTTACTAACAACTGGGTAGGTACTACAGTCTCTAATAGTTTTGTTTTATTAAAAGGTTTCAAAGTTTTGAATATTAGTTTTAGCGCACAAAACGACCCTGTATATACTTATAAACCAGATAATAGGGAAGTGGTAATTAATTATAAACTAATAAACAGTTTAAATATTACTGTTGTAAATAGCAGTTTTCCTTCTTTTATAACAAAATTTGCTTCTATGCAATCGTATTCTTTAAAAAATACACATTATGACGCACAATTACCACCTGATACTTATACAATAAGTTTTGATGTTAATCCATCAACTGATATATTATATAAAAATATAAGTGTTAGTATTACTACAGACACGATTACTAAACTACCGTCTAATATTAATATGTTTGATGGATGGATATTTGGATCTACTTTCGATGAAGGAGGACCTTCTAATGGCGATCCTGAAAAATGCCGACAGTTAGCTAATGCCGGTAATGGTAAATATATTGCTTGGGGTCATCGAAATAACACTCATCCTGATCGAAATGCTAGGGATACATGTTTTTTATATAAAACTATACCAGAAAGTAAATCACTTCTTGACCAAGAGTACCATTCAACTGGATGTTTAACGTCCGGACAAAACGCTTCAAAAGGTTGCATTTCACAAATTACATTCGGCGATGTAAATAATCCAGTATTTATAAATACTCCTGCTATGCATAAGGGAAGCGGAGGTAATATTGGAACGCTTCCTTTTACAGTTGGAAATGGTACTAAAGTTTTTACTTTTACATACACGCCTGTGAGTATCGATGCAAGTATAACTTATGTTCGAACACGAATTAATTTTTACGGTCCAAAACCGTATGAAATTTACAGAGAATTTAATCCTGTAAATGGGAATTTTATTCTAACCGATACCGTTGATAATACTAAATTACCAGCTGGTACATATTCCCTAAATATTTATGTTGATTACGGTGAAATGTTTGCTATCGAGTGCACTATTAAAAACGTCTAATTAATTAGATTGTGTAGATTCTACAACGATAAAATTACTTATACTGATTTTATAATAAATTGAATTAAAAATAAAGATTTTATTTAAGTTTTAATTCACTATGGATTTAAACGATATTAATAATTGGAAAGATATGTATTATAATGAAATGGAAAAAAATAAAATTTGTGAATTAATAATTGAAGCATTAAAAGAAGAAGTTATTGAAAATATAATGTCTATTGAAAAATTAGAGAAAGCAAATAGAGAATACATAAAACAAAATAATAAAATACAGAATAATATTCTACGTTTTGATGAAGAACGTAATATACACTCGTTCAATAATATAGAAAATATAGAAAATATAGAAAAAGATAATTTTGAACACAAAGACAACTATAATATACTCGAAGAAAACCGACTAGAATATAATGAACATATAATAGAAGAGATTCGAAAAGACCATGTTGTAATAGCAGCCAACCATTTTTTTCAAAAATTGCTAATATCAGAGAATAGGTTGAAAGAAGCGCGTGAGGAGTATGACGAATTGGAGGAAGACTACAATGATACGAGGGAAAAAATGTTAGAATATCTCGAAATGACATCCGAAATGCCATCCGAATTTGAGAAGAAGGTTAGAGATAAAGATGAAGATTTAACGCGAATAATTGAAAAACATAATTCATTGGTAGGTAAATACAATGAATTACAAAGAGATCATATTACATTGGTAGAACAATACAATTCTATAATACTATCGCGAAGAGGGGTAGAAATAAACGTAAATCTTTATCGCCAATAATTGTCCAATTATTGCTATTGAAGAAATAGAATTTTTTTGTAAAATTAATAACTTATAAAGTAAAACAATAATTGTATATTTAATAAAATATTTTATTAAATATTAGTAAATCAATCACCTATTTTCAGGTGATATATAAGGCATATCCAATTCATCGAAAATACCTCTCTCTGTTTTAATATCTACAGATTCCCCTATTTGGTTATATAAACCGTGTTGATTTAATTTATATCCTTTTTTAAGTGCTTCACCCCTAATAGAAATATTAAATTCCTTACTCCCTGTAAAATATAATAATCCGGTCGGAATTTCTTTTTCAGGTAAAAATTCAATATCAATTCTAAAATGATTAATCTTGCATTTATTGCAGCAACCGACACCCATAAATTTTTCAGACCGAATGCCTAAAATATCGGTTATCAACTTTTTTTCTACCAACACATCAACCATTTCTCTTAAAGTAAAAACTCTAGAACTGATTAAAATATCTATATCACCTGACACCATTTTCTTTCTCCTATAAGAGCCCGCAACTATTAATTTATAACTGTTTTTACCGAAAGCTTTATTTAATATATACCTTACACAGACTTGATATATATTAATATATTCTCTTGATAAGGGTCTTAATAATTCTTCATAATATTTAAGACCTATTTTCTGCCCATCTGTTAACATAGAAGGGTTCGCTCTTAGTTCTTCTATAGATCTAAAACCGGCTTCCAATAAAGAAGAAGCTTTAACAGGTCCAACACCCCATATATTTTTAAAAGATTGGAGAATTAATTCGTCTTCGCTCCCTTTAGGAAGCATCATCGCCTTAATATCTTCTACTTTTTTAATTTTACCAGTTTTAAGATATTCTTCAATCTTTGAAAGGGTCGAAGAACCTATTCCCTGGAGTTTATTTTTTCCAGAAATCTGACCTATAGTATTTATTTTACCTTTAAAGTTTTCAATAGATTTAATAGCGTTTTCATACGCTTTCGCTCTAAAAAAATCGTTCTGACTTATGTAATAGTTTTTAAGAATTGTAAAATTATAAATTAACTCATTGTTCATTTATTGATAAATAATTTTATAAAATTTTAATTTAATACATTATTTTAAAATCGAACAACAAACAACACACAACAAACAACACACACAACACATTATTATATTTCCAAACACCCGAAGGCGTTTGGAAATATCAACCCATATTTCAAACGAACAGTAAGAGGTGCTTACTGAAAATTAACATTCACGCGCAAATCGTGCGGGAGTAAACAAGTTATTCCAACATTCTCATACGACTCGCTGATTCTATCCACAAACCTAGAAACCTTTTCATCGTAATATGATGTAACCACATCATCTTCCTGTTCATCAATAAGTACGACAGTAGCCTTCTTATTGAAAAACTGAGAAATAGGAGCCAAACATTGTTCGGCGGAGACGTTGCGTAGGGTATCAACGTCAGCAAACTCATCAAACTTACTCCTGTAGGAAATATTAACGAAATCGACATTTGAAACGATGTCAAAATCAATGCTTCTCAAGCATTCAAATTTATCCAAACATCCAGAATCAAATTCATTACCGTTCTCATTTCCTTCATCATCAATAGCGTAAACGTGATAAATTTCTAAAAAGCTAGATTCGAGAATATAGCGATTGTAGAAAACTTCATCGACCGTCCCATAACGTTCGTTAACAGAAGAAGAAATAACTGTCTTAACGGGAAGACAGTTAGCAATCGGAAAAATGTCAAATAAAGCACCCTGGTAAGTCGTAAACACCAACACTCTTACCGGTCTTATAAAATCCAAACATTCCAACTGCAATTCCTTAGGTAGCGAAAAAAACATCTTATTATCCATAGCCATAATAATAAGCAACACAAAAGCGGGGTATACTTTTATCTCTAAAAATTTATCTGGAAAATCAATTTTTTTAACGATTTTCCCTAAAGTGTCGCGGTAAAGCGTCTATATAAATAATAGAAAAACATTAGAGATAGAGAAATCAACGTAAATATATATAAATAATAGCGGTATTTATTATTCCCTTTTGTAACAATAATATTTTTTGTAGCATCAGAGTATATTTTATTCATCGTATGAATCTCGCTGTTTTTATCACCCGCCAAAGGATTTCCAACGATTCCGCATCTTCTATTCCCACACTGTTCATCAAAAACATTATGATTATTATAATGGAGTTTATACGAATCTTTACACGAACTATATGGAGGTGAATCGGCTGTTGGTAGTATTGGAAAATTCTTTTTAGAAACGGTTTCTAAGATTCTATTCGCCCCTTCTTTCGTTATAATATAAAAAGCACAACTCCATAACGCATATTTTTTCCACACTAATTTTTCAGATTCAAAACAGGATGGTTTGGTATCTTGTTGAGATGATAAGAAATTGAAAAGTACCCCTTTTCGAGGTCTATTCACCCACCCCTGTAAAAATAACTTTTTAAATTCTGGGTGAAAACAAAGATCGTCCTCCATAATCAACGCGGTCGGTATATTTTCTTGAACCATATATTTATATAAATATAGATGACTACAAGCACAACCTTGTTGCCCCACACCAACAGAATCATATTCTATATTTTTAATAAAAGTTTCATTCAATGTAGATAACTTTTCAGGATCTAAAATTGAAAATTCGGGTAATTGTTTCCTCATTTTAGGTATCTCTCTCATACCGTTAAAACCTCTCATTCTTTTATAGTTAGTTATACCAACAGATGTTAATTTTTTCTTCATTTTTCTAAACCGAATTTTCGACTTATCCATATTAATAAGAAAAACATCGTTAATACCGCTTGCCGTTATAAAATCGGGATTATTAACTACCTGTTCTAATCTACTATTATCTACCTGAAATCTAGGTACAAATCCCATATACTCTATTTCTATAGGTTCTAATTCTTTCTTATATTTTCCATAATTTGTAATATTTTTTCCTGTCATCTTTTTTAGTAGAATTAATTTTTATTGGTTATAATTTTAAATTTATAAAATAAAATAAATCTAAAAAATGATATTTAGATAGATAATTTTAAATTTAAAATTAGTCGAATGGAGTCTTATATTTTTTTCCCATACTCTTGGTATTTAGATGAAAATGAAACAGAATTAACAGTGATAAGAGTTTACGGACTCGATGAGAATAATGACAGTATATGTGTAAGAATAACAAATTTTACACCGTATATATACTTAGAATTACCAGAAACAATAAATTGGAATTCTTCAAAAGCTCAACTTTTTGGAGATGAGTTAGATAGAATTTTGAAAGATAAAAGACCTTTAGAAAAAAAATTAATGTTTAAGAAAAAATTATATGGTGCGAACATCGATTCTAACGGACAGAAAAAACTATTCCCGTTCTTAATGTGTTCATTCGCTTGTAGAGGTGATATCAGAACTTTAGAATATGCTTTGAAACGAAGACTAACTATTCCAGGATTAGGAAATTTACAGATAAAAATGCACGAACAGGATGCCGACCCGATTTTGCAGCTCGTATCGTGTAGAGATATTCCTACGGCTGGGTGGATTTCATTTTCCGGTCGTCGAATCGAAGGCGATATTAAAGATACGTTATGCACGCATGAGTTCGATGTTAAATGGAAATCATTGCGGAAAGTTGTGCGTGATACTCTACCGAATCCTAAAATAATGGGTTTTGATATCGAAGTGAATTCTACGAACCCTTCCGCTATGCCTAAACCTGAGAAACCGGGCGATAAAGTTTTTCAAATCTCTTGTGTTATCTCCGTTCAAGGGACAGATGAATATAGAAATTATCTTTTAACTTTAGGAGAACCTGAGCCCGACGTTGTAGGTAGAGATACAAACATCTATATGTATCCAACGGAGGCGCGATTACTTTTAGGATTTACAGAATTAATACGCGAGGAGAATCCGAATATCATTGTCGGTTATAACATTCTAAATTTCGATATTCCTTATATGATTGAGAGAGCTAAATTCTGCGATATGATTAGAGAGTTCGACACTCAGGGTTTCCATAAATACAATCACGCGAAAGAACGAACGATTAAATGGTCTTCATCCGCTTATAAGAATCAAGAATTCAGTTTTTTAGATGCGGAAGGGAGATTATACGTAGATTTACTACCACTCGTTAAGAGAGATTACAAGATGGACAATTACAAATTGAAGACAATCTCAGAATATTTTATCGGACAGACGAAAGACCCATTATCCGTTAAAGGTATTTTCAAATGTTATAGAATAGGTATTAAGCGAGATGAAAACGGTATTTATAGCCCTAAAGCTAAAAAAGCACTGGGAATAGTTGGAAAATACTGCGTTCAAGATTCGGTTCTCGTGGTTAAGTTAATGGAAAAATTACAGACATGGGTCGGTTTATCAGAGATGGCTCGAACGTGTAATGTTCCTATATTCACACTCTATACTCAGGGACAACAGATAAAAGTATATTCTCAGATATATAAATATTGTATGTATGAGAATATAGTAGTTGAAAAAGATGGGTATATAACGAAAGACGATGAACGATATGTGGGCGCTCACGTGTTTCCACCCGTTCCAGGCGTTTATGATAATGTATGCCCGTTCGATTTCAATTCTCTATATCCGTCAGTGATCATAGCGTATAATATAGATTATTCTACTATCGTATTAGATAATAGTGTGCCTGATAATATGTGTCATGATATGGAATGGGAGGATCATATCGGTTGCGTTCATGATGAGAAGATGATTAGAAAAAATGCTCTATCAGAGTTGATAAATATTCAAAATGCAAAAATTAAATCGGTTCGTGAGAAAGCTGGTAAATCGTTAGATAAATTTAGAAAAAAAGAATTGGCTGATGAGATAGAACTGATGAAAAAAGAGATTCAACCTTATATGAAAGAACGCTCAGAAATCTATAAAACAAAACCTAAAAATCCAATGTGTGCTAAACGCCATTACAGATTTCTAAAAGAGCCTAAAGGCGTACTACCAACCATTTTAAAAAATCTTTTAGAAGCTCGTGCGAATACGAGAGAAAAAATAAAAGGAAATAAACAACTGATGAAAAATAATGAAAATGAAGAAGAAAAAATAGATTTAGAATCGTTAAATGTAGTTTTGGATAAAAGACAGTTAGCTTATAAAGTATCGGCGAATTCTATGTACGGTGCGATGGGTGTTAGAAGAGGATATTTACCGTTTATGCCCGGTGCGATGTGTACAACTTATATGGGTCGTGTTAGTATTGAGCGAGTTGCTCGGATCATACCCGAACAATATAATGGAGAATTAGTATACGGTGATACAGATTCTAACTATATACATTTCCCAGATATGACTTCTACACGCGAATGTTGGGCTTTCGCGGAAAAAGTAGCGGATGAAGTGTCCGCATTATTTCCGGCTCCTATGCGTTTAGAGTTCGAAAGCACGATTTATAGCAGATTCATGATTTTGACAAAAAAACGGTATATGTACCGTTCATGTGGTAAGGAAGGGGTAGTAGATAATAAGATTGGAAAAAAAGGTGTGTTGTTAGCGAGACGAGATAATTCGCAAGTTATAAGAAGTATATACGAAGGTTTGATTGCTAATATATTTAACGGAATGGAAAAGAACGATGTATTATACTATCTAATACAAGAATTTAATAAATTATGTTCTAAATCGTTTGAGAAGACTGATTTCGTTATAACGAAATCGATTGGAAGTTCAACATTCGATATCGACGATATTCAAACAGTGATTAACGAGAAGGGAATAAAAAAAGTTAAACTCGGTGATTATACTGTCCCTTATTTACCTACTGAAGGAGAAGAAAGAGAACATCTTCTAAAATTAAAAAACGCCGAAACCGATGAAGAATATTACGTTAAATGCTTACCGGCGCAAATTCAACTGGCTGAAAAAATGCGAAGACGTGGTCATAGGGTAGATGTCGGTTCTCGTATAGAATACGTTATAACAGTTCAAGAAAGTGCAAAAGCTAAACAATACGAAAAAATAGAAAGTTATGATTATTATAATCTACATTCGGAGATTATAGAATTAGATTTTATGCACTATCTCAAACTCGCATCGAATCCGGTAGATGAGGTTTTAGAAGCTGTTTTTAAAATCCCTAATTTCGTATTGAATCAATACAATTTCAGATTAAAAACGAGAACTAACATGTTATCGGAATTAAGGCGGTTATTTGAACCCAAATTAATTTTTTACAAATAAATGACACACCGCTATATCACTATTTAAAATCTTATTAATATTTATATATAAATATTAATATGTCTAAAATGCTTAAAAATATTTTTAAATATGTTAAATGTATGTTTCCCGAAAAAGATGATACTTATCCAACCGCTGTTATAGCATGTACTAATCAAACTAATGCTTTCGATAATTTTACATTTAATAACACACCCTATTTATGTTTTACAAGAACATTTTTGAAGGGTAGAATTGTTGATATTTCCGAAATGAATATTATTACATGCATTGTAAAAATTGTTGATGATTTTTACGTTAAATTAATTTTTAAGTTAGCCGAGGTAGAAATACCGGTACCTTATATAAACGGAGAAAGTAGTAAAAAATTAATTTATATGTATAGAAAGAAATTGTTTGAATTAGTAACATATAATTCTATAGATGTAAAAGATACTATTTCACGTAAAGATATGCGTAAAATATTAAATTCTCGTGTTTATCTTATAAACATATATTGCGGAGAATTCGATTTTTACGGTAGATTATCAGCTTGGATATATCCTCATAATAAAGGTAATTTTTTTGATAAATCACTTTCTTTTAATCGAGTATTAATGAGTGAAAATTAATACTCGATTAAAAAGTAAATATATTTATAATAAAATATAAATGCAAACACGTAGTAATACACAAAGTATTGCATCAAATACGGGAACCGTACTACAAACAAGCGCGGTTCCCACGCAACAAACAAACACGGTACCACCTGATTATGACAGGTGGATAGAAAATTCAATAAATGACATACTCGCTCTTCCTTTATATGAATCATTAAAATTATCTAACACCGCTAAGAAAGACATTAAAGGTTATATACAACAGAACCTTACCGCTATTCCTCAACGTCTTACAATAACCAATATAGAAGAAATTTTTGACATGTATAAAAAAGGTCTAACTTACGAAGATGAATATTATCCTGACAATGAAGCCCTCAATATTTACGGCTTTAATACCTATTTTTTAGAACCGCTCGTAGCAAGATCACCTCTTTATAATTTATATATAAATCTTTTTGAAACAAAAAACACTAATGAATCCTGGATAACAAGAAGCAACGTTGTTAACTTTTTTTTCCCGATTGAATTTGAAATATCTGATTTAATCTCATCAACAGGTACGGTCGGTGAAAAAAAAATAAATAGCAATCTATCACCACATCCGTTAAAACTCACGGATAATTTATATGAAACATATATAAATTATAATAATCGTAATAGCAATGGTTCTTATAATAACAAAAAAATCGATTCTACTTATTATATTAACCGGAGTTATACATTTTCGCTTTTAGGTGAAATGTTTGGACAGATTTCAAACAGAAATCAACCAACAGTTTTCGGCCAATTAAAAAACATGTTTATCGGGCAAGATGCCGCTGATAGTATTTTTAACAAAATTGAATCATATCTTGTAAGAGCGTACTTATCTTCAACATCAAAATTTAAAGATGTACATTTTAATTATTTCATTTCAATTTTAAAAAATAAGTGCGAGTTGGTGGATAATTATCCACCAACTCCAAATCTAATCGAATATGGTTTTGATAATGGCTGTATTAAAAAAATAAAATTGTTATTAATGTTTGACAATATCCACGATTTTGGAAAAAATAGAGGTGATAATAATAACCCCTCGGACTATTATCACACATCTAATTTTAAAAGGGTGTGTGCGGCCAATACACCACAAGATGACAACGACTTTTGTTTTATAAATTATATACTAAAAAATCATATCACGCCTTTATCTCAAGAAATTTTGGGAAGGAATATGCTCTTTAATTTTAAAGACTGGGAAATTACTAAAGATACTACTACTAAGCTTATAGACAGCGTGTTTAGCAATAATTGGGAATTTGAATTACTTAAAAAATTGGGTTCAAAATTAAATTATATTGGTACATATGACTTTCATGTAACCGATGCTAATAACACATTTATTAGAACAATACTGTTACCAACATTACCACAACCACCTGGTAATGTTGGTGATATTGTAAATGACACTATGTCACCTAACGATACAAAATTACTGAGGCGTATATTAAATTTTAAAGAAAACAATAATAAATTTTTTTATCATAAAAAACTATTAAATTCTATTTTTGACGGGTATTCTGGTTCTACACCCAAGGATCCTGATCCTGCTACTTATGACGTATATAATAATCAAAACCTTAACATACCTTTCCCGTATAATAATCCAAATAATACGGAAAATATTATGTATACTTCTTATAGAGACCAGACGCTAAAAAAACATGTTATACGAAATTTTCCAAATAGATTTGGAATAGGTGGTACAGATTTCCGGAACGGAACCGTAACCGTAACCGGAACCTATGATAGGGCAGACAACGTTATTATAAAACCTAACGGTACAAGCAATGCAAATATTGATCATTTAACTACAGTAGCTAAAAGAGCAAAAGAACTTTTAAACGGTGATAAGAGGAATCATCCTCTTAATGTAAATATGCTTTTTGCAGACAACATTAGTTTTTTTATAACTTTAAAAGCGTTGGGTGATTTTACACAATTGCTTGAAGCTAAAATAAGAAATGCTATTTTTATAACACAAGATTCTATGCAATTTATAATCGGTGCTTTTATAGGAACTAAAATGTTAAAAGTTGGTTCGGACGGAAAAATTTATTATGCTAATATGGACCCGCCAACTCAACAACAAGTTCTACCACCGCCACCACCTCAACAACAAGTTCTACCACCGCCGCCACCGCCTCAACAACAAGTTCTACTACCTCGCCGCCAAGTTCTACCACCGCCTTCACCTCGCCGCCCAGTTCTAAGAACACCACCGCGTGCTTCGCCTCCAACACCGCGGCGAAGCACGCGGATCTCATCACAAAAAAAACAAAGAACATAATTAGTTAATAATAAATTTTACAAATATATTTGCGCTGTTATTAATATTTTAAAATGTTTTTAAAAACATTTTAAAATATTTATTTCTATTTATTCTATCAAATTAAAACCGTCTATTCATTGATTCAATCAAGCGACTAAAAGCGTTTAAATTTGTCCAGTCTGAGCGTTTTGGTATAGCAAATCCAAAATCTAAAACGTACATTTTACCGTTTTTATACATAAAATTTCTTATATTAGAATCGTTCTGAACTACGTCTGTTTCGTCAAGTTTTTCTGCTACATGGTATAAATCGGCTATCACTTCTTCTTTGGTAATTTGATTTTGTTTAATCAAATCTAACAAACGATAATCCATTTTTTCCATCACTATATATTTTTCTTCAGGGTTAATATCAAAAACTCTCGGAACCACTCCAGAATACGAGGCTAAAATTTGAAATAACCCTTCCT
>Ga0214919_10001717_pt1 | contig 35418 bp, 33 predicted proteins | sample LL1503_MetaG_FD_177994 | JGI IMG/M metagenome (GOLD analysis project Ga0214919, IMG submission 177994) | Freshwater microbial communities from Lake Lanier, Atlanta, Georgia, United States - LL-1503 | ecosystem: Environmental > Aquatic > Freshwater > Lake | place: USA: Georgia | collected...
TCCGATCTCGGGGCCTCTGGCGCTGAGCCGTCGATCCCCGACAAGGGACGCCGGCCCCGCAGCGATCCTCAGAAGGTGTGGCGCAGGCCCACCGCCGTATTGGTCGAGTCGACCCCGGCCGAGGATGTGACGCCACCCAGAAAGCCGCCGCCGCCAGGGGCAATCTGCGACAAGTTGGAGTTGCGAAAGCGCGCAAGGACACCGTACAAGTCGGTGCGCTTGGACATCGGGTAGCTGTAAGCCACACCGTAGGAAGATGCATCGCTGTTGGCGATCCGCTTGTCGTTGAGCAGGCTGTACGACAGCATCAGCGTGCCGGGCCCGGTCGCGAAGCGGTAGCCCAAGTGAAACAGATTGGACTCCTGGCGCAGCCCGTCAATAAATGCGCTTTGCACGGCGCCGGCGATGGCAGCCGGAAGCGTCGGCTGCGCCCTAACCAGGTCGGCGGCTATGGTCGACAGATCCGCAGGGTTGTGGTCCTCTATGCGGGTGTACGAGGCGATGATCTCGCCTGGCCCCACCTGCTTGCTCAGGCCGACCAGCGCCGTAGTCAGCGCTCGTGGGCCGAGTTCGTTGTTGCGGGTGTTGTAACCAAAGCCAACCGAAAATCCGCTGCCTTTGTAAAAGCCGTTCGCGCCCCACATCCTGCCGCGTGCGCTGCCACCGGGAAGCTCGCCCGGGGCAAGCATCAGCGACGCGGAAAACGCACCCTGCTCGATGCGGTAGGCCAGCGCATTGGAAACGCGAATGTCGACACCAAAGGGGACCGATATGAGTTGGCCTGGCGACAGGCTCGACTGGGTATGCATCACGTCGAAGGTGGCCAGCGCCTCGTAAGCGGGCGTGTATTGGCGGCCCGCCAGAATGCCGCCAAAGGGCGTCACCAGACCCACGAAGGCCTGGCGGTCGAACAGGCGTCCCGCAAGGTTGACGCCCAGCGTCTTATCGGAAATCCCGCTGCCAACGCCGGTCACCAGCGCCTGGTAGGTGGGGTACAGCGGGCTGGTCCGACTGAAGCCCAACAACGATGCCTGCGCCAAGCGGTCGGGCAGTTGCAGGCCCGACACCGGCCGGTTGCCCAGGATGCCGTTGTCGGCTTCAAAGCGGCTTTCCAGCGTAAAAACGGTACGGTAGCCTGCGCCCATGTCCTCGTTGCCACGCAGCCCCCAGCGCGAGCCCTCCATGACGCCGCTGGCCAGGTTGACGCCGGAGTTGCTCGCCAAGCCGGAGACGGTGTTCAAGCCCAGGTCGACCAGGCCGTAGAGCGTGACGTGGTTGGCCGACTGTGCCTGGGCGCTGGCCCCGCCGAGGAGGGCCGCCATCAGTGCGCAGGCTCCCAGCGCATGGTGGGCTATCCGGCTTGCCGAAATTAGTGCGTGCATAAGGCCTCCTTGGGGTGACGTGGTGGTGGATCGGGTGACGCGCTGCTGTGCTACTGGGTGCGCGACGCCGCCTCAGGCTATGCGCCCGAGCGCCGGACTGGTTTGCGCCAAGGCAAACCGCCGGGGCGAACAAGGTCGGTTGCGCACCTGCGCGTCGGAAATGGCCGAAGACCGGGCAAATTCCCAGGCCTTGTGACAGCGCAAACTCCTGTTTTGCCGGGCGCCCTATCCTGAACCCGAGGTGGCGACCGCGCTACGCACACCGACAGAAATTCCAGGAACATGCCACACGCACGCCACCCCGACCATCCATCCAGCCCAGCGCAGGACGCGCTTGGCGCACAACCCATCAGCCAGGAGGTCCTGCTGGAAAAATACGCCAAAGGCGTTGAGGCCAGCATCGCCGACGTCAACCTGCGCGTCGCCCGCGCACTCGCCCAGGTTGAACCGGCCGACCAGCGCAAGCACTGGGAGGCGCGCTTTCTGCTAGCCCTGCAGCAAGGCTTTCTGCCGGCCGGACGCATTCAGTCGGCGGCCGGCACCAGCCTGTGCGCGACCCTGATCAACTGCTTTGTGCAGCCGGTGGGCGACTCGATTTCGCATTCGCAGGACGGCCACCCGGGCATCTACATTGCACTCACCGAGGCGGCCGAGACCATGCGCAAGGGCGGAGGGGTTGGCTACGATTTCTCGCGCATCCGCCCACGTGGTGCCTGGGTCGGCAGTACCCAGAGCAGCGCATCGGGGCCGGTCAGCTATATGCGGGTATTCGACCGCTCCTGCGAAACGGTGGAGTCCGCCGGTTCCCGGCGCGGCGCGCAGATGGGCGTGCTGCGGTGCGACCACCCGGACATCGAGGAGTTCATTGGCGCGAAGGACCAGGGAGACCTGAAAAACTTTAACCTGTCGGTCGGCGTGAGCGACGCCTTCATGCGCGCAGTGCAGGACGACACCCTGGTCGATCTCGTTCACCGCGCCCAACCCGGAACCGCACAAAAAGCAGCAGGCGCCTTTGCGCAGGTGCAGGCCGACGGCAGTGCGCTATGGGTCTATCGCAAGCAGCGTGCGCGCGACCTGTGGGAGCGCATCATGCGATCCACCTATGACCACGCCGAACCTGGCATCCTGTTCCTGGACCGCATCAACGCCGACAACAACCTGCACTACTGCGAGTCCATTTGCGCGACCAACCCGTGCGGGGAACAACCGCTGCCGCCCTATGGCTGCTGCTGTCTCGGGTCGATCGACCTGACGCGCTTTGTCGTCGACCCATTTGAGGCGGGCGCCCGCTTCGACCATGAGGCTTTCGCGCAGGTGGCCTCGGTGGCGGTTCGCATGCTCGACAACGTGCTCGACCTCACGCTGTGGCCGCTGCCGCAGCAGCAGGAAGAGGCGCGCAGCAAGCGCCGGATCGGCCTGGGATTTACCGGCCTGGGCGACGCGTTGATCATGCAAAATCTGCGCTACGACGGCGAACCGGCGCGCGAACAGGCGCGCGCGATTGCGCAGACCTTGCGCGACTGCGCTTACATGGCATCGGTCGAACTGGCGCGCGAGCGCGGCGCGTTTGCGCTCTTCAACGCCGACCTGTACCTCAGCGGTCAGAGTTTTGCATCGCGCCTGCCGCAGCCGATCAAAGACCGCATCCGCGCCAACGGCCTGCGCAACTCGCACCTGTTGTCCATCGCACCCACAGGCACTATCAGCCTGGCCTTTGCCGACAATGCGAGCAACGGCATTGAGCCGGCGTTCAGTTGGACCTACACCCGAAAGAAGCGCACGCCTGAAGGCAATTTCAAGGAACACCCGGTGCAGGACCACGCCTGGCGGCTGTACCGGCATCTCAAGGGCGAGGACGCGCCGCTCACAGCAGCCTTCGTGACCGCGCTGGAAATGAGCGCGCAGGACCACGCTGCGATGGTCGCGGCCGTGGCACCGTATATCGACACCTCGATCTCGAAAACCGTCAATGTGCCGGCCGACTATCCCTACGCGCAATTTCAAGACCTGTACCTGCAGGCATGGCGGTCGGGCTTGAAGGGCCTGGCGACCTACCGGCCCAATAGCGTGCTGGGTGCCGTGCTCAGCAGTACGGCGCCGGTGGCGCTGGCTGTGCTCGACGCCAACCGCCGCCTCGCGCTTGAGCGCCCGCCCGCGCCGGTGCTGGCGTCGCTGCGCTGGCCCGGGCGGCCCGAGCTGCCCGGCGGAAACCCGGCTTGGACGTTCATGCTGCACCACCCATTTGGGGACTTCGCGCTGTTCGTCGGTGAACTGGCAGCACACCCTGGCGCCGCGCCCAAGCCCTTCGAAGTCTGGGTCAACGGCGCCGAACAGCCGCGCGGCTTGGGTGCCGTCGCCAAGACGCTGTCGATGGACCTGCGCGCTAACGACCCGGCATGGCTGCAGCTCAAGCTCGACGCGATGGCGACCGTCGCCGAGGAGCGCTCTTTCGAGATGCCCTTCCCGCCCGACGGCGAAAAGCGGCTCTTCCCCGGCGTCGTAGCGGCCACCGCAGCCGTTATCCGCTGGCGCTGTAAGCAACTCGGCGCGCTGCCCGACGGCGCCACCGGTCCCACGCCGGTCCTGGACGCGATGTTCGCGCGTGAAGAGCCGCTGACGGGACCGGGCGGAACGATCGCCTGGGCGGTCGATGTCGACAACCCGGCCACGCGCGAACGTTTCACGCTCACCCTCAAAGAGATTACGCTGCCGAGCCAGGATGGCAGCGCGCCGACGCGGCCGTGCGCACTGGGTTTTTCCGGCAACTACCCCCGCGCGCTCGACGGACTGGCGCGGCTGCTGTCACTGGACATGCGGGTGATTGACCCGGCCTGGATCGGCATGAAACTGCGCAAGCTGCTCAACTACGCCGAGCCGTTGGGGCACTTCATGGCTTTTGTCCCGGGACTGGCGCACAACGAGCGGCGCCAGCAGCTGTGGCCTTCCACCGTCGCCTACCTGGCGCGTCTGATCATCCATCGCTACGCGATGCTCGGCGTGCTCGACGAACAGGGCTTTCCGATACGCGAGATGGGGGTCCTGCAGGCGCCCGGAGGGTCTTCGGGCCCTGCCACGCTGGCCGGCGGCTCGTGTCCGGAGTGCGGCAATGCGACGGTGATTAAAAAGGACGGATGCGACTTCTGCACCGCCTGCGGCTTTGTCGGACAGTGTGGCTAGCGGCTGCGCCGCACGGCGCTTCAGCCGCGCACGACGAGCACCGGCAACTTGGCGTTGGAAACCACCCGCTGCGCGACGCTGCCCAGCACCAGCCGTTCGACCGGGTTGCGCCCATGCGAGCCCATCACGATCAGATCGGCCCTGGCCGACTCGGCGGCCTCCAGAATGCCGCGCCAGACAACCCGCGCCTCGGCCAACGAACAGCTGGCGGTGATGCCTGCGGCCTCGAACTTGTGGCGCGCCGCGCCCAATGCCTTGCTGGCTTCGGCCTTTGCGGCACGAAGATACTGGTCCTGTCCGAACACAAAATCGGCTCCGACGCCGGTGAACGGGTAGGGGTCGACAACATAGACCACGCTGACCTTGCTGCCAAAGGCTTGGGCGATGCCCAGCGCCTTGTCGAGCGCCAGTTCGGAGGTCGGTGAGCCATCGATCGGAAGCAGTAGGTGGTCGAACATGGCAGGGACTCCGGTGGGTTGCAGCTAAAACCAGTTTCCCGGAGCGCGGAACACCCTGACTTGACGTCCATCAACGCGGGTCCGCGTCGCCCTGGAACCCGCCGGCGCGCAGCGTCAGCACCAGCGTATCGCGGTAGCCGGGTTGGACCAGCGGCTGGATCGGCGTCGTTTCATGGATCACCCGGGCGTCATCGAGCAGCAGCAGCGACCAGGGCTCGTCCAGCGTGAAGCGCTGCCCATTAGGACCCGCTGCGTCGAACACGCGCGTCTCGCCGCCCTTTACGCCCACCCGCGCCACCAGGAACACGGCGACCAGGTCGACGCCGTCGCGGTGCGCTCCCTCCGGCGTGGGTCGTCCGATGCCTTCGGCGGTGTCGATACGGAACTGGTGCGCCTCGATGAACCAGGGCTGCGCGCCGCGCAGCGCCGATGCGACACCGGCCGTCCACAGCAGCAGGCGGCTCCACACCGACTGCCCGAGCGTCGAAGCCTGCATCGGGTCAAACCAGCGCTGCATGCCGCCGTGCAGCGCGTTGTACTCCAGCGGCTGCCAGTGGGCACGGTGCGGCACCTGGCGCAGCGTGTCGTGGTCGGCCCGAAAGCAGGCATGGCGCCGGCGCCGGTACTTGCCGCCGTCCTTCAGGTAGCGGTCGCTCGGCAGCGCGTCCCAACCCGCGCGCAGCGCATCCAGGTCCTGCGCTGCGCAGCCAATCAAAGCGCACAGGCCCTGCGGACTGAGCGCCGCATAACCCTGCTGCGCCAGGATCGGCATCAGGTGCCCGGGCGACGCAAAGGCCGGCGCGAGCGTGGCCAGCGTCATGCCTCGACCTTCACGCCTTTCCAGAAGGCCACCCGGCCCCGGACCGCCTCGGCCTCCGGCTTCGGATCGGCGTAGTACCAGACCGCGTCCGGGTTGAGGTTGCCGTCGACCATCAGCGAGTAGTAGTTCGCCTGGCCCTTCCAGGGACACATGGTCTTGTGGTTGCTGAAAGTAACCAGGTCGCGGTTGAGCGTGGTCTCGGGAAAGTAATGGTTCCCCTCGACCAGCACCGTGTCCTCGCTTTGCGCGATCACCCTGCCATTCCAGACTGCTTTCATCGCTATTCCCTGTCGGTTAGCCAGAAGGGCACAATTTACACCAGATGGCCTCGGGGCCGCACGCCACCCGCCACGCGCTACCATCCGGTCTGCCCATCTAGGCACTCTGTCCTGCGCGCGAATCCATTCACCCGCCCTGCCTGCCGCACCCATGACCCTGAGCCAACCCGAAACGAGCGCCATGATCCCCTTTTCCATACTCGACCTGTCGCCCATCCTGGAAGGCAGCGACGCAGCGCAATCCTTTCGCAACAGCCGCGACCTTGCGCAACACGCGGAGCGCTGGGGCTACCGGCGCTACTGGCTGGCAGAACACCACGGCATGCCCGGCATTGCGAGCGCCGCGACCTCGGTGTTGCTGGCCTATGTGGGCGCTGCCACCAAGACCATCCGCATCGGTGCGGGCGGCATCATGCTGCCCAACCATTCGCCGCTGGTCATTGCCGAACAGTTCGGTACGCTGGAGTCGCTCTACCCGGGCCGCATCGACCTCGGACTGGGCCGCGCGCCCGGCTCCGACCAGGCGACGGCGCGCGCGCTGCGGCGCAACCTGATGTCGGACTCCGACGAGTTCCCGCAGGATGTCGTCGAGTTGATGGACTTCCTGTCCGATTCGCCGCAGCAGTCGGTGCGCGCGGTACCCGGGACCGGACTCAAGGTGCCGGTCTGGATACTGGGGTCGAGCCTTTTCGGCGCGCAACTCGCGGCTGCGCTCGGCCTGCCCTATGCATTCGCCTCGCACTTCGCGCCGGCGCAGATGATGCAGGCGATCGCGCTCTACCGGGCCAACTTCAAACCCTCGGTCAAGCTCGCCAAGCCCTATGTCATGCTGGGTTTCAACGTCTTCGCTGCCGACACGCAGGAGGACGCCGCATTGCGCGCCACCTCGATGCAGCAGGCTTTTGTGAATCTGCGCAGCGGGCGCCCGGCCAAGCTGCCGCCGCCGGTGCAAGACTACCCGCAGCGCGTAGGCCCGCAGGAGCGCGCACTGCTCGATTCGGTGCTGTCGTGCTCGGCCATCGGCTCGCCCGACACCGTGCGCGCGCAGCTGCAGGCCTTCATCGCGCGCACCGGCGCCGACGAGTTGATGATCGCGTCACAAATATTCGACCACGCGCAGCGCCTGCGCTCCTATGAAATCGCCGCGCAGATACAGCGCGAGGCAACGCCGGCACCGCAAGGCGTCGCGCTGGCCGCTGCCTGAACAGCCGCACGACGGGGGAGCCAGGACTGCGCAAAGCGCAGTTCAAAAAATTTATCGGTTGGAATTGCATGCATCCGGACGATGTCGCTATCCGATCGAACCCAGAGTAGATAAGGTCGACTGCCTCGTGCCCCTTGCTGACAAGGGGCACGAGGCAGCCCATGTCCAAGACCACTTACCAACTCCTCACCACGCTGGGCATGGGCGAAGCGACTTTGGACCGGCTGATGCCCATGGCGCGGATGCGCACAGCCGCAGCCGGCGAGCGGCTCATCGCCAAGGGCCAGCACCAGGCGAACTGGATGCATGTGAGCAGCGGCCTGGTGGGGCCCTGCATTGCCGACTCGGCGGGCTCATGGATCCCGCTGGGACTGTGTGGACCGGGCAGTTGGCTGGGCGAAGGCGCCTTCCTGGACGGCCGAAGCGCTCCCATGAACTGGGTCTGCCTGAGCCCGGTGACCGTGCTGTGCATTCCCGCCGCCGAAGCGCTGCACGCTTTCGAGACCGACCCGCCATTCGCGCGCCAGATCGCCTACCTGCTGCAGTTGCGCAATGCGCAGCAAATCGAGATGCTCTCGCAGGCGCGCAACGACAACCCGCAAAGCCGCATCATTCTGGGTCTGGCGCGCTTGGGCGCGCTGCTTAACGAGTCGGTAACGCATCCACGCCACCCCGGGCCCGACAGCGACCTGCTGCTGCCCCTGAAGCAGTCGGTGCTGGCCTCGCTGTGCGGCGTGTCGCGCGGCGTCTTCAACGCCTGCCTGCAGCGCCTGGCTGCAGCGGGTTGGTTGCAGGCGCACTACGGAACGCTGAGCCTGCTATCGATTCAAAGTTGGGCCCGCTTGCACCGTGCGTCGCAGCGGGCTCCGATGTGCACGGACCGGGCGTCGATGACCGAGCATCTGGCCTGGATGGACGCGAACCGCCATGGCGCTCCCGATGCCAACCTTGAGGCGGTCACACCGGCGCCGGCAGCCGCCTGAATTGGCCCATCCAGGCGATCACCGCCTGCATGTCGACTCCCCGCCCGTTCGGCGCCGGCGCCCTATACCGACCGTGGTGCAAGGCACGCCATGATGAAAAATTCAGCAGCCGCAGCGAGCCGTACTCGGCACTGACCCAGTCGGCCTGCACCAGTTGCTGCAGGAAGCCGCTGAAGACGCTGCGCGACATGCCGCACAGCGAGGCCAGCACCGATTGCGTCAATGGAATCCCGACGGCGTCGTCCTCTAACAGGGTCAGCGCATCGTCATCGCCCAACAGCACCGCGATGCGGGCCAGACTCAGCACCACGCGCAGGTCCGAGTAGGCACCCCGCCAGGTCTTGTACATTTCCAGGTGCCTGGTGTTGTGCAGCGCCAGCGTCCGTGCCGCCTGGCGCGCAAAGCCCGCGTCGGTCTCGAAGGCTCGCAGCGTATCGGCCACGGGGATAAGCAACGCGGACACCTCAGTCTGGCAGACCCAGCTGGTACCGGGTATGCCGGTGGTGAGCACTGTGCCAACGCCGAGAAAGGTACCCGCGCCGTTGAGGCTGAGCGCCATGTCGGCCCCGTCCGGCCCCGGCATAGACGGGCTGATCAGGCCGCTGACGACGTAGGAGCAATACTCCAAGGGCCGCGAGGCAGCCAGCAGCGTGTCGCCGGCGGCGAAATGGCCGAGCCTTACGCAAGACGCCAACTGGAGCATCGTACTTTTGGACATGCCCAAGTTCCGAAACGCCTCAGCGGCTTGTACTGTTGCCATTTATCCCTCCGAGGGTTGTTGCATGTCCGATGGGCGCACAGAGCGCACCCGCAACCCGCTTGGGGCTACTGCCCCTTCCTGCAACTTCTTCGCGTTTTCAGGCCGCATAGTGACCCATCATGCGCTTGATTTCCGTCAAATTTCCAAAAATTACCTGATAACTGACAATTTCTCGTTCTCATTTTTTCGCCCGGACGCCGCAGTGCCCCAAAAAAGCGCCGCTTTTGGCCCGTATTTCGGTCTGGACGGACATGGGGCGCGGGCCTATATTTCGGCATTGGCAGCCAGCCCCCTATTCCATTGACGACAGGAGATCGCATGTTCCGCCATTCCTACGCCGCCGCCGGGCAGCCCCAGACGCCTAGCCGCGACGCCGCATCGGTCGGCCGGGAGCACCTCGCAAACCTGCAGGCGCAGATCGACGCAGTGCACCGGGCGCAGGCGGTCCGCGCGTTCTCGCTTGACGCCAACGCCAGCGCCAGCGATGGCAACTTTCTCGAGGCGCTTGGCCACACACTCGAGCAATTGCGCGCACAACACCGCGCGATGCCCATCGATCCGCATCGGGCCGAAGACGGCGGCTCGGATCGCTTCGCCGACCGCCACCGTGCAACGAGCCGATGCAGCAGGAATGGCCGCGCTCGCGGGAACAACATGGACTTGCGGGCGGGCGCCAGCGATCGCCGGCGTTACTGGATGTGAGTCGGCCAGTCCAAGAACACTGCCAGCTGCGCTAGCGCAGGTTACCGGTGTGGCCGAGTGAATAGCGGCCCGGCTGCGGCCAGACCGTGAGCCCATGCGGTTCGCGCCCTACCTTGACCTGATCCACTGCGCCGCTGCTGGTATCGATGCGGTAGACCACGTGGTCGTATCGACCTGAGAGCCACAGGTACTTGCCGTCGGCGCTGACATTGCCCATGTCGGGGCTGCCGCCCCCGGGAATGGGCCAGGTGCCGGTCACGCTGCGGGTGGCGAAGTCGATCACCGAAACGCTGCCCTTGCCCAGTCGGCTGCCGCGAATCTTGTTGCCGCCGCGGTTGGCCACATACAAGCCCTTGCCGTCGCGGCTCGGATACAGGCCGTGGGCGCCAACGCCGGTGGCGATGAATCCGATCTGCTTGAACGACTCGCCGTCGACCACATGCACGCCGTCGGCCATCATGTCGGCGATGAAGAACGTCTTGCCGTCGGGCGACACCCGCACATCCTGAGGCATTCCCGGCGTGGTGCAAATTTCGTTACCCGGCTGGCCCGGGTCGGGCATCTTGGCCGGCTTTTTCCCGGGCTTTGCGATCAGCGCGAGCGCGTCGGGTCGGTCGAAGTACTGGCTCAGGGCGATGTTGCCGATCACCTGGCGGTTGACCAGATCAATCTTGGTCACCGATCCGTTGAACTCGCAGGTGAAGAGCGCGAACTTGCCATCGATGGAAAAGTCAGCATGGTTGATGCCGGCGCATCGGGGCGTCGGTATGGAGAACTTCAGCTCCATCGTCACCACATCGCGAAAATCGAGCCGTTTGTAGGCCTCGGCGACGACTATCGCATAGCGGCCGTCGGGCGACCAGTACATGTTGTAGGGGTCGTCCACCGCTATCGACTTGCCGGGCCGCGCGGTCTTGGGGTCGATCGGGGTCAGGCTGCCGTCGGTGCGGCCCTCTGCATTGTTGGCGACCCACAGCGTCTTGAGGTCCCACGACGGCACCACATGCTGCGGATGCACCCCCACCTTGAAGGTAGAGACCACCTTGAGCGTGACCGGGTCGATCACCGACACCGTGTTGTCGGAGCGGTTCGGAACATAGACCCGCTCCAACGCCTGCGCAACCGCTGGGCTGAAATTGCCCGCTCCCACCTCGCGGTACAGGTTGGTGCGGTCGGCCACCGGCGGCATTCCCTCCATCGTGGCGACTCCCACCTCCTGAACCACCGCCAAAGGCGCCGGCGCAGCCGTCTGCGCCCCCGCCATCCATGCCGCCGTCACCCCGGCGCCGAGCGCCAGAACCACCGCCAGTGCCACTAAGTTTTTTTGCATACTTGAAATGAAAATACCAGCCCCGAACACGCAATGTACCGCACCGCGCTATGGCTTTGCCGCGACCGCGCTGCGCACCGCCTGCGTCGCTTGCTGCACCACCGCGTCGATCCCCAGTTGCCCCAGCGCGGCGCTTGACGGCCGCGGGTCACCGCCGGTTCCGCCGGCGTGGCCCGATTGGGCCGCTGCGGCAAACAGTTCAGGCCGCACCAGCGAGGCGTCGATCGCCATCAGCAGCGAGGTATCGGCAGCGCCGGCGTGCACCCCAATTTGCGCATCGCTCAGTCCCCGGGCCCTGAGCGCCGCCACGTAGGCGCCCTGGGTCGCGGCATAGTACTCGCCGATAAAATGCGCGCGCACGCCGGAGCCGGCCCAGTCGCGGTTGAGCCTGGCAGCCACCGCCTTGAGAGCGCCCTGGTAGTTGCCGCTGTCACCGAGCAGCACCATGTCGCGAAACCCATGCTGCTTGAAGCCGCGCGCGGCAGCGTCCAGGATCGACTTGAAAGCTGCCTCAGGCACCGAGATCGTTCCGGCAAAACGCATGTGTTCGGTGGGCGGCGCGATATTGCCCTCCGGAACATAGGCCAGCACCGGAGCGACCACCGCGTTGCCCAGCGCCCGGGCCACCTGGCCCGACAGATAGCGCGCCCGCACATTGTGTTTTCCAAGCGCCATATGCGGCCCGTTTTGCTCGGTTCCACCGACCGGGATGATGAGCGTGGTGTGGCCGGCCCGCAGCGCAGCGACGACCTCCGCGCTGGTCATTTCTTCCAAAAATACGCTGGGCGACCCGGCCAGCGATGTCCCCTGCGCCAGTAACAGGAGCAGCATCAACAGGGTGTACAGACGTTTCATGGACGGTGCCGGCTCGCAAAAAAGGGGCCCAATCGGGTGGCAGAGAGAGCCCGAAAACCCGATGCCGCCAGCGCAGGCTGCGCCCGGTACTGTAAGGCAATATGCCGCATGGATAATTCGCAGGCCATGCCAAGCAGCCTAAGCCCTCCGGACCGACCCGCCAACAGCCCGAACGACGGCATCACCGACGTGCGGGGCATCTTGGCGGGCCATTTCACCGACCCGCGCCGACCGACCGGGTGCACGGTGCTGATAGCGCCCGACGGCGCTGTGGGCGGCGTCGACGTGCGCGGCGCGGCACCCGGAACGCGCGAGACCGATCTGCTGCACCCTTCGAACTTGGTCGACCGGGTGCACGCGGTGCTGCTCGCCGGCGGCAGCGCGTGGGGCCTGGACGCGGCCAGCGGTGTCATGCGCTGGCTGGAGGAGCAGGGTATCGGACTGGCGCTTCCCTACGGCTTGGTGCCGATCGTCCCGGCCGCCGTGCTGTTTGACCTCGCCGTGGGTGACCACCGGATTCGTCCCGACGCGCGGGCCGGCTATGCCGCCTGCGTCGCGGCCAGCCGCTTGCGTCCGGCCGACGGCAACTTCGGCGCCGGCGCCGGCGCGCTGGTGGGCAAGCTGATGGGCATGGACAAAGCCATGAAGGGCGGAATCGGCAGCGCGTCGATCACGCTCGACGGCGTCACGGTGGGCGCCATCGTCGCCTGCAACGCGGTGGGCGACGTGGTCGACCCGGATAGCGGACGCGTGCTCGCCGGCGCGCGCAGCGAAGACGGCGCGTCGCTGCGCGACATCCGCTCGGCGATATTGGCGGGCACTTTGCCCAAGGCGCTGATCGCCGGAAGCAACACCACACTGGCCATCGTCGCCACCGATGCCACGCTGAACAAGGCACAGGCGCACCGGATCGCCCAGGTGGCGCACGACGGACTTGCGCGCAGCATCAACCCGGTGCACACCATGTCCGACGGCGACACGGTGTTCGCTCTGGGCACCGGAAAGTCGGCCGGTACGCTGGGAATGTTGCAGCTCGCGACGCTGGCGGCCGAGGTGACCGCGCGCGCCGTCGTACGCGCTGTGCGCGCGGCGCGCGCCATCCGCGTCGACGACCAGCACTGGCCAGCGGCCTGCGATTTCGCGCCCGGCGAGCCGGACCAATCGCCTTGAGGCGCGCAGGGTCGGCGCGCGCCTAGCGCCGCGCAGCGGCTTTGCTGCGCGGTCGCCGACCGGCTGGCACCACGGGCCGGCGGGCGACCTCGTCCAGCATGTCGTACAGCTGCTGCGCTGCCGGCGACAGCGAGCGGTTGGCGCGACGGATCAGCCCGATGGTTCGTGAAATGGTCGGCTCCCCCAGCGCAACGCTGACCAGCGTCGGATGGTCAGCCGCCGGCATCGCCAGACGCGGCACCGCTGCGATGCCCATTCCCGCCTCGACCAGATTGACCAGCGCCGACACATGCTGCGCCTCGCAAAACCAACGCGGCCGCTGCGGCACATTGGACAGCGCCATGTCGAGCAGCAAGCGATTCTGGCTCGCCTTGGTGACGGTCATGAAATCAAAGGGGGCCAGCTCCGCCCAGCTCACCTTGGACCGCGCCGCCAGCGGGTGATCGACCCGGCAGGCCAGCACATAGTCCTCCTGCAAGATCGGCGCGAACTCCAGGCTGGGCTCCTGGGTTCCGATGTAGCTAAGCCCGAAATCGGCGCCGCCGCGTGCGACCGTCGCCAGCACCTCGGTGGTCCCCTGATCGATGATGCGCACAATGATGCGCGGAAAACGCTGGTGGAAGCGGATCAGGAAATCCGGCAGAAAGAAACGGATCGACGAGGGCATGCAGGCGATGGTCACCTCGCCAGTGACACGGGTCGCGACGTCGACGATGCCGATCAGCGACTGCTCGAGTCCGTTGAGGAGTTCGCTGGCCCGGACGGAAAACTCGCGCCCGACCGCGCTGAGGTCAACCCGACGCGTGGTCCGGTGAAACAAGCGCACGCCGAGCGCGGCCTCCAGCTTGGCCACCCGCCGCGACAGCGCCGGCTGCGAGATATGCAACTCGACGGCGGCAGCGCCGAAATTGCCCAGCCGCGCCACCGCGACGAAAGCGCGCAGATCGGCCAGGTCGAAATTCATGCGTTGAACAAATTAATCTTTCGTAATTTTGCATTTTACATTTATGAATGACAGGACCATGATGCGGCCTGAGCCGGCGCGCATCCGCCACCGGCCGTCGGCGACAGGAGCTCCCCCATGAATCGAATCGTGCACCTGGCTTTGAAGGTCGATGACCTCGAAAAGGCCGGCGCTTTTTACCAGAATGTATTTGGCTTTGTCGACTCGCACACCAAAAGAACGCGCGACCACCGCTCGCGCCACATGAGCGACGGCGCCATTGATTTCGCGCTGCTGCAATATGACGCCGAAACCCGATCGGCCGAGTCCAGGGCCGCCGGCGACGGTCCCTGCATTCACCACTTTGCCGTCGAGGTCGACGATATGGCCAGGGCGACCCAACAAATCCTGGCGCACGGCTGCGCGATCGTCAGCGACCCGGGGGTGGTTCCGGTGAAGTTTTACGCTCCCGGGGGAACCGTCGCGGAACTGGTGCCGATTGGGCGCTACCAGCGGGTCACGGTCCCTGTGGCTGCCAGCCGCATTGTTCACATATCGCTCAAGGTCGAGGATGTCGAAAAGACCGGCGCCTTCTACAAGGAAGTATTCGGTTTCGTGGACTCCGAGACCAAGAAGACCCGCGACCATGTGTCACGCCACATGAGCGACGGCGCAATCGACTTCACGCTGATGCAGTACGACGAAGGGACCCAGTCCGCCGAATCGAAGGCCTCGGGCGAGGGGCCGTGCATTCACCATTTCGCCGTCGAAGTGCCCGACCTCGATGGCGCGACGCAGGAACTGCTCAGGCACGGCTGTAAGATCGTCAGCGATGCCGGAACCATCCCGGTCAAGTTCCGGGCGCCGGGTGGCACGGTGGCCGAGCTCGTACCATTGGGCCGGTACAAGCGGCCTGCGGCGCAGTCCGCCCGCTGAGGTTCCGGGACACGGTGCAGACCTATCGGAGACAGCCAAAGTGCATGACGCAATCCGCAAGGGCGACTTCTGGGCCGGCCTCTTTCTGGCCGCTCTGGGCGCCTTCATCGTTGAAGAGTCCATGGGCTGGATCTATCTGGGGGAAGAGGGCCCCGGGGCGGGATTTTTCCCGCGCTGGTACGGGATTGCGATGGTGTTGCTGTCGCTGCTGATGGTGGCGGGCGCGGTGTTCAAGGGCCCACCCGCGACCCGCTCGCGCGCTGTCGCGTGGGGCGAAATTCGCCGGGCCATGGGCTGCTGGGCGGCGCTGGTGGTCTGCATCGCCTTGCTTAAGGTGCTGGGTTTCCTCATCGCTTTTTCCCTGCTCGGCTGGTTCCTGATCGCCGTCATGTTCCGCCAGCCGCAGAAGATCGCACTGGGTGTCTCCGTCGGCGGCTCGCTCGGCTTTTACCTGCTGTTTTCCTTTGGGCTGGACCTGTCGCTGCCCGGCGGAATGCTGTTCTAGGACATCGGTGGACGTCTTCAACGGCTTGATGCAGGGTTTTGCGGTGGCTCTGTCACCGGGCGCTCTGGCGCTGTGCTTCGTTGGCGTCCTGCTCGGCACCGTGGTCGGCGTGCTGCCGGGACTGGGCCCGCCGGCGACGATCGCCATGCTGCTGCCGCTGACTTTTAAGATGGAGCCAACCGGCGCCATGATCATGCTCGCCGGAATCTATTACGGCGCCAAATACGGCGGTTCGACGACCTCGATCTTGCTCAATGTACCGGGCGAGTCGGCTTCGGTCGTGACCTGCCTGGACGGCTACCAGATGGCGCGCAAGGGGCGCGCGGGCGCGGCGCTGGGAATCAGCGCCATCGCCTCGTTCATCGCCGGAAGCTTCGGCGTGGTCGCGCTGATGCTGGTCGCGCCGCCCCTTGCCAAGCTGTCGCTTGCCTTTAGCTCGCCCGAATATTTTGCACTGATGGTGCTGGGACTGGCCATGGTGGTGCTGCTCGCCGGCGAATCGCTGACCAAGGCGCTGCTGTCGATGCTGGTAGGCCTGTGGATAGCCAGCATGGGAACCGACCTGTTCAGCGCCACATCGCGCTTCACCTTCGGGCAGACATCGCTGCTCGGCGGCATTGATTTTGTCGTCGTCGCCATCGGCCTGTTCGCCGTCGGCGAAGTGATGGCGAACATGGAGTCTTCCGAGCCGGCGCAGATGCTGCCGCTTCCCAAAGGCCTGCGCAACCTGATGCCGACCTGGCAGGATATGAAGGATTGCCGCTTTGCCTTTGTCAACGGCTCGGTGATCGGCTTTTTGATCGGCGTTTTGCCTGGGGCGGGTTCTACCATCGCATCGTTCCTGTCCTACGGCGTCGAGAAGGCGGTCTCACGGCATCCTGAAAAATTTGGTACTGGCGTAATCGAGGGCGTCGCCGCTCCTGAGGGCGCGAACAACGCCGAGACCGGCGGCGCGCTGGTGCCGCTGCTCACGCTCGGCATACCTGGCAGCGGAACCACGGCGATCTTGCTGGCCGCGCTGGTGCTATGGGGTTTCAAGCCGGGCCCTCTGTTCATCGAGGAGAGCCCGGCCATGTTCTGGGGTCTGGTGGCCAGCATGTACATCGGCAACGTGATGCTGTTGATCTTGAATCTGCCGCTGGTCGGCGTATTCGCGCAACTGCTCAAACTGCCCGGGTATGCGATGTACCCGCTGATCCTGGGCGTGTCGATGATCGGCGTCTACACTGCGTCGGGCAGCGTGTTCGACCTCGGGTTGCTGTGCGTGTTCGGACTGGTCGGCTACGCGATGCGCCGCTTGCACTTCCCGACCGGACCGATGGTGCTCGGCTTGGTGCTGGGCGACGCAATGGAAAAAGCGCTGCGCCAGTCGCTGATGATGTCGCAGGGTGACCTGGCCATCTTGTGGCAGCGCCCAATTCCCGCCGCTTTGCTCGCCATCGCCGGCATATTGCTGGTGGTGCCGCTTTTCAAGAAATTCAACGCGGTGCGCGTTCAGGTAATAGACCAGGAAGGTTGACGATGAGAGCCACCGAAAACACCCTATCGCGCCGCCTCGCCCTGCTAGCCGCGTCGGCGCTGTTGGCCGCCTCTCCGCGAGCCTGGGCGCAGGCCCCGTGGAAGCCGACCAAGCCGGTCGACCTGGTGGTCCACACCGGCCCCGGCGGCGGCAGCGACGTGCTCGCGCGCAGCATTGCGGTGATGCTGGAAAAAGAAAAGCTGCTGACGGTGCGCGTGCAGGTGATCAACAAGACCGGCGGCAACAGCGCGGTGGCTGCAGCCTATCTGTCTGAAAAAAGGGGCGACACCCACACCATCGGGCTTTTTACCAGCGTCTGGATCGCCACACCGCTGACCAGCGCCGAGGCCAAGGTGGCTGTGCGCGACCTGACGCCGGTCGCGCGCCTGATGCTCGAGCCGGCGGTGTTTGCCGTGCGCGCTGACTCGCCCTTCAAGACCATGCGCGACTTCATCGAGGCGGCCCGCGCGAACCCTGGAAAACTCAAGCAATCCGGGGGGTCGCTCACCTCGCGCGACAGCATCATGCGCCAGGCGCTGCAGCAGCACACCGCCACCAAATGGGCCTATGTCTCGTTCCAAGGCGGCGGCGAACGCGTCGCGGCGCTGCTCGGCGGCCATGTGGACATGATGGTCATCGAACCGCAGGAAGCCGGCGAGCATATCCGCGCCGGAAAGATGCGCGTGCTGGCACAGATTGCCGAAAAGCCGCTGTCCGGTTATCCCGGCGTGCCGACCCTCAAGGAAGCGGGCTACGACGTGACGGTTCCGCCGCAAATGCGCGGCGTCCTCGCGCCGCCCGCGACGCCCAGGGAGGTGCTCGCCTTCTGGGAGGATCTGTTTGCCAAGTTGCATGCCACGCCGTCGTGGCAGAAATACATGCTCGACAACCAGCTGGAGGAGGGCTTCCTCACCGGGCCCGAATTTCCAAAGGCGATCGACAAGGTGGAAAACGAGCTGCGCACGCAGTACCAGCAGGCCGGCGTCAAGACCGTCCGCTGAGCACGCGCGGCGGACGAAGCCGCCTAGTGCAGCGCCTTGAAGCGCATGCGTTTGGGCTTAGCGCCCTCCTCGCCCAGGCGTCGCTTCTTGTCGGCCTCGTACTCCTGGTAGTTGCCGTTGAAGAAGGTCCACTGGCTGTCGCCTTCGCAGGCCAGGATATGGGTCGCTATGCGGTCCAGGAACCAGCGGTCATGGCTGATGACCATCAGCGAACCCGCGAACTCCAGCAGCGCGTCTTCCAGCGCGCGCAGCGTCTCAACGTCGAGGTCGTTGGACGGTTCGTCGAGCATCAGCACATTGCCGCCAGCGATCAGCGTCTTGGCCAGGTGCAGCCGGCCGCGTTCGCCGCCGGACAGCGAACCGACCCGCTTTTGCTGGTCCGCGCCATTGAAATTGAAACGCCCACAGTAGGCACGGCTAGCCATCTGGAACTTGCCGACGTTGAGAATGTCTAGTCCGCCCGACACGTCTTCCCACACGGTTTTTTCGTCGGACAGGTCGTCGCGGTTCTGGTCGACGAACGCCATCTTCACGGTGCTGCCGATGTGGACCTCGCCGCTGTCGGGTTTTTGCTGCCCCGAGATCATGCGAAACAGCGTCGACTTGCCGGCTCCATTGGGGCCGATGATGCCGACGATGGCGCCCGCCGGCACCTTGAAGCTCAGGTTGTCGATCAGCACCCGTTCGCCAAAGGACTTGCTGACGTTCACAAACTCGATCACCTCGTTGCCCAGGCGCTCGGCCACCGGAATGAAGATCTCGTTGGTCTCGTTGCGCTTCTGGTATTCAAAGTCCGACAGTTCCTCGAAACGCGCCAGACGCGCCTTGCTCTTGGCCTGTCGCGCCTTGGGATTCTGGCGCGACCATTCGAGCTCTTTCTTCAGCGCCTTGGCGCGCGACTCCTCGCCCTTTTGCTCCTGCACCAGCCGCTCCTGCTTTTGCTCGAGCCAGTTGCTGTAGTTGCCCTTGTACGGGATGCCAGAACCCCGGTCGAGCTCCAGAATCCACTCGGCCGCGTTGTCCAGGAAATAGCGGTCGTGGGTGATGGCGACCACGGTGCCGGGGTAGCGCTGCAGGAACTGCTCCAGCCAGTCGACCGACTCGGCGTCCAGGTGGTTGGTCGGCTCGTCGAGCAGCAGCATGTCGGGCTTAGACAGCAACAGCCGGCACAAGGCGACTCGGCGCTTCTCGCCACCCGACAGCACGCCGATGCACGCGTCCCAGGGCGGCAGGCGCAGCGCGTCGGCTGCGATCTCCAGTTGGTGTTCGGAGTCGGCCCCGGCGCTTCCGATGATGGCTTCCATTTCGGCCTGCTCGGTCGCCAGCTTGTCGAAGTCGGCGTCGGGCTCGCCATAGGCGGCGTAGATTTCCTCAAGCCTTGCCTTGGCGCCGAAGATCGCACCCATGCCAGCCTCGACGCTTTCGCGCACCGTCTGCGTCGGGTCGAGTTGCGGCTCCTGCGGCAAATAGCCGATGTTCAGGTTCGCCATCGGCGTCGCCTCGCCTTCGATTTCCTTGTCGACGCCGGCCATGATCTTGAGCAGCGTCGACTTGCCGGAGCCATTGGTTCCGAGCACGCCGATCTTGGCGCCCGGAAAAAAGCTCAACGAGATGCCCTTGAGGATGTGTCGCTTCGGCGGAACAATCTTGCCGACGCGGTTCATCGTGAATACATATTGCGCCATGGTTTACCAGTAAAGAGAGCGTTGACAAGCGATTGCGCCGCTGCGCCGGAGTCGCGATTTGCTTCGGATCACATGCAGGATCCGCAATGCGGCTAGGCGCCTATTATCCGCCGAGCGCGGACCGTCTGCTGCAATCGCAGCGCCAAAGCCCCGCCGGCCCTGGCCCGTGCGACAATAGCGGCTGTTGTGGCGTTCCAGCTGCCCACAATCTCAGCAACCGCTGGGGACCAGGCCTAGCGCACGCGTCCCATTTTTGATTCTGTCTGCCCCAACTGGCCCCTCGTCGTGACGGGGGGACGGGTCGACATGCCAAGCGCCCAGGACGGGCGCATCACTATGAACTTTGAAGATCTCCAACTGGCCCCGGCCATTGTCAAGGCCGTGCGCGAGCAGGGCTACGAAACCCCTACCGCGATACAGGCCCAGGCCATACCGCTCATTCTCGAAGGGCACGACCTGCTCGGCGGCGCGCAGACCGGCACCGGCAAGACCGCCGCCTTCGTGCTGCCGATGCTCGACAAGCTAAGCAAGGGCCAAGCGCCGCAAAACAAGTTTGGCGGCATCGGCATCCGCGCGCTGGTGCTCACGCCGACCCGCGAGCTCGCAGCGCAAATCGAGGAGTCGGTGCAAAGCTATGGCAAGTTCCTTGAACTTTCGTCAACCGTGATCTTCGGCGGCGTCGGCATGAACCCGCAGATCAGCCGGGTTCGCAAAGGCGTGGACATCCTGGTGGCAACCCCGGGCCGCCTGCTCGACCTGATGGGACAGGGCGTGCTCGACCTCGGTCAGGTCCAGATACTGGTGCTCGACGAGGCCGACCGCATGCTCGACATGGGCTTCATCCACGACGTCAAAAAAGTGCTGGCGGCCGTTCCGCGCGACAAGCAAAGCCTGCTGTTCTCGGCGACCTTCAGCGACGAGATCCGCGATCTGGCGGCGACGCTGCTGAAGAATCCGCAAAGCGTTCAGGTCACGCCGCGCAACACCACCGTGCAGCGCATCAGCCAGACGATCCATCCGGTCGGGCGCGGCAAGAAGAAAGCGCTGCTGGCGCACATCATCCAGCAGCACAACTGGAGCCAGGTGCTGGTCTTTACCCGCACCAAGTTCGGCGCCAACAATGTCGCCGAATTCCTGACCAAGAACGGCATCCACGCGATGGCCTTGCACGGCAACAAGAGCCAGGCCGCGCGCACCCAGGCGCTAGGCGGGTTCAAGAGCGGCGATATCCGGGCGCTGGTGGCGACCGACATCGCGGCGCGCGGCATCGATATCGACGAGCTGCCGCATGTGGTGAACTTCGACATTCCGAATGTCAGCGAGGACTACGTGCACCGCATCGGCCGCACCGGCCGCGCCGGATCCGACGGCGCTGCGGTGAGCCTGGTCTGCCTGGACGAGGAAGGCTTCATGCAGGACATCGAGCGTTACACCAAGCAGACCATCGAGGTGCAACTGGTCGACGGCTTCGGCCCCGAGCCGGGTGAGCGTGCCGAGCCCATCGCCATGGGCCGCCAGACGATCTGGGGCGGCGCCGGCAAGCCACCGAGCCGAGACGTGATGATGGCTGCGGCGAAGGCCGCGCGCAGCGAGATGATGGAGCGGGTGCGCGACAACCGCGCCGGAAGTGGCGGGGGCGGACGCAGCCCAGGCGGTGGCGGCGGCCGCTCGGCCGGTAGTGGCCAGCGACCGGCCGGCGGACGCGGCAACGCCTACGGCGGCCAGGGTCCTCGTCCGGCCGCAGGCGGCTTCCCGGGTGGCCGCGGCGGCGAGCCGGCGCGTGGCGGGCAGGGTGGCGGCAACGCGCAGCCGCGCGGCGCAGCGCCGCAGGGCCAGCCCGACCCGATGCGCACCAGCGTCGACATGATGGCCGAGCGCGGCGCAGCGCGGCGCGGCGGCTACGGCGGAAACCGCAGCGGTGGGGGCGGAGGATACGGTGGGGGCGGCCGTTCCGGCGGGGGCTACGGAGGCGGGGGCGGCGGCGGAGGCTACGGGGGCGGATCGGGAGGCTCGCGCGGCGGTCGCTGACGCGCGCGGCCCGACTCAGGACGCGAAGCCGATATGGAAGTCGTTGCGTCCGCTGCGGTCCTCACCACGCAAAAGCCACAGCGGACGGGTGGCAAAAGCCACCGGCAGCCCTGACTGGCCGTTCGCTGGATTGAGGTCGCGCTCGAAGACCGAACTGGCCGGCATATAGCGCAACGCCACGCCGGCGCGGCGCCGGGTGGAGCGGTTGACGCGCGCGCCGTGGATCATATGCACATCGTGCATCGACATCTGGCCCGGCTGCAACTCCAGGTCGACCGCAGTGCCCTCGTCGAATGCGTCGGGCGCTGCACGCAGTTGCAACACCATTTCCTGGCGGTCTTCCACCAAGTGCGGATAGCTGACGCGCGAGGCGTGCGACTGCGGAATCACCCGCAGGCAGCCGTTATCGCGGGTCGACGCATCCAGCGCAAGCCAAACGGTACAGGTTGCCAGCGGACGGATCGGCCAGTAATGTCCGTCCTGGTGCCACGGCGTTTCAAGCCCGTCGCCGGCCGGTTTGCAAAATACATGGCAGCCCCACAACACGATGTCGGGCCCGATCAGCTGCTCGACCGCGTCGAGGATGGCGCTATCGCGCGCCAGCTCCAGGAAGTCCTGGTGACCGCGCACGCCCTCGGCATTTGGCGCCCCATCACGGCCGGCGATATGCGCGCTGACCAGCTTCTCCGGACGCACGTCCGGGTTATCGCGGATTAACCGCTCGAGCGAAACGCGCAGCCGATCCACCTGCTGCTGCGCTAGGCTAAAGGCCGGCACCAGGTAGCCCTGCTCGCGGTAATGCGCGATTTCTGACTGGGTCAAGCACGCCATGCTGCGCCTCCAATGTAAATGCGTCGTGGACGCTGCAGACTCGCCCGGGCGCTCATGCGCGCACGAACAGCGTGACCAGTGGATCAGGACCGACCTGGCGACTCCAGTGCCCGTGCACCAGCGGATCGAAGCGCGCACCTTCGGGCAGCAAATCGGCGGAATAGAAATGCTCGCCGGGTTTGAATAGCCGTGACGCACCGCCCTGCAGTCCGATCTCCATCTGTCCGTCCAAAATGAATACCCATTGGGGGCTGTCGGTGCAATGGAACTGGCTGCGAAAGCCCACCGGACTGTGGCGCAACTGGTAGCCGCCGCAGGCGAACACGGCCGACAGCATCGACTGGGGCGACCCCTCGGCAAGCGGCAACTCCTGGTGCGAAAAGAAGGCCCGGCCGTCGGCGCCGGTGCTCAGAAGGATCTTGGTGAAATGCTGCATGGTGTGGCCTTTGCACTATATCGCGGACGCGATGGCCGATCGCCGCGCGATTTCGGCGACAACCGCTTGAACGATTGTCTCGGGCGGCTGCTCCACCTCGAACTCCAGCGCCCGCTCGTCGGCTTGCGGGGCCTCGAGTATTTCAAACTGGCTTTGCAGCAGCGAAGCCGGCATGTAGTGGCCGGCGCGCTGCGCGCTGCGCTGCGCCAGCAGCGCGGGAGAACCGCGCAGGTGCACAAACAACAGCTCGCTGACGCCGCGGCGCAAGATGTCACGGTAACTGCGCTTGAGCGCCGAGCACGCCATGGCGACGCCCATCTGCTGGCGCTGGGCCCGCTGCAGATGCCCTGCCAGGGCGTCGAGCCAGTCGCGTCGGTCGGCGTCGGTCAGCGCCACGCCGGAGCGCATACGCGCTATGTTGGCGGCAGAATGCAGCTCGTCGCCTTCGACGTACTGCAGCTGCAGGCATCGGGCTAAAGCAGCCGCGACGGTGCTTTTGCCGCAGCTCGAGACCCCCATCACTACCAGCAAGCAAGCCATGGCCGCACCGTCACCGCAAGCCGCTCAGCCCAGCCGCTTGCCGCTGCCCTGCTCGAACAGGTGCGCCTTGGCCGCGTCGATCTGCAGCCCCACCAGATCGTCGGGTTGGACCTGCGTGCGGCCGTGCAGCACGACGATGAAGCGGCTGGCGCCAACCTCAAGCAGCAGTTCGGTCTCGGCCCCGGTCGGCTCGACAACAATCACCCTGGCGTCGATCCCGGTGCCGGGCGCGGTGATTCCGATGTCGCCCGGGCGGACTCCATAATGCACTGCCTGGCCCTCACGCCCCGCTGTGGCTGCAGCGACCGGCCACTGGATGCCTTCGGCCTGCACCCAACTGCGCCCAGCAGCCTGGTGCAACTCGCCCGCAAAGACATTCATCGACGGCGAGCCGATGAACTGCGCCACGAACAGGTTGCCCGGATGGTCAAAAAGATCCAACGGGGTCCCGATCTGCTCAATGATCCCTTCGTTCATCACCACGATGCGGTCGGCCATGGTCATGGCCTCGATCTGGTCGTGCGTCACATAGACGGTGGTGGTCTTGAGCCGCTGATGCAGCGCCTTGATCTCAGCGCGCATCGCCACCCGCAGCTTGGCATCGAGGTTCGACAGCGGCTCATCAAACAGGAAGACTTTGGGATCGCGCACGATCGCGCGGCCCATGGCGACGCGCTGGCGTTGGCCGCCCGACAGCTCACGCGGAAAACGATCGAGCAGCGGCTCGAGGTTCAGGATACGCGCGGCGTCGCCAACGCGCTGGCTGGTCAGCGCGGCGTCGGCGCGGCGCAGCTTGAGGCTGAACGCCATGTTGTCGCGCACCGTCATATGCGGGTACAGCGCGTAGCTCTGGAACACCATCGCGATGTCGCGGTCTTTGGAATCGAGCTCGTTGATCACCCGTCCGTCGATGCTGATCTCGCCGGCGCTGATGTCCTCCAGCCCGGCGAGCATGCGCAGCAGCGTCGATTTGCCGCAGCCCGAGGGACCGACCAGCACGACGAACTCGCCGTCCGAGATGTCGAAACTGATGCCATGGATGATCTTCACCCGCCCGAAGCTCTTCTCGATTTTCTGGAATGCGACCGATGCCATATGTCTCGTCCTCGCTTTAGCTCTTGACGGCACCCGCCGTCAGGCCGGAAACCATGTAGCGCTTGAATGTGTAATAAATCGCCGCTGGCGGCAAGGCGTAGATCAGACCGGTCGCCATCAGCAACTCCCACGGCGAGTCGTCTGCCGACAAAAAGTTGCCCAGCGCCACCGCCAGCGTGACGCTGGTATCGTTGGACAGCAGCAAGAATGCGTAGAGATATTCGTTCCAGGCCAGCAGCAGCGCATAGGTTCCCACTGCCACCAGCGAGGGAACCATCAGCGGCAGGTAGACCAGTCGGAACAACTGCATCGCGGTGGCACCGTCCATCTTGGCGGCTTCGTCGAGTTCGATCGGCAGCTTGTCCGACGCCTGCTTGAGCACCCAGATGCAATAGGGCGAGGCGATCGTCACCATCGCCAGGATCAGCGCCCACTGGCTGTTGAGGATGCCGTAGTTGCCCATGGTCTTGTACATCGGCACCGCCAGAAAGGCCGCCGGGATGAAATAGGTGAACAGCGCGAGATTCATCACGGTGCGTCCGCCGCGCACCCTGAGCCGGCTGATGGCAAAGGCAGCGGCGGTCGAGACGCCCAGCGTGATCGCGCCGACCGACAGCGCGATCACCAGCGAGTTGCCCATCTGGACCCAGAAATGGTCGAGGTAAAAATGCTTTTGATGAAAGACAAAATCGAAATTGCTCAGCGTCGGGTTCTTGGGCCACAGCCGCCCCGAAGTCGCCTGGTCGCGCGGCGAAATCGCAAACAGGATCATGTGGTAGATCGGGATCATGGTCCACAGGAAGACCGGGATGCCGACCAGCAGCAAGCGCGTCTCGGCAGCCACCTTTCGCAGCGTGATGCCGCTCATTTGGACAACCGTTTCATCATGAAATAAACCAGCGGCAACACCAACGGGAGCGCGACGACGATCGACGCCAGCGACAGGTCGACCTGATCAAGCCGCAGGTAGCGGATGCCGAGCGTGGCGAGCACATGCGTCATGTCGGCCGGGCCGCCTCCGGTAAGCAGGTAGACACTGTTGAAATCGCCCAGCGTCCAGATCATCGACAGGATGGTCGAGGTGAGGTACAGCGAGCGCATGGACGGCCAGGTAATGAAGCGAAATTTCTGCCAGACGGTCGCGCCGTCGACCGAGGCGGCTTCGTACTGTTCGCCCGGAATCGCCATGCGCCCGGCCAGCAATATCAGCGTCCAGAAAGGCAGCGACTTCCAAATATGCGCGAGCATCGACAGGCTCAGCGCCAGCGTCGGGTCGTTGAGCCAGTTGGGCCCGTCCAGACCACTGAGTTGGAAGATCAGCGTGTTGATAACGCCCCATTCCGGGTTGAGCATGAAGCGCATCGACAGGATGGTCGGTATGGACGGCACCGCCCACGGCAGGATAAACACCAGCGACAGCCACTTGACCCACCAGCGGGTGTTCAGGAAGAAGCCGGACAGAAAAAGCGCTACGGCCATCTTCAGGTTGACCGAAACAATGATGAAGACGATGCTATTGAGCATCGTCCGGAAGAATATCGGGTCGGCGAAAAGCCGGACATAGGTCTGCGGTTCGCGCGCCAACCACAGCCCATAGCAGACCGGATAAATGACGAAGACCAGGAAGATCAGGAGGTAGGGGACGACCAGAATACGTCCCCAACGCTGCCACGAACCCGACGCCTTGGCGGCGGGCGGCGCGGTATCAAACTGCGGATCGAATGTGCTGGCGTTCATGGCGATGCGGGTAAGCGCAAGCGACCCCTGACGGAGCGCTTGCGCTATGGCTCAGACTGCGTGGGGGTATCAGCCCGCGACGGCCTTGATTCGGGCGATCATTTCATCGACCGCCTTGTCGACAGGAACCTTCTCGTTGAGAACCCGATTCGCCGCTTTGGCCCATACGTTCTCGTTGTTGAGAATGGTGAACTTGTAGTTCTTGGTGAACTCAAAGCTCACGGTGCCATTCTTGTACTGGTTGTAGACCGACATGCGGTGCGCATCGGCTTTCCAGAACGGCCGCTCCTGCGCTGTTTTCATGACCGGAAACCAGCGTCCGAGCGAGCCTTCTACATAGGGTGTCAGGTTCTCCTCCTGCATCATGAAGGCGACGAATTCCTTGGCGCGCACCTTGTTCTTGGCCTGGCTGAACACGACGCCCGTCTTGACAGCGGTGCGGTAGATCATCTTGCCACCATCGGGCTTATTCGGGAAGCCAGCGGTGCGGATGTTTTGCGTGTAGTTCTTCTTCGCGGTTTCGCGCTCCTCGGGCTTGAGCGCGGCGTTGTTCATGTCGTCGAGCCATTTGGCCGCGATGGAGATGGTCGCGTTGTGCGTCATCACCGTCGTACGGTTATGGAAGGCGACATTGTTGTCGGGGTCCTTCCAGCTGGTCGACGAGGGTGGCGAGCAGCCCTTGGTATAGGGCGCGACATAGTCGCTCAACGCCGCTATCAACCCCGAACGCACCTTGGGATCGTCAACCAGCAGCTTGCCGCTGTCGCTCACCAGGCTCACGTTGTGCGCGTCCATGAAAGTCAGGAAGGAGAAGAAGGAGTCGCTGGAGTCGACGCCGAGCGGTTGTCCGATGCCGAAAGTGCGGTTGCCGCTCTTGGCCCGGTGCGCCGGTTGCACCTTGTCGCACCAGAACGACCAGTAGTCTTTCCAGTTGGTCGGGATATCCGTTTCCTTGAAGCCCGCGTCGGCGAGCATGTCGACCCAATACTCGATGTGCATGGTCTGCTGCTTCATCGGGAACGCGTAATAAGCGCGGTCCTTCTTGACATCGTTGTACAGGAAGGTCGTCTCGGCCGTATTCGGTGCGAAACGGGTGCGGATCGGGTCGATCACGCTGCTGATGTTCTCCAGCTTGCCGTCAAAAGCCCACTTGCCGGTAACCTGAAAGTCGTACACGTCGGCATACGCCACGTCGGGCGGATTGCCCGAATCCAGCGCGGCGACTGTCTTGGGAATCATGTCCTGAATCGGGTACTGCGAGAGCTCGATCTTCACGCCCTTGTGCTTGGCCTCGTATTTCTTGATCGCTTCGAACAGCGCATCGTCTTCGGCCTTGTAGAAGCCCTTGACCCACCAGACGGTGAGCTTCTCCTGCGCCACGGCCTGGCCGCCGGCCAACAGGGCCGTGGTCATCAGCGCGGCGGTCGCTACTAGCTTTAATTTCATGGGTGAATCTCCTGACGGTTGGTTGGGGAAAGGGGGTGAACGGGAACAGCGACGGCCATCGTGCGCCGGCGTGCAGCAGCGACAGTCGTGGTCGCCGGGTGATGCGGACGCTGCGCTGCGCTGCGCGAATGGAGCACCAGTTCGATATCCTGGTGCGCGCCTTCAATCAGGGTTAACAGGGCGCGCTCGGCGCCGTCCGGATTCTGCGCGATGACCGCGTCGAGCACGGCGCGATGCATCGGAAGCGATCCGCGCGGTCCGTCCTTCATGACCGTCGATATTTCGAAACTGGTGCGCAGCAGCGCGCTCAGCGCTCGGCCCATGTGCGCCAGCATACGGTTGTGCGATGCACGCAGCAGGCCTTGGTGAAAGCGCAGGTCGAAGCTGACATAGTCGCCACCCTCGTCGACCGCACGCTGCATACCGGCGAACGCGTCTTCCATCGCCTGCACATCGGCAGCGTTCGCGCGCAGCGCTGCGAGTCGGACCGCGGCGGGCTCGACGATCAGCCGCAGATCCTGCAGGTCGCGGACGAATTCCGGACTCAGCCCGGCGCGCGACTGCCAGCCGATGACGTCAGGGTCAAACCAGTTCCAGTACTCGGCCGGCTGCACCCGGGTTCCGACCTTGGGGCCGGTGAGTATCAAGCCCATAGCCACCAGCGACTTGACCGCCTCGCGAACGACGGTGCGGCTGACACCGAGTTCCTCGCACAGCAGCGGCTCGGGGGGCAGCACGCCGCCAGCGCCAAAGCGCCCGGCGACGATGGCGCTGCCCAGCGTGTCGACGGCGTGCGCGTTCTTGCCCATCAGGGAACCGGCGTCAGCAAAGGGCGCCCGGCAAAATGCGCTTGCAGGTTGCCCAACGCGAGTTCGGCCATCGCCCGGCGGGTCTCCCAGGTGGCGCTCGCCATGTGCGGCGTGACGACGACGTTCTCGCTGGCGCACAAGGCGGCCGGAACATGGGGCTCATCCTCGAACACATCAAGCGCGGCGCCGGCGATGCCACCGCTGGCAATGGCCTGCAGCAATGCGGGCTGGTCGACCACCGAGCCGCGCGCGACGTTGATCAGGTAACCCTTCGGGCCCAGCGCAGCCAGCACCTTGGCGTCGATCAGGCCGCGCGTCGCCGCGCCGCCTGGCGTGATAACCATCAGAAAGTCGACCTCGCGCGCCAGCGCCTCGGCGTTCGGGTAATGCGGGTAGGCGCAGCCCGCGACGCGGGTCCGGGTGGTGTAAGCGATCGCCATTCCGAAGGCCTCTGCGCGGCGCGCAATCGCGCTGCCAATGCGGCCCAGACCCACGATTCCGAGCCGCGCACCGCTGACCTTGCGGGCCAGCGCCATGGGGCCCTCGGGCCACCGGCCAGCACGGACGAACTGGTCCGCCTGCGGTATGCGCCGCGCGATCGACAGCAGCAGCGCCATACCGAGATCGGCGACATCGTCGGTCAGCACGTCGGGGGTATTGCTCACGGTGATGCCGCGCGCACGCGCCGCGGCCACGTCGACGCCGTCATAGCCGACGCCAAACACTGAGATCATTTCAAGCGCCGGCAGTTGCTCCAGCAAACCGGCCGCCAGCTTGGACTCGCCGGTGGCGGCAATCGCCCGAATGCGCGGCGCCACCGCCGCGAGGGCCTGCGGGTCTTCCAGTTGCGTGCGCTCGTGCACCACGAAATTTTCCCGCAAGGAATCCATGTACGGCGGCCATACCTTGTTGACGATCAGAATTTCAGCTTTGTTCAAACAGACTCCACAGAAAAATCGCGGTGTACCGGCGCCAATCCGTAGCGGCCAGGATTGGCGCACCGGTATCGATGGTGTTTATCATATGACGATTGCGCCTGCCCCGGCTTCCGGGTAAACCCTGTTTCCAACCGAACTCCCGCACCCACCATGACCACAAAGCCCAAGAAGACCCCGGAACAATTGCGCAGCCAACAGTGGTTCGGCCGCCAGGACCGGGACGGATTCGCCTACCGCAGTTGGCTCAAGGGCAAGGGCATACCACAAGACCAGTTCGAAGGCCGCCCGGTCATCGGCATCTGTAACACCTTCAGCGAACTGACGCCCTGCAACTCGCATTTCAGGACTATCGCCGAACAGGTGAAGATCGGCGTGTATGAAGCCGGCGGCTTTCCGCTTGAATTCCCGGTGATGTCGCTCGGCGAGGTGCTGCTGCGCCCCACCGCGATGCTCTACCGCAACCTAGCGAGCATGGACGTAGAAGAGAGCATACGCGGCAATCCGCTCGATGGCGTCGTGCTGCTCATGGGCTGCGACAAGACCACGCCGTCACTGGTAATGGGCGCGGCCAGCGTCAACCTGCCCACCATCGGCGTGAGCGGCGGCCCGATGCTCAACGGCAAATGGCGTGGCCAGGAACTGGGGTCCGGAACCGGCGTTTGGAGCATGAGCGAACAGGTGCGGGCCGGAACGCTCAAGCTGCAGGAGTTCTTGGAAGCCGAGAGCTGCATGCACCGCAGCCACGGCCACTGCATGACGATGGGCACCGCCAGCACCATGGCCAGCATGGTCGAGGCGCTGGGGCTGGGGCTGCCAGGCAACGCCGCCTACCCCGCGGTGGATGGCCGGCGCAATGTGCTCGCGCGCATGTCCGGCCGGCGCATCGTCGAGATGGTCCACGAGGACCTGATCCTGTCGCGTATCCTCACCCGCGAAGCCTTCGAAAACGCAGTGCGAACGCTGGCGGCGATCGGCGGGTCGACCAACGCGGTGATCCACCTGATCGCGATGGCCGGACGCATCGGCGTGAAACTGACGATCGACGACTTCGACCGACTCGGCAGCGACATGCCGTGCCTGGTCAATCTACAGCCGTCGGGAAAATACCTGATGGAAGACTTCTGCTACGCCGGCGGACTGCCGGTGGTGATGAAGCAGATTGAAAGCCAGTTGCATACCGGCGCTATCACCGCCAGCGGCAAGACGGTGGCCGAGAACATCGCCGGCGCGGAGAACTTCAACGCCGATGTGATCATGCCCATGGCGGCGCCCTTCATGGGGCGGGCCGGCATTGCGGTCCTGCGCGGCAACCTCGCGCCACGCGGTGCCGTCATCAAACCCAGCGCTGCCACCGCCGCGCTGCTGGTCCACACCGGTCGCGCCGTGGTATTCGAGAACATCGAGGAGTTCCACCGCCTGATCGACGATGAAACACTGGACGTCGACGAGACCTGCATCCTCGTGCTGAAGAACTGCGGGCCCAAGGGCTACCCGGGCATGGCCGAGGTCGGCAACATGCCGCTGCCGCCCAAGGTGCTGCGCAAAGGCATCACCGACATGGTTCGCATCAGCGACGCGCGCATGAGCGGAACGGCCTACGGAACCGTGGTGCTGCACACCGCGCCGGAAGCAGCAGCCGGTGGCCCGCTCGCGGTGGTGCGCAACGGCGACACCATCACCCTCGATGTTCCCAAGCGCAGCCTGCACCTTCACCTGAGCGACGACGAACTCACACAGCGGCTGTCGAACTGGAGCGCGCCAGCGCCGGCCATGAGCAGCGGCTACTGGAAGCTCTATGTAGACCATGTCACGCAGGCCGACGAGGGTGTTGACCTTGACTTTCTGGTCGGCCAGCGCGGCGCTGCGGTACCGCGGGACAACCACTGAACGCGCACATGCACCGCGACACAGCGCTGCTCGCCGTCGACTGGGGCAGCTCATCGCTGCGCGGTGCGCGGCTCGATGGCGCCGGCCGCGTGCTGGAACAGCGCGTATTCACTCAGGGAGTTCTCAGCGTCGCACCGGGTCAGTTTGCAGGCGTTTTCGAATCTGCTTTTGGCGACTGGCGCCGCGCCAGCGGCGCGCCGTGCCTGATCTCTGGAATGGCCGGTAGCCAGCAGGGCTGGCAAGAGACCGCCTATTGCGCCTGCCCTGCCGGCTTCGATGAACTCGCGGCACAACTCAGCCCGCTCGCGCAGGAACCGGGCTGTGCACCGATCGCGCTCGTACCCGGCCTGCGTTGTGACGGCGACTGTACGCTTGCCGGTCTGGATCGCGTACCCGATGTGATGCGCGGCGAGGAGGTGCAAATCTTCGGCGCCATGCAGATCACCGGGCTGCGCGACGGCCTGTTCGTGCTGCCCGGAACGCATAGCAAATGGGCCCGCGTCGCGGCCGCGCGCGTCACCGGCTTCAAGACCTATATGAGCGGCGAGTTCTTTGCCCTGTTGCGCCAGCATTCAATGCTCGCACGCAGTCTGGACGCCAACGCAGAGCCCGACAGCGAAGCTTTCGCGCGCGGCGTGCAACGATCGGCACAAGGCGCAGGCCTGCTGCACGACGCCTTTGGTGTTCGAACGCTGTCCCTGTTCGGCCACATGGATGCAGCGGCGCTGCAAAGCTACCTCTCGGGACTGCTCATCGGCGCCGAAATTTCGGCGCAGTCTTTGCGCAGCGGCGCAGAGGTGATCCTGATCGGCGCGCCCGCCCTGACGACGCTGTACGCGCAGGCCCTGGCCCTGCATGGCGTCGGGTGCGTCCGTCTGGATGAGCAGGCGACATGGGCCGGGCTGTTTGCGCTTTCGCGCGGCTTGGGCACAGCAACACCATGACCCCCCTGCAGACCCGGTTTGCCGCGGCGATGGACCTGCTGCCGCTGGTGGCGATCCTGCGCGGCCTCAGCCCCCACGAGGCTATCGCAACCGGGGCGGCGCTGGCGCAGGCGGGCTTTGTTCTGCTCGAAGTCCCGTTGAATTCGCCGCAAGCGCTCGACAGCATCGGGCAACTGGCGCGCGCGCATCCGAACGCGCTGATCGGCGCAGGAACCGTCCTCACACCGGGCCAAGTGCAGCAGGTGCACGCAGTCGGCGGACAACTGATCGTCTCGCCCCACTTTGACGCCGAGGTGCTTCGGGCGGCGCTGGCGCTGGGGATGCTCTGTTTGCCGGGCGTCCTGACGCCGAGCGAGGCCTTTGCAGCGCTCGCGGCCGGCGCGCATGGCCTGAAGTTGTTCCCGGCAGAAATCGCCACGCCGGCGGGACTCAAGGCGCTGCGCGCGGTGCTCCCGCCCGCGACACGGGTGCTGCCGGTAGGCGGAATCAACGCGACCAATATGGGCCCATGGCGCGCAGCCGGAGCGGACGGTTTCGGCATCGGATCGGCGCTGTACAGGCCGGGAAAGTGCGCCGCCGCAGTGCGCGAAAGCGCGCTCGAATTTGCCGCCGCCTTCAAGGCCAGCCCGCGGGCCTGAGCGCCGTCCATGGCCGGTGGCCCATCTGCCTCGCCGCTGCCCGAGCGCGCATCGCCCGTGCGGCCCAGCCGATTGCGCCGCCTGATGCTCGCGGCCCTGGGTTCGGCCCTGGGGCTGCCCGCGTCAGGACGCGCAGCGGCGCCGACAGCGCTTTCCTTTCCGCGCGATTTTGGCAGCCATCCGGAGCTGCGCACCGAATGGTGGTACATCACCGGTTACAGCACGTCGGGCCCGGGCGAACACGGGCACGATCTGGGCTTTCAGCTGACTTTTTTCCGGGTACGGCTGGAGTCCACCCAGACAATGGCTTCGCGCTTTGCTGCGCGCCATTTGCTGTTTTCCCACGCCGCGCTGACCGACCTTCGGAGCCGCCGCTTCTGGCACGACCAGCGCATAGCGCGTGAGGGGTTCGCGATCGCGCAAGCCGGCCAGGGTGACACCGATCTGCGCCTGCACGACTGGACGCTCAAGCGCCTGGACGGCGCCTACCTGGCGCAGGTGGCGTCGCGCGACTTCGGCTTGCAACTGGCGTTCAGGCCTACCCAGCCGGTGCTGCTGCAAGGCGCGGGCGGCCTGTCACGCAAAGGACCCGAGCCGACGCAATCGAGCTGGTACTACAGCCAGCCGCAAATGGCCTTCGACGGCGAGATCCGCATCGCCAAACAGCGCCTGGCAGTGCGAGGCGGCGCCAGCGCGCCAGCAGTCGCGTCGAATAGCAGTGGCGCGGCCTGGCTCGATCACGAATGGAGCGGACAGTTCCTGCATCCCGACGCGGTGGGCTGGGACTGGATCGGCATCAACCTGTTTGACGGCAGCGCGCTGACCGCCTTTCAGATTCGCGACCGGGCCGGCCGCGCGCTGTGGGACGGCGGCTCGTTTCGCCACCCCAAGCTGGACGCGGGCTCCAGGCCCTATGTGTTTGCGCGTGGCGAAGTGATATTCCAGCCGCAGCGCTTCTGGAAAAGCCCGCTGACGCAGGCCATCTACCCGGTGCAGTGGCTGGTACGCACGCCGAGCGACCATTACCTCCTCAAGGCGCTGCTGGATAACCAGGAGCTCGACAGCCGCCGCTCAAGCGGCGCCGTCTACTGGGAAGGGCTGAGCGAGCTCTTCGATAGCGCCGGAAAGAGCGCGGGCCGCGGCTATCTGGAGATGACCGGCTATGCGCAGCCACTGGTGATGTAGAGCCAGCGCGGCCTGTTAGGCTACAGGGTTTGCCCGCTGCGGCGCCGACTTCACGAGACCCACCATGACCATCGAACGCGCCAAGGGCCAGACACCCCGATCCCTAAGCGGCCTGTTTCCCTTCATACGACCCTACGCGGGACGCATCACGCTGGCGCTGGTCTTCTTAGTGTTGGCGGCGTTGGCAACGCTGGCGTTCCCGCTGGCACTGCGCCGACTGATCGACGGCGGCCTGGTGGGAGGCGCTGCTGCCGGCACGCTAGCGACGGATCCGGGTCAACAGGTGATGGCGCTGCGCGCACATTTCGTCGACCTATTCGGGGTTGCGGTGGCACTGGGCCTTTTCTCGGCTGCGCGTTTTTTCATGGTCAGCTGGCTCGGCGAACGCATCACCGCCGACTTGCGCAACGCGGTGTATGCGCATGTGCTGCACCAGAGCCCAGAGTTTTTCGAGACCACCCAAACCGGCGAAGTTCTGAGCCGTCTAACGGTGGACACCACGCTGGTGCAGTCGGTCGTCGGCTCGTCGCTGAGCATGGGCCTGCGCAACGCGGTAATGGGCCTGGGCGCGCTCGTGATACTGGTCTGGACCAACCCCTATGTGATGTTTCAGGTGCTGCTGGTGCTGGTGCTCATCGTCGTTCCCAGCCTGTGGTTTGGCCGGCGCGTTCGCAAGCTGTCGCGTGCAAGCCAGGACCGGGTGGCCGACTCCAGCGCCATCGCCGCAGAAGTGCTCAACGCCATACCCGTGGTCCAGAGCTACGGCGCCGAGCAGCGCGAGGCGGCGCGCTTCGACGCGTCGACCGACAACGCCTTTCGGGTCGCGATACGCCGCACCCGCGCGCGATCGGTGCTGGTGGCCTTCATCATCATCGCCACCTCGGCGGCATTGCTGTGGGGCCTCTATCAGGGAACGCAGGCGGTCATGGCGGGGCGGATCAGCGCTGGCCACCTCGGTCAGACAGTGGTCTATGTGATCATCTTGGCCGGCGCCTTCGCCGTCCTGGGCGAGGTCTACGGCGACCTGCTGCGCGCCGCAGGCGCGACGGAGCGGCTGATGGAACTGCTGGACGCGCACTCGCCGATTGCCTCGCCGGTTCAGCCCGCGCAGGCGCTGCGGCCGGCAACCAGCAGTGCGCTGCGCTTTGAAGGCGTCGGTTTTCACTATCCGTCGCGACCACAGCAGCCCGCGCTGA